>Ga0247840_10002782_pt1 | contig 30648 bp, 22 predicted proteins | sample LaCruzMarch2015__FD_192404 | JGI IMG/M metagenome (GOLD analysis project Ga0247840, IMG submission 192404) | Freshwater microbial communities from meromictic Lake La Cruz, Castile-La Mancha, Spain - LaCruzMarch2015_17m | ecosystem: Environmental > Aquatic > Freshwater > Lake | place: Spain...
TCCCATGTCGTTTTTTCAATTCTCCCCGCAATCGCACCACCACTCCCCGAACTCCTCCATCGCTCACCAATAAATTAGATCCTTTTCCCACCACCCTCAATGGTTGTTTGTATTTGCGGCCCCAAAAAAATAATTTTTCCAACTCTTCTCTCGTTTCCACCTCCACAAAAACATCCGCCACACCCCCCACCCCCCACGTGGTGTGCCGTGTCATCGGTTCCCCGACAAAAACAGCGGGGATCAACCCTTTCAATTCACTCAAAGCCCCATCAAGAACAGTCATGGTTCTCCGCCTTTCCCCTTTTCTTCGATTCGCTCTGCCCCAAAGCAGATTATAACAAGGATTCCTCGCATTTGATAAAATAAGAATCATCGATTTTGCGCCATCGTTTTCCTTGAGGCCCCCATGAAAAATTTTAATTGGTTAACGCCCCTTCTGTTTTTAAGTCTTCCCCTTCACGCCGAACAAAAAAATCTCACGCTTAACACCTGTTACGATCAAGCCCTCAAAACCGATGAAACCCTTCGTCGGCTTCAAGAAAATATTGTCCAAGCCAACCAAAGGGCCCGGGCCGCGCTGGGTGGGGCTTTGCCTTTTCTCTCGTGGAACTGGCAAGGCACAAGGCAAGACGAAGGGCATCTCCCGGACAGTGCGGGTGGTTTTTTAGAAAAATCCCAAGTGGAATCAAAAATAAGTCTTGATCAATCGCTCTTCAGCGGTCTTCGGGAATTTTCCGCCCGGGCGGGTTTTAAACGGGAAGAAGCTCGCAACGCGCTCATCCTCACCCGAGCCAAAGGGGATCTCTTCGATCGCGTGGCCCAAGCCTTTTACGACGTCGTGTCCCTCGAGTCGGCCCGTTTCAACACCGACACGGTTTTGGAACTCACGGAAAGTCGCGTCAAAGAAATTCAGTCGTTTCTCAAACTGGGCAAAGCCAAAGACAGCGAACTTTACAGTGCCCAATCCGCTGTGGCTTCGGTCAAAGCCGAACGGGTCAAACTTCTCGGGAACATCCGGGCGGCTCGGGAAGAATTGTCTTACCAAATAGGACTCCCCGTGGACGATCGTCTTCTCGTGTTGTCCACGAACCCCCTTGTTAACAATTCTTTAGACGTGTTCCTAAGACAATCTCACCATCGTTCAGACTTAAACGCCCAACGGGAAGAAGTAGCCGCCCAACGTCTTAGAATTCGGTATGAAAAAGGGGCTTACTGGCCGAACGCCCGCCTTTTGGGCAACTATTACACCCAACGCCCGAAAGCCATGGATTCTGTGGATTGGGACCTCATGCTTATGCTGAACGTGCCTTTCTACCAAGGGGGAGCCGTTTCGGCCCGGGTTCGAGAAGCCGAATCGTTGCTCCGTCAGAGCGAAGATGAATACGTTCGTCTGGAGCGACGCATCCACGCCGATGTCCGAAAAGCTTACGCCCAATGGCGGGCCTCGGACGAAGAATCCCAAGCACGAGAAGAAGCCACCCAGGCCGCCCGTCTCAGTTACGAAGCCCAAACGAAAGAATACCGTCTGGGTCTCGTTACCAACTTGGATGTTCTCCAAGCCTTGCGGACGTTTTACCAAGAGAAGAGGGCCTGGGACGATGCCCTCATTGAAACTCAGCGCAAATACGTATCGCTCTTAATCGTCACCGAGGCTCAACCATGAAATTATCTGACATCGCCATAAAAAACCCCGTTTTTTCTTGGATGCTCATGTCCGCCCTCATCATTTTTGGGGCCATCGGTTTCATTAAAATTGGAAAAGGCATGTTGCCCGACGTGGATTTCCCCATCATCAGTGTGTCGGTCCGTTGGGAAGGGGCTTCCCCGGAGGTGATGGAAACGGACGTGGTGGACGTGATCGAAGACGCCATGACTTCCGTGAAAGGCTTAAAAAAAATCAATTCCACGTCCCGCTTGGGTCAAGCCCAAATCATTGCGGAATTTGATTTAAAAACCAACGTGGACGTGGCCCTTCAGGAAGTGCAAAGCCAAATTTCCCAAGCCCAAATGAATTTACCCAAAGATTTAGACCCGCCCATCATCGCAAAATTTAACCCTGAAGATCAGCCGTTTATGTGGATCTCGGTTTCCGGCGATCGTCCTCTACGATTTCTTATGGAATACACCCGGGACGAATTAAAACAGCAATTCACCACCCTCCCCGGTGTGGGCAACGTTTTTTTGGGCGGTTACACCGAACCTTCTTTGCGGGTGTGGCTCGACCCTAAAAAATTAAGGGCCGCGGAAATGACCGTGAACGACGTGGTGTCCGCCATCCAAACCGAACACGCCGAACGTCCCGCGGGGTACCTCACCTCGCCCACCAAAGAGTGGAACCTCCGGGTGATGGGCGAAGCGTCTCAACCGAAAGATTTTGAAAATTTGGTCATCCCCAACCGAGCCGGTGTGCCCGTTTACCGTCCGTTCCACTTATCGGACGTGGCGGCTGTCGAAGACGGTTTGGCCGACGCCCGGGCCATTTCTCGGGTGGGCCAAAAACCCGCCATTGGGTTGGGGATTCTAAAACAACGCAACGCCAACATGGTGGAGGTGGGGCGACTTGTGAAAGACCGAGTGGCCGAATTGCAAAAAGGCCTGCCGGCCGGTGTGCGTTTGGCGGTTAATTACGATGGGACCACCTTTGTGAACCAAGCCACCCACGAACTCAACTTCAATTTAATTCTCGCCGCCGTGTTGACGTCTGTCATTTGCTGGTTGTTCTTAGGTTCGTGGAGTTCCGCTCTGAACATTATTTTGGCCATTCCCACGTCCATTTTGGGAACGTTCATTGTGCTGTATTTCTTAGGGTTCACCCAAAACACGTTCACGTTGTTGGGCCTCACGTTGGTCATCGGCATTGTGGTGGACGACGCCATCATGGTGTTGGAAAATATTGTCCGCCATCGGGAAATGGGGGAACCCCAAGTCCAAGCCGCTTTGTTGGGGGCCCGGGAAATTTATTTTGCCGCCTTAGCCGCCAGCGTGGCCATTTTAGCCATTTTCGTGCCCGTGATTTTCGTCCAAGGTGTGATTGGAAAATATTTCTTTCAGTTCGGTGTCACCATTTCCGTGGCCGTGATGTTGTCGTTGGTGGAAGCCGTCACGTTGGCCCCCATGCGGTGCTCTCAGTTTTTAGACGTGGGCCACCCCGGTCGCCTAGCCCGTTTCGTGAATGGCCTCATGGCGTTCCTCACAAAATTTTACGCCGTTTCTCTAAAAAAATGTTTGGACCACCGCGGGTGGGTGTTGTTCTCGTCGATCGTCCTTTTCCTTCTGTCTCTGGCTTTATTCATCGACGTAAAAAAAGAACTCATGCCTCCCCAAGACCAAAACATTCTATTTGTTCGGGTCCAAACCCCCGTGGGATCGTCTTTGGAGTTCACCGATAACGTTTTAAAAAAAGCCGAAGAATTCACCGTGGACCAAAAAGAGGTTGATTTGTACTACGCCGCCGTGGGCGGTTTTGAAGGCGGCGAAATCAATTCGGCTTTTATGTTTATTACGTTAAAACCGCCGAAAGAGCGTCCTCGTCGCCCCAGCGAATCCGGTCCTCTCTCCCAACAAAAACTCATGGACGTTTTTCGCGAGGGGTTGAACAAAATCCCAGGCGTGGAAAAAGCTCTTTTGCAGGATTTATCCATCGCCGGGTCCGGGGCCGAACCCGGGTTCCCTGTGGAGTTCACTCTCCAGGGCCGCGATTGGGATCAGCTGGCCAAAACCAGTCAAGACTTCATTGAACGCATGAAAAAAACAGCTCTTATGGTGGATGTGGATTCCAACTACCAACTGGGCATGCCCGAAATAAGAATCATTCCCAACCGCATTGCCGCCACCGAACGCGGTGTCAGTGTGGCGTCCATCGGCGAAGCCGTCAACGCGACGCTGGGGGGCCAACGGGTGGGTAAATTTTCAAGAGGCGGTCGCCGGTACGACGTTCGGGTAAGGTTCCCTTTCGAAGACCGGGACAATCCCTCGGACATCGCCAAAATAGATGTTCGCAACAACCGTGGCCAAGTGGTCCCCTTAAAAGACGTGGTCACCATCGAAGAAAAAAAGACGTTGCTCAGCATCACCCGAGAAAACCGTTCCCGAGCCATCAAGGTGTATGCCAACGTGACCACGGGTCTCTCCCAAGCCGACGCCCTCACCGCCGTTCGAAAAATAGGTGACGAGATTTTGCCTGAAGGTGTCAAACTGGTGTTTTCCGGTTCCGCCGAAACTTTCAAAGAAGCCTTTTTAGGGTTGATCATTGCGATGGTTCTGGGTGTTTTAGTCGCCTACATGGTGCTGGGCAGTCAGTTCAATAGTTTCATCCACCCCCTTCTTGTTCTCGTGGCTCTCCCTTTCAGTGTCACCGGGGCTGTTCTGGCCCTCTGGTTGGGCGATCAATCGCTGAACATTTTTAGCCTCATTGGCCTCGTGCTCTTAATGGGTATTGTCAAAAAAAACTCCATCATGTTGGTGGACTTCACCAACGAACGCCGTCAAAAAAAAGGTCTCCCGGTCCGGGAGGCCCTTTTGGAAGCCTGCCCCATTCGTCTCCGCCCTATTTTAATGACCACCGTCGCTACCATCGCCGCCGCCATTCCCCCGGGACTGGCCCTAGGCCCCGGTGCCGAAACCCAAGTTCCCATGGCCTTGGTTATCATCGGGGGTGTTTCCGTTTCAGCCCTCTTAACTCTCTACGTGGTTCCCTGTGCCTATAGTCTTACCGCTCGCCTAGAAAACCACACCCACGACCAAGCCCTTCAGGAAGCTCTTAACTCCATTACCTGAAAAATTATTTTCCTTGCGTAGTTTTTGGGATTTAATGGATTTTATTGACGGCATAGATCAATTTATTTACACTGGTACAACAAAAAATTTATTACGTGATCTTTTTGGTTGGATTGTGAGAGGGGTCCATTATGTTCTGTGCTTTATGTCGGTCGGAGTTCGTGGACGGATTCACTCGTTGCGGGAGATGCGATGTCTCTCTTATCGAAACCCTCCCGCCGACACCGGAATTCGAGTATTTCCATCCCATTACCGTTTTCACCACATCAAACATTCACGAGGCCCATTTAATCAAGAGTCTTCTTGAAGGCAGTGACATGACCGTTGTCATGCTTGACAGTCAACTCCCATCATTGAATCCATTTTTAACCAACGTCCTGGGCGGAATTAAAATCGCTGTTGCCGAGTCGGATTTAGAGGAAGCCAAAGAAATCCTTTCGGAGTATCTCTCCAAGGAAGGTTTTGATCCCTCGTCTGGAACAACATCGCCCTTTGTTTAGACATCCCACCACTTCCCGCCCCTTTCGCTCTTATTATCTATAATACACGTCCATGCCTGATATAAAACCCTCCCTCATTGTGGTCGGTGCTGGTCACGCCTCCGTTGAGGCGGCCCTTGTTGGGGCTCGCTTGGGGTTTTCGACGCTCCTCATCACCATGGATCGCCGTCGGATAGGCGAAATGTCTTGCAACCCCGCCGTGGGGGGCGTGGGGAAAGGCCAGGCCGTTCGTGAGTTAGACGCTCTTGGCGGAGAAATGGCTAAAGCCACGGACCAAGCCGGTCTTCAATTTAAAATGCTAAATCGTGGCAAGGGCCCGGCTGTCTGGAGCCCCCGGGTTCAGTGCGATCGCTCCCTTTATCGCTCGGTCGTTACCACCACGATTGAAACCCAAAAGAATTTAACGGTTTTAGAAGACGAAGTGACGGAAATTTTAGAATCCGCCGGTCGTGTTGTCGGTGTCAACACTCTTCGTCATGGAAAAATTCCCGCCCAAACCGTTGTGATTGGAAGCGGTACGTTCCTCAACGGTCTTTTGCATCGGGGGATGGTGTCCACGCCGGGGGGGCGCGTCGATGAACCTCCCGCCACTCATTTATCGGATTCGCTAAAATCCTTGGGGATCGAAACCGGCCGTCTTAAAACGGGAACGCCGCCGCGCCTCGACGGAAAAACAATAAATTATTCTCTTTGTGAAATCGCCCCGGGCGATGATCCGCCCATCCCCCTGTCCCATTACACCAAGGCTTTGCCTCAAAAACAACTCCCTTGTTGGCTCACACACACCACACCTAAAACTCACGATATTATTCGGAGCCATTTAGATCGATCCCCTCTCTACACGGGAAAAATAAAAGGGTTGGGCCCACGCTATTGCCCCTCCATCGAAGACAAGGTGGTCAAATTCCCTCACCACGACCACCACCAGGTTTTCATTGAACCCGAAGGCTACAGCACCGACGAGGTGTACGTCAATGGGTTAGCCACCAGTCTTCCCGAGGACGCCCAAGAATCTTTGGTTCACTCCATCCCCGGTTTAGAAAACGCAAAATTTATTCGCATGGGCTACGCCGTGGAATACGATTATTGTCCACCGATTCAACTAAAACCCACCCTTGAAACAAAAGTTGTTGCCGGTCTTTTTTTAGCTGGCCAAATCAACGGCACCACGGGGTACGAAGAGGCCGCGGGCCAAGGTCTTTTGGCCGGCATCAACGCTGTGCAACTTTTAAGAGGGGAATCACCGTTTGTGTTGGGCCGGGACGAAGCCTATCTCGGGGTGTTGGTGGACGATTTGGTCACGAAAGGCGTGGACGAACCTTACCGGTTGATGACCTCCCGGGCCGAGTATCGCCTTTGCCTTCGTTGGGACAACGCCGATCTTCGTTTACTTGATCACGGACGGCGATTGGGCCTTGTTTCTTTGTACAATTACGACCAATTTCTAAATTTTCGCGGGCGGCTCTGGGAGGCCGCCCGCGCTCTTTTACCGTCGGACGCTCAATCCCAGTATTTGGAAAATCCGCCGCCCTCTGTGCCCAACCCCCACGCCGACCCCACCCACCGCCTCAACGTTTTGGAGTGGGACGACGAAGCTGTCCAAAAACAAGTGGAAATCGAAAAAATTTATTGGGGTTACATGAAACGGGAACGAGCCGACATCGCGAAATTCCGTCGTTTAGAATCCCGTCGAATTCCCCCCCATTTCGATTACACACGTTTGCAAGGTTTGTTGCTGGAAGCCAAACAAAAGTTTACCAAAATCCAGCCCCAATCCATTGCCCAAGCCGCCCGAATCCCCGGTGTCACTCCGTCGGACATTAATGTGCTCTTGGTTTATCTGGAGAGGAGTAGGGGAACTTGAGTCTTTTGTAATCGAAGAAGCAAAAAAAAACTTATTCACATTCACTCTCCTAGGAGAAAAAGATGAAAAAAATTGTTTTTTCTCTTTCATTGCTCATTGGCACCGTTATCGCCCGATTTGTTTTCTTCGGCCCAACCCCGCTGGAAAAAGCTGAAAAAGCCTTCGCTGCGGGGAAGCCCGCGGTTTCCGTTTCGATCGTGACCCACGCTCTCGAATCCTCTCAAATGAAGTCCAACGAAGAAATCCCGTTGCGAGAACTTTTAGCTCGTTCTTATTTAGCCAAGGGGTCTTTGGAAATGGCCGAAATCGAATGGCGATCCCTGATCAAAAAAGATCCTAAAAACTTCGAAGCTCATTTAGGTCTTGGTAGTTTGAATTTTGCCATGGATAGGCTTAATTTTGCCAAAGATTATCTAATTGTAGCGAAATCCATAAAACCAAACGACTTTCGCCCCGTTTTTCTCTTGGGGGCTCTCCTAACGGAAAAACGAGATTTTGACGAAGCCGAAAACCTTATAAAATCAGCTCTGCTTCAATGGCCAGAGAATCACAAATTAACAGAGATTTTGGGCGACATCTATTTTGATCGTGGCTATTTCAGAGAAGCCTTGTCCACTTATTCGCTCTTGGTGAACGACACCACCAGTGATTGGCCTATAAAATTTAAACAAGCCAAAGCTTTTTTGTTTTCTGGTGACCTTTCATCAGCTGAAAAATTGGTGAAAGAGTTGCGTCCAAAAGGCCGAGAAGATGTTTCTGTGGAAGCCCTTAACGCCCATATTCTCTATGCCCAAGGGAAAAAAGACGAATATTTTTCTTATTGGAAAAAAGTTTATAAGGAAGACAACCGAAATTTGGAGTCCGGCGTAGTTGTGGCCATTTATTTGGCAGAAAAAGGGGATTATTCCGGGGCTGAGATCCTTTTAAAACCCATGGAAGAAAAACTTCTTCCATTGGGTGGTCTTAATAGTCCTTACGAAGGGCTTACAACCCAAGATCTCGAACGCTTGCAAGCCATCAAAAAAGCCGCTCTCAAACAACACCTTTCCTATCAACTGGCCAACGCCAAAATAGCTGAACTTAAAAACCAATACAACACAGCCGAAACTTTCATCAATCGCTCTTTGGCTTTGGACAGCGAAGACGCTGAAGTCCTTTTGGCCGCGGCAAAACTAGCTCACCTAAAAGGTAGCCCAAAGGACGAATTGAATTGGACCCAAAAACTGGTGGATACTTACAAAGGTCACCCGTTGGCCCTTATTCAAAGAGCCAACGCACTTTACTCTCTTGGCAAATACGCCGATTTTATTTCTGATGTGCAAGCCGTGGCCGACGCTTATCCAAAAATGGCCCAAGCTCAAGCTTTAATGGTTAAATCTTTTTTGCTTCAAAAAAATAAACAAAAGGCTTTGGAATTTGCAAAAATAGCCATTCAACTAAATCCAGGCGACTCTACAGCCCATCTTTCTTTGGCTTTGGCCCAGTCCGCCCTAGGTTACCACGAATCGGCCAAATCGTCTTTTTTAAAATCCATATCGTTGGACCCTAGAAACGCTGAAACACGCTACCTTTTCTCAAAGGAATTGCTGGCCACAGGCCAAAAAAAAGAATCCGAAACCCAATGGCAGGAAGCCCATCAACTCGAGCCTCTCGTTTACGCTCAATAGGGCAAGACCTTGTTTCACGTGAAACAATTGTCAGCCTAATTCTTGTTTCACGTGAAACAATTCGCAATTTAAAAAGCAATAAATAGCATAAATTGGCATTTTATGGAATTTTGGCCTAAATTGCGAAATAGAAATCCAAGTTTTTCCAGAGTTTCATGTATAATTAACCAAGATGCCGTTATCGAATGGGTGGGTAGAGAGCCTTTGTCCTGTGTGTGGCATCCGGGTTTTCTCTCTTTTTTGCCTCAAGATCTCTGTTTTTTCTATAATAGAACCCTGTTTGTTTCGTGGAGGATGCCATGAGGTTTAACCCTGATTTTGCAATAGACGCGAGGACCGAGACGAAGAAGGCCGAGGCAGTTTCGACGAAAAAAGTGCAGGCCATGCTGGTTGCATGGACAAACTTTTTGAGGAAGGAAATGTCCGGCCTCCTTCGTCGAATCCCGCGGGCTATTGCAAAATCAGGGTTAGAACAGTCCCTTGTTATTGCTTTTTTGTGTTGCTGCTCGGTGTTGTCCTACGCCCAAGGCCGTCGGCCTCCGTGGAAAACCGAACCGATTCATACGGTTGTGGATGGGCGTGTTCGCCCCGATTTCGTTTTTGTTCGGTTGGACGACGTTCCCAGACTTTCTCTTACAGATGTTCGTCGGATTTTTGGCGGAAAAATTCATTGGAAACGAATTTCCCGCCAAATGGTTTACTCCTTCGATGGGCACTCGGCCACATTCACCTTGGACAGTAGCACCGTGACCATTGCGGGAAAATCGGTGTTCATGGAAACCCCTGTCATGCCTTGGGCCAACACAGCCTACATCTCCGCATCCATTTTAAACACGCCGGAGTTCCAGAGTTTGACGGCTTCGCGGATCCTCTGGAGTAAAGATCAAAAGACTCTCACGGTGGACCCAGCCCCAGACATTTCATCCCCCCGCATGTACTCCTACCCTCTCCGCAGTCGTGTTTTGGTGGAAATCGGTCCTCGGGTTAAATATAGAATTTTATCCCAGCGAGACAACACCGTCACCATTCGTCTCTACGGCGCGAGGGCCGGTGAATGGGAAAAAGTATCTGTGGAAGATGGGGCCATCACGTCCGTGGAGTTGTCGCCACACGCCCGTACCACGGATTTCATCGTGTCCCTGTCCAGTGGCGTGGGCGACCCCTCCGTTTTCTTGGAAGAATCCCCTCGGGCTGTTGTTGTGGAGGTCCATCTGGGAGGGAAATCCGATCCCGCACCAAAAAATCCCCCCCTGTTAAAATCAACGAAACTTCCAGCGGTTCCCATCCCTGAGATAGAGGTTCGTCCCTCTCTTTCCAAGGCCGACAAGGATATTTTGACCCTTTCCCCCATTCGTACCATCGTTATAGATCCTGGTCACGGAGGCAAAGACCCCGGGGCTGTTGGGGCCAACGGCACGTTGGAAAAAGACGTGAACCTTCAGCTGGGGTTGGCGTTGGCCCAATTGTTGAACAAGGAGGGGCGGTTTAAGGTGTTCCTCACCCGTAAGGACGACCGTTTCGTCAGTTTAAAAGAGCGGTCCACGCTGGCCAACAAATCCAAAGCGGATCTTTTTGTGTCCATCCATTGCAACGCGGCTTTTAAAAAAGATCGCAAAGGATTTGAAGTCTATTTTCTATCCGAAAACGCCTCGGACGACGAAGCCGCTGCCACGGCCCGTATGGAAAACGCTGTCATTGAACTTGAAAATTTAGCCGATCGTACCCGGGGCAAGGTGGAAGAACTTCTCTGGTCCTTGGCTCGCAACGAGCATATGAACGACTCCGCCGAGATTGCCGGTTTTATGTCGTCCCAAGTGGGCAAACGGTTGCCAACGGAAAATCGGGGAGTGAAACAAGCGGGGTTTTACGTGTTGCGAGGCACGTCCATGCCGGCCATTTTGGTTGAATCGGGGTTCCTTACCAATCCTTCGGAAGAGACCCTTCTCCGCTCTGTTCGCCACCAAAACAAATTGGTGGACGCCCTTTACGCCGGACTTTTGGATTTTGAAAAGCGTAAAATTCAAACAAAAATTTCATCAAGTACCTCCCCAAAACCATGAAAAACACCCACCCCATTGGCGTGTTCGATTCCGGCGTTGGAGGTCTCACGGTCTTGCGGGCCCTCACGGCCCATCTCCCTTACGAAAAATTTACCTACGTGGGGGACACGGCCCGGGTTCCCTACGGTTCAAAATCACCCGAATCCGTAAAACGTTTTTCGTTGGAAGTGGCCCGATTCTTCAAGAATAAAAAAGTGAAATTGATGGTCACCGCCTGCAACACCGTGTCGGCCTTGGCCATGGGGGATTTGTTGAAATTCATGCCGGTACCCGTTCTAGGCGTGATCGAGCCCGGGGCCCACGCCGCTCTGGCCGCCACAAAAACCGATCGTGTGGGGCTTATCGGTACTGAAGCCACAGTGAAAAGCCAAGCCTATGAGAAAGTCCTTTTAAAGGGGAACCCTTCGCTTCAAGTGTTTTCAAAAGCTTGCCCCCTTTTCGTCCCTTTGGTTGAGGAGGGCTGGCTCACACACCCCGTCACCCGCCAAGTGGCCACGATTTATCTAACCTCTCTCTTAGCTAAAAAGGTGGACACGCTCATTTTGGGATGTACCCATTACCCCCTATTAAAACCATTGCTCAAGAAATTGGTGGGTCCCGTTCGTCTCATAGATTCCGCCGAAGAAACCGCTCGAACTGTGGAAACCCGTCTAAAAAAAGACCAACTGTTGGCCCCCCCCTCATCCAAAGGCTCCGTCGTTTGCTATTCCTCCGACGATCCTCAAAAATTCGAACACGTGGGCCAACGTCTTTTGAATTGGAATTTCGGAAAAGTCCACCGGATTGTTCTAGAAGGATTGGCCAATTCATGACGTCGCTTTGTTTTTAGGTTTATGCGATTTCCTCAAAAAGCCATTGTTCTTCTTTCCGGCGGTCTCGATTCCGCCACAGCCCTCTGGTGGGCGGTCCACAAAAAAAAATGGTCCTGCCGGGCTTTGCTTTTTGATTACGGTCAACGCCACCGCAAGGAATTGATTTCAGCTAAAAAACTGGCCACCCGGGTGTCCTGCCCTACCCAAACCGTCACCCTCCGCCTCCCTTGGGGCGGATCCTCTCTGCTGGATAAAACCAAATCATTACCATCAAAACCATTGAATAATATTGGAAAAGGAAAAATTCCTTCCACCTACGTCCCCGCCCGCAACACGATATTTTTATCCTACGCTCTCTCCTGGGCTGACGTTGTTGGTGCTGATCACATCGTGATCGGAGCCAACGCCTTAGATTATTCCGGCTATCCCGATTGCCGTCCCAACTATCTACGGGCTATGGAAAAAGTTGGAAATTTAGGCACCCGCCAAGGCACCGAAAAAAACCGCCCCCCCAAAATTTGGGCCCCTCTCCTCCGTCTCACAAAAACCAAAATCATTAAAATGGGCTTAGAACTTGGCGTCCCCTATGAACTCACTTGGTCCTGCTACCAGGGCCAATCGACCCCCTGTGGCCAATGCGACTCCTGCCAACTCCGAGCCAAAGGCTTCCACCAATCCCACCATGCCGACCCAGCCCTTCTCTAAGACCCCAAAAGTTTGAGGGCAAAAAATTTTTGTTTGAGCTGTTCCTCAAGAATTATTCATCAATGAGAATTCGAACTTCAGATGGGTGTGATTTTAAACCTAAAAACGGAAGTTAAAATTTTCTAAAAATAAGGCAAAGCATTGATGGCCTTTCATTTTATTACTCATTCGATGAGGGAAAAGAGCCACCCAATGGGTGAATCAAAAACCATCATCGAAGAAACAGAAAAGTCTTCCAGCAAATCCACCCGGCCCCCTTTACGAAGAAAGGGGGCAACGGGGGGGGGGGAGTTCAACTTCCGTTTTTAGGTTAAACCAAAAGGAGCCCCCCCAGACAAAGTCCGATCCTAAAAAAAGGAGTTAAAACCCAAAGACAAATCTTCGCTACCCCCCTTTGTAAAAAGAGGCGGCCTTATTCGTATTTAACCGAACACCCGTAGGGTTTTGTTTCTGGAATAGTAATGGTTTTTCCGTTCAGGGCTTCATTGAGTGCTTCTCGAACATGGTTTTTGGCATCGGCGATGTCGGCCGGATCGGTCGAGGGTGTGTCGTCAATGGCCCCTTGGTAAATGAGGACACCTTCGGGGTTAATAACGAACAGGTGAGGCGTGGTTTTGGCTCCATAGGTTTTGCCTATTTTACCGGACGCGTCCAAAAGGACGGTCGTTGGGTTCGCTCCCTTCTCTTTAATCAGTTTTTTCCATTCGGCCGGAGCGTAATTCCCCTGTTTCCCCTTCGCTGAAGAACAGATCGAAACCCAGACCACGCCTTTTTCGGTCATTTCCTTTTGAAGGGCTTGCATGTTCCCTAAATCGTAGTGTTTTTTGACAAAGGGGCATTCAGGGTTGGTCCACTCCAAGACCACGAATTTGCCTCGCTGGTTTTGAAGCGACCACGATTTCCCATCAACGTTGGTCAGTTTAAAGTCCGGGGTTGTTTTCCCCGTTTCAAGTCCCCAGACAAACGGTACTGTAAAAACCGCCATGCACAAAATCATCATCGTCCGAACGAATTTCATAAGCCCCCCTGTTTGAAGAATTTTTTAACCATCAAATTATACAACTATCGGGGCATGGTCTGTCTCAATCCCTCAACACCGTCGTAATTTGGTATCCTTACGCCATGACTTTAGACACCGCCGAACTCCCCTTTCAAGAACCGCCTCCCCCCTCTTCGGCGAAAGTCGCGGATGTCTTTTCCAGTCTTCAGGGCGAAGGCCTTTACTTAGGGGAACGACAAATTTTTGTTCGTCTGGCCGGGTGCCCGTGGCGATGCACCTATTGCGATACGCCAGACAGTCTATCCGATCAAAACCACCGACTCCAAACCGTTGACGAGATTTTAGAAAAAGTGAAGATTCTCCAAGCGCAACGATCGCACTCGTCTGTTTCCGTCACGGGTGGGGAACCCCTCTTGCAAACGGATTTCTTAACGCTTTTCCTACCCAAAATTCAAGCGTTGGGTTTAAGGGTTCATCTAGAAACCAGTGCCACCCACCCGCACTTGTTTCAAAAAGTAGCGACGTGGTGCGATGTGGTGGCCGCCGATATAAAACTACCGTCCGCCATTGGTCAATCGTTCTGGGCCGAGCACGACGAGTTTTTAAAACTGGCCGGTGAAAAAGCGTTTGTAAAAATTGTTTTAACGTCCCGCACCACGGACGAAGAATTGGAAACAGCCATCCATCTTTTGTCGCGGTTAACGCCGGTTCCGCCTCTTATTTTGCAACCTGTTACCCCCATCGCCGATTTGCAATCCCGCCAAAGTGGTGGAGATTCCGTGGCTTCGGTTCAGATTGTTCCTCCCGCCCCGGAGCGTTTGGTGACGTGGTGGGACTGGGCCCGCCAAAAATTACCGACAGTCAAAATCGTTCCACAAATGCATCCTCTCTGGGGTCTTCCATGACGTCACGCCGAATCAATAAAGGGCCTCGCCGCCTTAAGAAAAACGTTCCCTCTCCACAATCTCCAACTCTAAAACAACCCGTTCCTCTCCCGGCCGGACCTTCGGGTCTGCCCACCATACAATTAAGACACAACGAAGACCGCCGCGTTCGTCGAGGCCACCTGTGGGTGTTTTCCAACGAAGTGTCTTCGGCCCCGGCGGATTTGACCCCGGGGACCCTTGTTCGTTTTCTCACGGGCCGGGAGGAATTGTTGGGTGTGGGCTACTACAACCCCCGTTCGCTCATCGCGGGTCGTCTCTTAGACCGTCGGGAAACTCTTGTGGACGCGGAGTTTATTGCTTCTCGTCTCCGTCGAGCCTTGGATCTCCGTCAGCGGTTTTTCCAAGACGACGCCTATCGCTGGGTGTTCGGTGAATCCGATGATCTGCCCGGGTTGGTGATTGATCGTTACGGTGACGTGTGTGTGGTGGAATCGTTTTCCGCCGGCGTGGACCGTCTTCTTCCTCTTGTTGTGGAAGCCCTCGAAAGTATTCAGCCTTGGAAAGCCATCGTTCTTCGGAACGACGCTTCGGCCCGTCGTTTGGAGCACCTCCCATCGGAAATTCGCGTTTTGACCGGCACCGTGGACACGCCCCACTGGTTTACGTCCGATGGATTGGACTGGGCCGCGGATCTGTTGCAGGGCCAAAAGACCGGGTTCTTTTTTGATCAACGACTCAACCGCACCGCCGTGGCTTCCTTGGCCAAGGGCCGAAGCGTGTTGGATGTTTTTTGCCACACGGGTGGATTTGGTCTTTTGTCGGCGAAAGCCGGTGCCTCCCGGGTGGTGGGCGTGGATTCATCGGCCCCGGCCCTCGCCTTGGCCCAACTCACCGCCGAGAAAAACGGTTTGACCCCCCTCTGCACTTGGGAAAACGCCGACGCTTTTGAACATCTCCTCACCCATTCAGAAACGTTTGGCCTCGTGGTGGTGGACCCGCCTCGACTGGCCGTTTCCAAAAACAATTTGTCCGACGCACTGAAAGCCTACCTCCGTTTAAACACCTTGGCCCTCCGACGGGTCAGCGGTGGGGGGTTTTTAGCTTCCGCGTCCTGTTCCGGCCATGTCACCCGAGAAGAATTTCGCCAAGTCCTTTCAAGGGCCGCCCACGAGTCCGGGCGAAAAGTTAAAATCGTTTTCCAAGGAGGTCAAGGTCCTGATCACCCCATCCGCCCCTCCATGCCTGAAACCGATTACCTAAAATTCGCCCTCATGCACGTGCTCTGATGAAATATAAATTTTATTCTCTTCAAACGAGGTATCGCTGGGTGGTTAAATGGCCCCTACCTCGGGGCTCCATCCACTTCTAACTTGAGTCATCTTAAAATTGGAATAAAATCGAATTCGTTGGTTTTGCCCCATTCCTCTCATCGCCGTTTCTGGTCCCGGTTGATTTTTGGGGTTTTCGTTGTTTCCTTGACCCTTGGAATTTTGGGTTGGTGGGCCATCAATTCTTACGTCAACCGCCCGGGGTTCCAACAGGAACTTCAGAAAATGCTATCGGACGCTCTCCAGGGGTCCATCACTTTTCAAAAAGTGTCTGGTTCCGTCGGGTTTTCCCCTCGGTTGGTGTTGGAAGGCCTCAACGCCGAGATTCAGGGTGGGGGGGTCCACTTAAAAACCGACCGGGTCACGGTTCTCGTGGAGTGGAGGTCGTTGCTCAGAAAGCGGCTGATCTTATCGTCCTTGCGGGTGGAAAAACCCTCCCTTGTGGTGACGAAATCCAAGGGGGGGGTGTGGCCTTTCTCCCAAGGGATAAAACCGAACACCCATGAAACTGAACGGATGAGCGTGAAAATTCAAAAGGTTGAACTAACCGACGCCATTCTATCGTTTATCAACCCAGACGTTTCCCCAAAACCTGTTTTTGTGGTACAAGGGGATCTCCAATTCGAAGGACAAGACGATCGGTGGCGTCTGGTCCTCAACGCGTTCATCCGCGGCAATGGGGGGGTGGGAAAAATCACAGTGGATGGGATCGTCTCCCCGGTGTTGAATTTGACCGTGACGACTCAAAACTTTCCCATTAATTTTTTCGTGTCCTACGTGCCATTTCTTAAGGATTTTCGTGGGGGTGTGGACGGGACCGCTCGGGTCTGGAAAGAAAACGATCGGTTCTTTTGGGAAACCACCGGAGAAGTGCAACGTCCTCTCTGGATCCCCACCCAAGAAGCACTTCCTCTCTTTCTCCAGTGGAAGGCTCAAGCGGAAGGAACGTCCACGGTCACTTTGACGTGGGTGTCGCCACAAACTCAAGTTGTGGCGGTTTTGACTGTTCCCGATTGGAAAACGTCTCGTTACGCCGTGTCCCTCACCGGTGATTGTTTGTCTTTAACGGAAATGACCCCGTGGGCGAAGATTTTTTCTGTGGCCTCTTCTTCTGGCCCCTCACGTCCCTACGATGTTTCCGTTGTTTGGAACGTGGCCGAAGTGAGGGCCGGTTTGGTTCCCTTCCGAAAGGTCGCCGGTTCCGGTAGGATATCCCCGGGCGAGGGGGTTCTTCAACAATTCACGGCCACGGGTTTTGGGGGGCCGGTGTCTTTGACGGGGAGCTGGCGAACGGATAAAAAAAACAATTCTTTTGTGTCGGGGAAATTAAGTGCCCGTTCATTAAATCTAGACACCGTTGAAACGTTCTTCTCCTCGGTGCCTCTCTCCGGATCGCTGTCGCTTTCCAGCCAATGGATCGAGTTTCCCCTGCCCACCCCCTCTTGGAGCTGGACGCGGGTTCTGAATTCCTTAAGTCGTGCCCGAAACGTTGAGATCCAATTGTCCGGAAAAAATGTTTCCGTGGGACACGATCGTCCTCTCGATGTTCAAGTGATGTTAAAACCCCTTAAAAAACAGTGGGTTGCCACTATGACGTTGAGCGACGGAGATGCGTCATTGACCGGCCATTTTCAATCGGAGCGTTCACCGAAGGCTCAGCGGTTCCTTCCCCACAACGCGTCGTTGACCCTTTCTTCCATGGACGTGTCCCATCATCCCCGGTTGATGGAAAAAATCGGTTTATCCGAGGGGTTTGTGTCCGGTACGGCCCATTGGTCTTGGACCGGGGGTGCAAGCCCCTCTTTCTTTTGGTCGCCGTCGGTGGTGTGGGGTGTGAATTTGTCTATAAGTCGGAGCGTTTGGCGACAGATCCGTGTTGATCATTTAAACGGGATCGCGGATTGGAGAGGGGACGGGGTGTTGCGTTTTACCGACGTGGTGGGCCGTGTTTCAAACGGAGACGTTGTGGCCCAAGGGAAATGGCCCATCGGGTCAGTCCCGGCTCCTTTTTCTTTGGATCTCAAAGTTCACGATTTAGATGTTGGTCCTGTGGCCTTGGCTTTTTCATCGAACCCCAAAATTCTAAACGGGCAACTGGCAGGAACCCTGTCTTTAACCGGTCAAGCCCATCCATGGAACAACAAAACGTTGGAAGGATCCTTATCCATTGAAGGTAAAAATGGGAATTTCAACGCCGGTCCTGTGGCTTTGGATATTTTATCTTTCTTAAAACTAGGGTCTCTCTTGACACGAGTGACCGGCCAACGCCGACCGGGGCTTCCTTTTGATGTCTTCTCCGGCTCGGCCCCCATCCACGGAGGCCGGTTTTTTCTAGACCATCCTTTCGTTTTTAAAAACCAAGAAGTGGAATTGGCCTACACGGGATGGCTGGACGCAGACGCCCAAAACGCTCGAGGCGTTCTGATCGTGAACGCCCTGACAGGGACCCGAAATTTGCTCAAAAAAATCCCGGGCGTTTCCGCCGTTCTCTTTGGTCCAAACGGAGAATTTTTACCTTTGGTGGTGGATGTGTCTGTTATTAATGGTAAAACGTCCACCCGTTTCCGCTCGGTCAGAACCTTCACGGCTCCCGTCACCAACGTTATAAAAAATATTTTCAAACTTCCCAAAAAACTCTTGGGGACCTCTCCTCCCTGATCCTATTTCCTCGGTTTCATGTTTTTAAAGAACTCGTTGGACAAGGACTTCACAACGTTTTTCACCAATCGATCATTTACAGATCCATTGATCAGTGTCTCCGAATTACCGGACCAAACGAGTTTCTCGTTCAAAGTCAAATAAACGTTTGTTTCCAAAACGGCCACATCCTGCTGAATTGTGTAGCCCGGTTGATATTCATAGGCGTACACGGTTGAGTAATAACCATAAAGATCCACGGTTGGCTGACGCATATACGTGGCTGAGCCGGGGACGTAGGTCTCCAGAGTTTTTTTATCCACCAATCGGGTGACCAAAACCGAATCCACCCCTTCCGCCGCGAGGGTTTGCATCATTTGTTCTTTGGATTGTTGGAGGTCGTCGGGAAATAAGCGGTAACTGACTTCAGCTTCGATGCCCCGTTTTTTAAATTCTTCCACAAACAGATCCTCAAAAGTCCGTCGAAGCGTGGCTTTTTTATGTACACCAATAACCACGGTTTTCGTCAAAGACCGCCGATGGAATTCCGGGTCTTTCCAAACAGATTTGACGGACGTCGTTGCGCAACCCATAACGAAAAATATCGAAACAACGCCCATCCACCCCATCCATTTTTTTGTTTTCATAGTACCTCCTCGTTAAAGATTGATAAGATTCTATCTTTAAAAAGATCCCAGTGCCACCCAACGGCGGAAATTTCCACCGTAAAATTTTTGCAGTTTCCAGACCCGTCCGAATAGGGTAAACTGTCACTCCAATCGCTTTCAGGCAATAAGTTTTATTTTGGAGGATTCACCACACGTTATGTCCACTCTTTTAAAACCCGCTTTTGAACATCCCAAACTGGCCCGATCTTTCCTTTTGCTGGGTTTGGGAGGTTTTCTCTTTTCGCTCATTTCTTGTGTGAACGGGCCTCTGTTTTTTCTCGGTGGTTTTCTTGTCCTAGCTTGGTGGAGTTGTATTTTTGTGATGGACGGCTGGGTGTACCGTCAGCGTGGGGAATCCCTTCTGATCACGTTTCCGAAACGTTTCTTTTTCCTATGTTTTTGGTCCTTGGTTTTTTGTTCCTTTTGGGCCTTGGTCCACCGCGGGGAGATGGGGTTGTCTCGTTTCCTTCCGTTCCTTTCCCATGGGGTGGGGTTGTTTCCACCGGCGTGGCCCGTCGTGTCCTTATTGTTTTTTTTATCGGTGATTCCCATGTTTTTTGAACTGACGGATCTCTTAGACACGTCGGGAATTTTTCGTTCCGTGGATGGGGCTGCTTTGGGAAGGGTTCGCCGGACCCCCGTTCTGGTGGCCGGAGGTGTGTGTTTGGTCCTGTCGATGATCTGGCCATCAACGTTGTTCCCTCTTCTTTGGGCGGCACCGGGGCTTCTTCTGGATCCTTTTAACGAGAGATGGGGAGCGGAGTCTCTTCTCTCCGATGTTCGGTTGGGGAATTACCGACGTTTCGGGTTGTTGTTGTTATCCGGTTTGAGTTTTGTGGTTCTTTGCCAATCGGTTGTATTTTTTGGGGGCGTTCGCGAAGGCATGGGCGCGTCTCTTCGCATTCCTCTGGTTTGGTACTTACTTTTTCTCCCGTTGGCCCTGAGTGCTTTTGTCTCATCGGTCACGCTGGTCACTCTTTGGGAGCGGTCCCGTGTTTGGGTTCGTGGTCTTCTCATTCTGGCTGGCGCAGGGATCGTCTTATTCTCCTTTTCTTTTGGGGGTTTTAACTTTTTATGAAACGTTTCCCTAAAACCTACGCGGTCACGGGTGGAGCCGGATTTTTAGGGTCCCATTTGTGTGAAGCCCTTTTGGATCGAGGGCACCGAGTCCTTTGCATTGATAATTTCCTCACAGGAACCCCTCGCAATATAGACCACCTCACGGGTCGGGATGGGTTTCGTTTTTTAAAACACGACGTCACCCAAGATCTCTATCTCCCAAAACCCTTGGATGGAATTCTCCATTTTGCCAGTCCCGCGTCCCCCCGGGACTATTTGGAATTTCCCATTCAAACCCTCAAAGTGGGGTCTTTGGGAACCCATAAGATGTTGGGGTTGGCCAAAGCCCATGGGGCGCGATTTTTGTTGGCGTCCACCTCTGAAGTTTACGGGGATCCTCAAGTTCATCCACAACCCGAAACCTATTGGGGTCACGTGAACCCCGTGGGGCCTCGAGGTGTTTACGATGAAGCCAAACGTTTCGCCGAGGCCATGGCCATGGCCTACCACCGGACCAACGGGGTGAACGTACGTATCGCCCGCATTTTCAACACTTATGGTCCTCGCATGCGTAAAAACGACGGCCGGGCCGTGCCCGAATTTATTTCCGCCGCTCTGGCCAAAAAACCCCTGCCGGTTTTTGGCGACGGGGCTCAAACCCGGTCTCTGTGTTTTGTGAAAGACGAAGTGGAAGGTCTTTTGGAATTCTTCTTTTCTCCCCACACCGGCCCCATGAACATCGGCAACCCCAACGAAGTGACGGTTTTGGAAATCGCCCAGTGGGTGAAAAAACTCACCCGCAGTTCCAGTCCGATTGTTCACCGTCCATTGCCCGTGGACGACCCAAAAATTCGTCGCCCCGACACCACCTTGGCCAACCGCCACTTAACGTGGCGACCGAAGGTGGCGTTAAAAGACGGGTTGGAACGAACGATCGCTTGGTTTAAAGAAAGCGAAAAGTCAAAAAAGTAATATCTCAAAAGTTGGTGCAATAAAAAATTTTCATCTCAGATCGATTCATCAAAACAATCAAAAAATCATACGATAGACAATCCATGGCCCTTTCCCCCCGCCGCTCTTTAGATCTTCTTCCTCTATTTCGTCAAAAGATGGTCGAGTTGAGTGCCACCCCCCCCCGTGTTGTGGTGGCTTGTTCGGGTGGTCCAGATTCCATGGCTCTCTTGGATTTGGTCCATCGGTGGCGTTTGGAACAAAACGTTTTTGTCGTCGTGGTCCATGTGGATCACGGGTTACGGCCTTCCTCCAAAACCGACGCTGTCTTTGTTCAAAAAGCCTGTCTTAAACGGGGCTTAAAAATTGTTGTTCGCCGTGTCAACGTTCGATCGTTGGCTGACCGGGACGGACGAGGGATTGAAGACGCCGCTCGACAACGGCGTTACCAAGCTTTATCCTCTGTGGCCCACCAATTCCGCTGTTCTTGGGTGCTGACAGCCCACACGCTGAACGATCAGGCCGAAACCTTTTTTATCAATCTTTTGCGAGGCACGGGGCCGGCTGGGTTGGGGGCCATGGCCCCCCGGTCCCCTTGGCCCGTGGCCACCCAAAAGACTTCCCCCCGGCTCTTCCGGCCGTTGTTGGGTGTTTCTAAAGAAGAACTGCTCGCCTATTTAAAGAAGGAAAACGTTCCCAGTCGGTTGGACCCATCCAACGCGTCCCCAAAATTCCTTCGCAACGTCCTTCGTCCGCTTCTGCAATCGTTGGAGAAGGTAAGGCCGGGTTTTTTCCATCGAGTGGCCCAAACCGCCCAGCTTTTGCGGGACGAAGAGGATTTTTGGAAAACCCGTCTGGGCCCTTCGCTTCGTCGCCTGATTCGCCTTGAACGAGCGTCTTTTATGCGGTATCATGTAGCGGAGCAAAGGCGTCTCCTCCGCCATCGGTATGGTCTCTCCCGGTTTGATTCATTGGAACGTGTTCGTTTGTTTGTTTCTGATGGGGCCCAAGGCCCTTTGGACATCCCCGGCGAAAAAGTTGTCAAAACAAAACGCACGCTTTTGTTTAAGTTAAAAAAGGCGGAATAACTATGAAAGGCAATAGTCGCAACGTCATTCTTTGGGTGCTTATTTTTTCGGGCGTTCTTTTTTTTATTCAAAGTCTTCGCACCAGCCATGTGAAGGAAAAAGAAATCCCCTATTCGGAATTTAAAACCGCTCTGCGGGCCGGTCAAGTGGATGAGATTAAAATTAAAGAAGAGATGATTCGTGGCGTTTTGAAACAAGAAGGTGGGGCCAAAATCAATTTCCGCACAATTCCCATGAACGATCCCGCCTTGGTGCAAGACATGGAAAAAGCCAATGTGAAATCTTTTGCTGGGGAAGCCGGGCGAGGCTGGTTGAACGCCGTTTTGTCGAACTTGATTTGGATCGGTGTTTTCTTTTTCTTCTGGTGGTTTGTGGTCCTTCGGCAAATGCAGGGTGGCGGGAAACAGGCCATGGCCTTCGGTCGTTCCAAAGCGAAACTCCAAAGCAACAACAAGAAAAAAATAACATTCAGTGAAGTGGCCGGTTGTGATGAAGCCAAAGAAGAACTCCAAGAAATTGTGGAATTTCTGAAAGATCCGGCGAAATTTCAGAAATTGGGAGGTAAAATTCCGAAAGGTGTTCTGTTGTTTGGAGCCCCAGGAACAGGGAAGACTCTGTTAGCAAAAGCCGTGGCGGGTGAAGCCGGTGTTCCTTTCTTTTCCAGTTCCGGATCGGATTTTGTGGAAATGTTTGTGGGCGTTGGGGCCAGTCGCGTAAGAGATCTCTTCGATCAAGGTCGCAAGAATTCCCCCTGCCTTCTTTTTGTGGACGAAATTGACGCCGTGGGGCGTCAGCGATTTGCCGGCATCGGCGGTGGTCACGATGAGCGGGAACAAACGCTCAACCAACTGTTGGTGGAGATGGATGGTTTCGACACAAAAGAAGGGGTCATCCTTATCGCCGCCACCAACCGCCCGGACGTGTTGGACCCGGCCCTCCTTCGCCCCGGCCGATTTGATCGGCAGGTGTCCGTTCCCATGCCCGACCTGAAAGGACGAGAACAGATTTTACAGGTGCACGCCAAAATTATTAAGTTGGCCCCGGAAGTGGACCTTTCGGTGATCGCCCGTCGTACGCCGGGGTTTGTGGGGGCCGATTTGGCCAATTTGGTGAACGAAGGGGCCCTCTTGGCCGCCCGTCGCAACAAGAAAGCCGTGGACATGAAAGATTTAGAAGAGGCCATTGACCGAGTGATCGCTGGTCCCGAACGAAAAAGTCGCATGATGAGCGAAAAAGAAAAACTGGTCATTGCCTACCACGAAGCGGGGCACACCCTCGTGGCCAAAAAACTTCCCACGTCGGATCCGGTGCATAAAGTTTCCATCATTCCCCGAGGTCCGGCTTTGGGCTACACCCTTCAACTGCCCACGGAGGACCGGTATCTCACCACGGAAACGGAAATTCTTAATCGCCTCTGTGTTCTCTTGGGCGGACGCACGGCGGAAGAATTGGTGTTCGACGAAGTGACCACCGGGGCCACCGACGATTTATCGAAGTCCACCCAGTTGGCCCACAAAATTGTTTGCGAATACGGTATGAGCGAGCGGTTGGGGTTGGTCACCTACAAAAAGAAATCCGAAGAGGTTTTCCTTGGGCGAGACGTGGGGTCTGGCCAAAACTATTCGGACCAAACGGCCCAAGCCATTGATGAAGAAGTTAAACGTCTCATCGCCGACGCTCAAACACGTGTGAAGGCCATACTCTCAGAACACCGGGAATTTTTGGATTCTTTGGCCAAAGCCCTTGTGGAACGGGAAGTGCTCAACGGCGAACAAATTGATCAATTGTTGTCCGGTCAAACCCTCGCCGCTGTGGAACCGCCTCCAGTGCCCGAACCAGCCCCCAAAAAGAAACGGAAGTCCACCAACGGGGCCCAAGAGACCGATTTGTCCCCATCCCCCACTCCCGCTTGAGGAATGGGCGGACTTTTCGAAAGTCTTCTTAAAAAACCATTCCCCCTGGTGATGGGGATTTTAAACGTAACCCCCGACTCCTTCTCCGACGGTAATTCCCTTGAGACCGTGGATCTCGCTGTTCAGCGAGCCGAGACCCTCGTCCGTGACGGAGCTCTTATTATCGATGTGGGCGGGGAATCCACTCGACCCGGGGCGGCCCCCGTTTCCGAATCCATTGAATTGCAACGGGTGATCCCCGTGGTTCGGTCGCTGGCGTCAAAACTTCCCCACACCCTCATTTCCGTTGATACCTCCAAAGCCGAGGTGGCCCGGGTGGCCCTCGACGAGGGGGCTGGGTTGATCAACGACGTTCGTGCGTTGGGCGATCCTTGGATGTCGGCGGTGTTAGCGGACGCTGGGGTTCCTGTGATTTTAATGCACAAGCAGGGCGATCCTCGCACCATGCAAAGGGCTCCCCATTACCAGAACGTGGTGGCGGACCTTCGGGATTTTTTTGTGGAACGTGTCGCTTTTGCCCGGTCCCGAGGAATTTCAAGAAACAATCTTTTGCTAGACCCCGGTTTCGGTTTCGGAAAAACCACGGAGCACAACGTGGAAATCCTTTGCCGTTTAAAAGAATTTTTGGGTTTGGAATTTCCCTTGGTGGTGGGATTGTCTAGGAAATCCTTCATCGGTCGTGTGTTGGGTGGAGAAGACACCCCGTTGGATCCGAGCGAAAGAGAAGACGGGTCCCTGGCCGCCAACCTTTGGGCCGTTGCCCAAGGAGCCAAAATAGTGCGTGTTCACAACGTCAAAAAAACAGTTCAAGCGTTAACCCTCTGGGAGCGTGTAGGGGCCATTAAACCCGACGACAAAAACCCAACACCCTTTCTTAAAGAAAAACAACAGCCGGAGACTGTTTAAATGACCGCCATCACCTCGGATTTTCTTGTTATTGGTTCCGGTATCGCTGGGCTCTCGTTGGCTCTTAAGGCGTCTCGGTACGGGACCGTGCGACTGGTTACCAAACGGGGACTTTCTGAGTCCGCCACGGAGTACGCCCAAGGGGGCCTTGCCGCCGTGGTGTCCCAAGAGGATTCTTTTGAACAACACATTCAAGACACCCTCAGGGCCGGGGCGGGTCTGTGCGATCCCACGGTGGTTCGTCACGTGGTGACCAACGCTCCCCAACGTGTTCAGGATTTAGTGGATTGGGGGGTGCGTTTTTCATCTAAAACCGTGGCGTCAACTTCATCGCCTTTTCAATTAGGTTTAGAGGGAGGCCACTCCCAGCGTCGTATTTTGCACGTCGGGGATGCCACGGGGCACGCTGTTGAGTGCGTGTTGGTGGACCGCGTGCGGGAAAACCCGAACATCACCGTTCATGAATATTTTTTTGCTGTGGACTTGATCACCCGTCGCCACACCCGCCAATTTTCTTTGTCTCCGGATTCGTCCCACGCGGACGTGTGTGGGGGGGCCTACGTGTTAAACGTCGAAACGGGCGAAGTGGTTACGTTTCTCGCTCGAGCCACGGCGTTGGCCACGGGTGGGGCCGGAAAAGTTTATTTGTATACATCAAACCCCGACATCGCCACGGGGGACGGCGTGGCCATGGCTTTTCGGGCTGGGGCCCGTCTGAATCATTTGGAGTTTGTGCAATTTCACCCCACGTGTCTGTTCCACCCAAAAGCCAAAAACTTTCTCATTTCCGAAGCCCTCCGAGGGGAAGGGGCCCTTTTGAAAAATCGGGCCGGGGACCGTTTCGTTCAAAAGCACGATCCTCGTGGGGAACTGGCCCCCCGGGACATCGTGGCCCGGGCCATTGACGCGGAATTAAAACGTACCGGCGACGAGTGCGTTTTTCTAGACATCACGCACCGCGGGCCGGACTTCATCCGTCGTCGTTTTCCGAAAATTTACGAAAAATGTTTGGGGTTCGGTATAGACATCACCGTTCAGCCCATTCCTGTGGTGCCCGCCGCCCATTATTTTTGTGGCGGGGTGGTCACGGATTTGGAGGGCCAAACCACCCTTGCCGGCCTTTCCTCTGTGGGCGAGGTGGCCTGCACGGGCCTCCACGGGGCCAACCGCTTGGCGTCCAATTCTTTGCCCGAAGCCTTAGTGTTTTCCCACGCCGTGGCCGACCGCTGGGGACGAGAGGTCTCGCCCAACGTTCCTCTCACGGACACGGAAGTCCCCCCGTGGAACCCCGGAAGTGCCCGAAACCCCGACGAACAAGTGGTGATCCGCCAAGTGTGGGAAGAAATCCGTCGTTTTATGTGGAACTATGTGGGCATTGTGCGTACCACCAAACGTCTCGAACGAGCCCAAAGCCGTATCGAACTGTTGCAAAAAGAAATTCAGGATTACTACTGGAATTTTCGCCTCACTCCCGATTTGCTGGAACTACGCAACATCGCCACCGTTGCCGAACAAGTCATTCAAGGAGCCCTCGCCCGTCGCGAAAGTCGAGGCCTCCATTTCACCACCGATTACCCGGAAGGGAAGGGGAATTGATTTGCTTAAATCTAAAAACGGAAGTTAAAACTCGTTTTCTTTAGTTTCGTCATCCCGGCGAAGGCCGGGATCCAGAAAGTTTTTTCGTTTCTTCGAGGAACATTTTACAAACTGGATCCCGGCCTTTGCCGGGATGACGAACATGAAAGGCTTTTTTAAATTCACCCATTGGGTGACTCTTTTTGTTGGTTGTATTGAGAGTAAAACGAAACACTGTCAGTGCTTTATCTCGTTTTTCAGAGAGGTTCAACCTCCGTTTTTAGGTTAAAGGAGGGTGTCATGAATGAATTTTGGAGTCTCTTTAGCCCTCCGAAGTTATCGACGAACGAAAAAAATCCTTCTCCCCTTGAGAGAAGGTGCCACGCAGTGGCGGATGAGGGATGAGGCCTTGTGTCGTTGGAAAATAAAATCCCTCACCCTGCCCTCTCCCAAGAGGAGAGGGAAAATCACTTCGGGGGGCTAAAGAAACTCGAAAGAAGAGGTGCGCCATAAAATGTCCTGTATGCTTGGCCCTTTAGTCAAATTCTGCATGATCATTGGCTGTTCTCTTGCTCTGGTTATTCTTTCAACCATTCTGGTCAGACCTTTTGTCAAACGGAAATTTGCGACATGTATCGCTTTTTTGTCCTCGCTGGCCATGATGATCACGGCCTTATTCCTGTATGGAAAGTTTAATAAAATGAGTCGCTAAATCAATGCGCCTACGAAAAACTCTAGGAAAAGAAGCGGAGGCTAAAAAATGTGGGACATAAATGACGTAAAAAAAAATAAATTTCTCGAACCTTGTTCCCATCCATGACCGACGATATTATTCGCATTCGCGGGGCCCGGGAACACAATCTTAAGAACATTTCTTTAGACCTTCCCCGCAATAAGATGGTGGTGATCACGGGGTTGTCGGGGTCTGGAAAAAGTTCTCTAGCGTTTAACACCCTTTACGCCGAGGGGCAACGGCGTTACGTGGAAAGTCTTTCGGCCTACGCCCGGCAATTTTTAGAACTGATGGAAAAGCCCGACGTGGATTTAATCGAGGGGCTCTCCCCGGCCATCGCCATCGAGCAACGGGTTCCGTCCCACAACCCTCGGTCCACCGTGGGGACTGTGACGGAAATCTACGATTATCTCCGTTTGCTATTCGCCCGCGTGGGGCAGCCCCACTGCCCTTCGTGCGGAAAAGACATCGTGGCTCAATCGGCCAGTCAAATCATCAACGAAACCGCCCAACGTTTTGACGGAAAAAACGTTCAAATTCTGGCCCCCCTCGTTCGCGGGCGAACGGGGACTTACGAGGCCCTTTTTGAAAAACTTAAGAAAAACGGTTACGTGCGGTTGCGGGTGAATGGGCAAATTTTAGACCTCGAAAAACCCATTAAGCTGGACCGCTACAAAAAACAGACCATCGACGTGGTGATTGACCGTTTGGCCGTGTCCCCCTCGGGTCGTCAACGATTGGCCGATTCCATTGAAACGGCTTTAAAAGAATCTCGCGGGCTCGTGGTGGTTTTATGTGAGGGACAAGAAACCCTTTCTTCCGAGCACCACGCCTGCCCCCACTGCAACACCAGCGTACCCGATCTGGAGCCTCGACTTTTTTCCTTCAACAGCCCCTACGGGGCCTGCCCCTCCTGCGATGGGTTGGGGGTAAAACTGGACGTGGACGAAAATCTTGTGGTCACGGACCCCACGCTCTCCATCGCCGACGGAGCTCTCACCGCTTGGTCGGACCCCGTGACCACCCGCACCAACCGATGGAAAAAATCTTGGTCCCATTATTACCTCGAAATCCTTCAGGAAGTCTGCAAAAGAAACAAAATTTCCGTCAACAAACCTTGGCAGGAGTTGTCTAAAGAACAAAGGAAAGCTCTCTTGTACGGTGGCGTGGACCACCAATCCCCGTGGGGAAAAAACGTGAAAGCTTTTGAGGGCGTCATCGGCAATTTGGAGCGACGCTACAAAGAATCCGAATCGGCCTTTGTGAAAGAAGACATTCAGGCCCGATTCATGCGAAGCCGTCTGTGCCCCGATTGCCGAGGGGCCCGCTTAAAACCCGAGGCGTTGGCCGTCACCGTGGGCGATCGCTCCATCCACCAGATCACGGGTTTGTCCGTTGTCGAAGCCCGGGATTTCTTTAACACTCTCGTGTTGTCCGAAAAGAATTCGTTCGTGGCCAAGCAGGTGTTAAAAGAAATCCGATCTCGGTTGAATTTCTTAGTGGACGTGGGGTTGGACTACGTTACTTTGGATCGAGAATCAGCCACCTTGGCCGGTGGGGAAGCCCAGCGAATTCACTTGGCCACGCAAATCGGGTCGGGTCTCGTGGGGGTGATGTATGTTTTAGATGAACCCACCATCGGTCTTCACCCACGAGACAATCAACGGTTGCTCACCACTCTTCGCCATCTCAAAGACATTGGGAACACGTTGGTTGTTGTGGAACACGACGAAGAAACCATTCGGGCCGCCGATTGGGTGGTGGACATGGGTCCTGGGGCGGGTGTTCACGGGGGAGAGATTGTGTCCCAAGGATCCGTGGCGGATTTACTGAAAGCCCCGAAATCGTTGACCGGAGCCTACCTGAGGGGCGATCGGGGGGTGGTCGTTCCCCCCCAACGGCGATCACCGGGTTCTCAGTTTCTGGAAATTAAAGGGGCGTCCCAGTACAATCTTAAAAACATAGACGTGAAAATTCCGTTGGGCCTTTTTGTCGCCGTGACCGGTGTGTCTGGGTCAGGGAAATCGACGTTGGTCGGGGACATTTTGCACAAAGCGTTGGCCAAACGCCTTCACCACGCCAAAGACCTGCCGGGTAAACACAAAGCCCTTTTGGGTGTTGAACACGTGGATAAAATTGTGGAGGTGGACCAAACGCCCATCGGACGAACCCCCCGGTCCAACCCGGCCACCTACACCGGGGCCTTCGGCCCCATTCGAGATCTCTTTGCCCAACTGCCCGAATCCCGCCGACGGGGGTATAAACCCGGTCGGTTTTCGTTCAACGTGAAAGGGGGCCGTTGCGAAAATTGCGAGGGGGACGGTACTCTCAAAATTTCGATGCAATTCTTACCGGATGTTTACGTAAAATGCGACGTGTGCCAAGGGGCTCGATTCAACGCTGAAACCTTGGAGGTTAAATTTAAAGGAAAATCCATCGCCGACGTGTTGGCTCTGCCGGCCGAAGAAGCCGCGGTCTTTTTTGAAAATGTTCCCGGGGTCTCTCGCACGTTGCAAACTTTGGTGGACGTGGGCATGGGGTATGCGTCCATTGGTCAACCGGCCACCACGTTGTCCGGGGGCGAGGCCCAGCGGGTCAAATTGGCCACGGAGCTCTGTCGCCGTCCGACGGGACACACTCTCTATATTTTAGACGAACCCACCACGGGCCTTCATTTTTACGATGTGGAAAAACTGTTGGGTGTCCTTCAGCGGTTGGTGGACGGCGGTAACACCGTTCTGGTCATCGAACACAATTTAGATGTCATCAAAACCGCCGACTGGCTTTTGGACCTAGGCCCCGAAGGGGGTGGCGGTGGCGGATGTCTCGTGGTCGCCGGTTCTCCCGAAACAATCGCTCAATGCGATGCCTCCCACACCGGCCGTCACCTAAAAAAACTTTTTATGAAAAAACCCCTTTCGCCCTAAAAACCCATGTGATTTTCTTGTGATCAAATTTTAGTCTCTTAGGTCTAAAATCTTTGACAAAACGTCAAAGATTTTAGACCTAAGAGACTCGAGAGCCTGTCCGTTAACATGATCTTCCCCATTTAGAAAAAATAGTTTTCAAGGATACAAAAGACGATCCGAGAGAACGGTCAAGATAACTCGGACGAGTCGTTCAATCGGAGAAACCATAAAACATTTCGAGAAAACATTCACCCCGTTAGAAGCTTCTCCTTTACTCGTCCGGCTCGTCCGGGTTAGGTTATTCGCCGGACTGATAACTTAAAAATATTTGGCGACCTCGACGGTTGACGTCTAAGAGCAGACCTTCTTTGGCCGAAAGATTCTTTATTATTTTCTGAAACATGGTCACGGTGGGGGTGGGGTGACGGTTCACGGCCACCACCACGTCGCCCTCGCGAAGGCCTAAGTCATTGGCCAATCCACCGGCGGAGGGCATGGACACCACCACCACCCCTTGGATATCTATCGGTACACCCAAACGGGACGCCAACGTTGGGGTGAGGGACCCGATTCGGGCCCCTTCCCAATCCAAGGATTTAATGGGAGGGGC
>Ga0247840_10002786_pt1 | contig 30619 bp, 22 predicted proteins | sample LaCruzMarch2015__FD_192404 | JGI IMG/M metagenome (GOLD analysis project Ga0247840, IMG submission 192404) | Freshwater microbial communities from meromictic Lake La Cruz, Castile-La Mancha, Spain - LaCruzMarch2015_17m | ecosystem: Environmental > Aquatic > Freshwater > Lake | place: Spain...
TACTCATCTAGGATTCTTTGTCAAACCTTTTTTGATTTTATTTTCAAATTTTCGAATTAAACAAATTTGGATGGGTTTAAAACTGGTAGATCATGCCGAAAGTTGATACCAGCAAATGATCACCTATACTTTAAAAGTTGGCACTACTTCTTAAGTTTTATCAAGTAGATACCAGTAAGTAGTAACTTCTGCGACAAATTTTTATATATTAATAACAACATATTACTTTTAAATTAGATAGCAGCGGGAACCAAAATGACATTCTGCTTCTTGTTCTTGTGAACATTTATTCAATTATACTTTAAGAATTTTAAAAAAAAGTACCTTACAAAGAATGCATAGATTTGGTTATGTGGAAACTCACGTCAGTTTCAACTTCACTACATACTACAACACCAATTGAATATAATGATAAACCACCCATAAACCCAGAGAAAAACCCTAAAGAGGAAAGAGCTTTATATAGAGAAACCCCTAATATAGGAATAATATTTAAGCACTGGCAAGAAAAAGTAATCCCAAACCAACTAATGCCACCCCCAAAACCAGTAATGCGCCATACAATAACCTCATGGATATTTCTTATGATTTAGGAAGTTTATCTATTTAATGATTAAAAATGAACAAATCATTTAAGGTTTGATTAGAACTAACTAAATTAGTCGTTGCAATAATATAGGTATATAACTTTTCTAAGTTAGATTCTACAGAATCATCACTCTCAATATCTAGTCTAATTTCTCGTAAATACTCATTCTCATAATTAACTAATATAAAGTTCCCGATTACCATCCAACAATCATACAAAAGCATTTACCCCCCGCCTTATAATTTGTATTTTTAACTTTGCAATTAGGTTTATTTTTTGTTACTCTTCACATGTCAATGATGGTGGCTCTATTGGTCCCCTCGCGACGATAGATTGTGAACCCCGTCAGGCCCGGAAGGGAGCAGCGGTAACGATTGATGCGGGCGCCGAGGTGTGGCTATTAGAGCTGCCGCCCAATATGTGTATGCCTTTTAACATTAAGATAAAATCTATGAGCTATATAGCACTAGCACGTAAATGGCGGCCACGAACATTCCTAGAACTTGTTGGCCAAGACCATATTAATAAAGCCCTTATAAATTCACTTAATCAAAATCGCCTTCATCACGCCTATCTATTTACAGGTACTCGTGGCGTTGGTAAAACTTCTGTTGCTCGTTTATTAGCTAAAGCACTAAATTGCGAACTTGGTATTAGCTCAGTTCCTTGCTTAAAATGCGATGCATGCATTGCAATTGAACAAGGTAGGTTTATTGATTTAATAGAAATCGATGGTGCATCAAGGACACGAGTTGAAGATACACGTGAAATTCTTGAGAATGTACAATATGCACCAACTAATGGTCGATTTAAAATCTATCTAATAGATGAAGTCCATATGTTATCGCAACATAGTTTCAATGCTCTGCTTAAAACGCTTGAAGAGCCACCTGAACATGTTAAGTTTATTTTAGCTACAACTGATCCACAAAAATTACCAGTTACAGTTTTATCACGATGTCTTCAATTTAATCTTAAAAATTTAGAATCTAATGTTATTGCGAAGCAATTAGAACTTATTCTTAATGATGAAAAATTAACTTATGATATAGAAGCCATTAACATATTAGCTCATGCAGCCCGTGGAAGTATGCGTGATGCACTAAGCCTTCTTGATCAAGCTATTGCAATATCTGACAACTCTTTAGATATACTAAATGTTAAAAATATCCTCGGATACACCAAACAAAACTATGCTATAGAGCTCCTTAAACATTTATCTAGAAATGAACCAGATAAACTTATCATTATATCTAAACAAATAGCTGCTGAAGGTGGTAACTTTCAATATGTTGTTGATGAACTGCTAAATTATCTTCATCAAATATCGGTAAATCAGATTATTACTATTGATAAAACCCTTATTTCCCAAGATCCAGAAGTTAACTTATTAGCTACGCAATTTAGCCCTGAAGATGTGCAACTGTTTTATCAAATTATTCTTAAAGGCTCGAAAGATTTGGATTTGGCGCCTAGTATTACTATTGGTTTTGAAATGATGTTATTGCGCTTGTATGCGTTTAAACCAGATGTACCTAAAGGACCAATAGAAATTGGCGAAACAAATACTAATAAGGCAAAAGAAAGAATTGAGCCTGCGGTTAAACCGCGGGAAGTCGGTGTAATTCAAGAGATAGATGTAATTCAGCGAGCAAACACAATTCAGAATGCTGATCCGATTCAAAATGCTGACGACCCAATACAGAATGCAGACTCAATTCAAGAAATAAACATAATTCAGGAAGTTGATGTAGTTAATGATTGGTCAGCTATATTACAGAAACTTAATCTTAATGGCTTAGCACTAAATGCCGCAGAACATACAGAGCTAATTGGTAAAACTGACAAATTCATTAGCCTAAGGATATCACCTCGGCATAGTTCGGTTTTTACTAAAGCAGTGATTACAAGAATCGAACAAGGATTATCTAATTATTATAAAGAAGAAATAATTTTAAAGCTTGTTAATGATGAAAAAATAAAATTTACTCCTGCGCAACAAAAGAGTGAAATACAAAAGAAAGCCAATGATGATGCGGTATTGGCGCTGCAAGGGGATCAATTTTTTCAACAGTTACAGCAAGAATTTTCAGCAGAATTAGTTCGTGATTCTATTGTACCATTAAAAGATGAGCTATAATTTTGAAGATAAACCTAATCTAACTACTAAAGAGGCTATAATGGATATGAATCAAAATTTAAGTAACCTTATGAAAGAAGCACAAAAAATGCAACAACGCATGCAAGAAGCACAACAACAATTAAGCGAATTAGTTGTTTCTGGTGAATCTGGTGGCGGCATGGTTAAAATTGAAATGAATGGCCGACATGACGTAATGAAAGTTAAATTAAAACCATCTCTTCTAGAAGAAGACGTTGAAATGCTTGAAGATCTAATTGCCGCTGCTGTAAATGATGCTGTACGAAAAGTTGAATCTGCATCTAAAGAAAAAATCTCTAAACTTACTGCAGGATTAAATATTCCTAATGAATTTTTAAATACTGGAAAAGAATAGTAATCATGGATCCGATTTCGCGTCTAGTTGAGGCTCTACGCTGTTTACCAGGCATAGGGCCAAAATCAGCACAACGCATGGTGTTTCATTTGCTACAACAAAAACGCGAGCGAGGAATACATCTTGCTTCTTGCTTGGCAGATGCTATGCATAATATTCGCCATTGTAATCGTTGTAATAATTATTCTGTTGGCGAATTATGCTCTCTTTGCAAAAATGCTGAGCGTGATGTTTTTACAATTTGTGTCGTAGAATCTCCAGCAGATTTAACTGCTATTGAACAAAGCAATGTTTATAATGGAAGTTATTATGTGCTAATGGGTAAAATTTCACCGTTAGATGGCATAGGTCCTGAAGATATTAACCTGCATAAACTCAAACAATTAATCATTGATGAGAATATATCTGAAGTTATTTTAGCTCTTAGCCCAACAATAGAAGGGCAAACCACAAATCATTTTATAAAAGAACTTTTAAAATCTCTAAATATTAAAATTAGCCAACTAGCTCATGGTATCCCAACAGGAGGAGAACTTGAATATTTAGATAGCTATACTATTGGAGGTGCATTTCGCAATCGTGCAGAATTAAGCGAAATAAAGTGAAAAAATCCTTTTATCGCCAATGTCTTATATATTTCTGTTTATATAATATTGTTTTTTTATGCTTGCAATATGCCTTTGCATTTTCATCCGGTGTAAATCTAATTAATACTATACCCTTACCTGGATCTGTATATATAGAAATTTACCTCACCATCCTCGCTCATTTTTTTATTTATATATTATTATCATTGATACAAACATCCCTTATGTGGGGACTCATGCAATATAAATTTAAAATGGTTCTAATTGAGCACTGCCATATTATAATCTGGATCCTTTCCATAATGGCTATAATTAGCGCCAACTGTTATTTTTTTCCCTTAAGCAGAATGAGCAAATTATTTTTACCCGCAACACCTATTGAAATTGTACAAATTTTTCTAATATTTTCCGTTATTATTTTAAGCATACTTTTACTAAACACTATATTCTTTTTAATTAAACAACACCCCAAAATAACTAGCAGCTTAATGTTAATACTATTAAGCTTAATCTACTTAAAAGACACTAAAAACTCACTTATTAATTCAGAGCCTAATATTATCTTTATTGGAATAGATTCATTAAGCCCACATAATTTAAGCCATCAGCATACGCCCACAATTAATCAATTTATAAATAGCGGCGTTGTTTTTAAGGAAACAATTAGCCCACTTGCCCGCACATATCCTTCTTGGACAACTATTCTTACAGGCCTTTATCCTTTTCATAATAATGCTCGTTATAATTTAATGCCAAAAGATTTAGTACAAAGTTCAACGAGTATTGCATTTTTATTAAAAAAATTAAATTACGAAGCCATATATGCAACTGATGATAGGCGTTTTAATAATATTGGAGAAGAATTTGGTTTCAATAAAATCATTGGCCCAAAGATTGGTGCTAGCGATTTTATCATCGGTGCATTTAATGATTTTCCCTTAAGCAATCTTATTATTAATCTAAAAATTAGTAAGTTTTTATTTCCATATAATTACATTAATAGGGCAAGTTATATTAATTATTATCCTCAGTCTTTTGATAACGCCTTAAAAGATAATCTAATATTAAACCGAAATAAAAAAATATTTATAGCTATACATTTTACTCTAGCCCATTGGCCTTATGCATGGGCATCATCATCTCCTGCTCTTCTAGGTAATGAATATAGTATTACTGAACGTAGAAAAATTTATTTATCTTCATTAGAGCGCGTGGATAGAGAGGTTAAGGATCTATTGCAAGTGTTAAAGCAAAATGGTTATCTAGAAAATAGCATAGTAGTACTATTAAGTGATCATGGTGAAGCCATGTATTATAATGGCTCGCGCCAAACTAATTTAAATAATTATCAAGGCAAAAAACCTAGCGTATTTGCTGATTATATTAAAAGAAAAACCTCAACTAAACTACAAAAAAGCTTTGGACACGGATCAGATTTACTCAGCTATGATCAATATCATTGCGTGCTAGCATTTAAAATTTATAAACATAATAAATTAATAACATCACCTAAAATATTAAATGCGCGAGTTTCATTAATTGATCTATACCCAACTATATTAGATTACCTAGCAATACCAGCAAAGTCTAAATTTGATGGTATATCATTACTTAATTACATTAATAATAAAAATGAAACACCACCTTTACGTACATTTATTATGGAAAGTGGTATATTACCAAATCAGAGTTTAGATCGTGAAAAAGCAACGGAATTTGCAAAAAAAACCTATGAAATAAATAATAAAAATGGGCGTGTACAAATAAAAAAATCTAAACTTAAACTACTTAATTCACAAAAACTCTATGCAGTAATTGAGAATAATTGGATATTAGCTTTATACCCAGACGATAATGGCTATATTCCGATTACCTTAAATACAAAAAATGGCAAATGGGATGATTCGCTAGATACACAATTTGTAAAAAAATCTCCATCACTCGGAATGTTAGCTTATATGCAGAAATTTTATAAGTTAAATAGCTCTATATTAATTGCAGAATAATATGGTAATTGTCAACATACCCTATTAATCCTAAAAATTTATCAGTTTGCTAATGGTTGGTTATTCACCCCTATGCCTCTTCTTTTTACTAACCTTAATTATCCGCACACTCTTAATAGTATTATCACTTACTTTTAATACCTCTATCTGATAATTTTCAATACGTAAGCAACAATCTGCCGGCGGAATATAGCCTAAAAACTCAATTATTAAACCGCTTAAAGTACGTGGGCCTATTGATGGTAAATTAAAGTTTAAAGATCTATTTAAATTTCTTAAAGTAATACTCGCATCAACAATTACGCCACCATTATCTTCAGGTGTTATATCTTTAGATAAAGCAGCTATATCTGTAGTAAATTCACCAACAATTTCTTCTAGTATATCCTCCATAGTAACCAAACCTTGTAAGTCACCATATTCATCAACAACAAAACAACTACGCCTTTTCATTTTTTGGAAATTTAATATCTGCAAGTTTAATGATGTTCCTTCAGGAATAAAATAAGGAGTTTCCGCAATCTTTAACAGATTATCCATATCAAGACGACCTTCTAATGACAAATTTAATACGCTACGCAAATGAATCATTCCTACTAAATTATCAATAGAATCTCTAAAAAGTGGCAAGCGGGTATGTTGCGTCATTTCAAGCTGTTTTAATAACTCATGCCATGGTTGATCAAGATTAATACCAACAATATCAGACTTAGGCACCATAATATCTTCAACTCGAGCTTGCTCTAGATCAATTAAACTTATTAACATAGATTTATGCTCGATAGGCAGCAAACCACCAGCTTCATGAACTACGGAGCGCAGCTCCTCTCCAGTTAAAGCATCCTTTTGGTTTTTATCCATGGAAATGCCCATTAACCGCAAAATCAAGTTAGTCACCCAACTGATAAGATTAACCAAGGACAAAAAAATCATCTGTAAAATTTTTAATGGTAAAGAACAAGCAAAAGCTACTTGTTGCGGATAAATTGCCGCGAATGTTTTAGGCGCCATTTCAGAGAAAATCAAAATAATTAAAGTTAATAATGCAGTGGCTACGGCAATACCAATCTCACCATACAACTTTTGCCCAATGATTGTAGCGACTGTTGACCCCACAATATTAGCCAAAGTATTACCAATTAAAACTACGCTTAGAAGGCGATCAGGGTGCGCTAACATTTGACTTACTCTTATCGCCTTCTTGTTCTTTTTTTTAACTAAGTGACGTAGACGATAACGATTTAATGACATCATTCCGATTTCAGCACTTGCAAAAAATCCTGCAAACACAATCAATCCTAATAAGATTAAAAAAAGAGTAGTTAATTCCACAAGGCATCCTTTCTATTTAATTAACAGCATAATAACAAAAATACACCCTCATTGGTAAATCAAGAATAATTTTTTGTCAACAGGAAATAACCATAGTTATATTCTCTGTGCTACAATTGATATTTTTTAATATTTTGCTCTAAGGCGTATAAAATGTTTGAAAATTTAACAGAACGATTAACCCGGACTTTTAAAAATTTAAGTGGTCAGGGAAAATTCACTGAAGATAATATGCAACAAGCGTTACGCGAAGTTCGTTTATCATTAATAGAGGCGGATGTTGCGTTACCTGTTATTAAAGATTTCATTGAACATATAAAAGAACAAGCTCTCGGTAAAGAAGTTGTAACCAGCTTAAAACCAGATCAGGCTCTCTTAAAAATAATCCATGATGAATTAGTTAAAATCATGGGTGATAAAAGAACCGAATTAAATTTTAAAACGCAACCACCAGCCATTATTTTATTAGCGGGATTACAAGGTTCAGGTAAAACGACATCTGCCGCTAAATTAGCGCGCTATTTAAAGGATACTGAAAAGAAAAAAGTAATGCTTGTGAGCGTGGATATTTATAGGCCTGCTGCAATTCATCAATTAAAACTGCTTGCCAATGAAATTGATGTTGCCTTCTTTGATACTTTACCATCTGAAGCTCCCATAAATATTGTTAATAAGGCTATCGATTTAGCCAAAAAACAATTTATGGATGTTGTAATTATTGATACTGCAGGTCGACTACATATTGATACTGAAATGATGGCTGAAATCAAAGAGATTCACCATCAAGCAAATCCCATTGAAACACTTTTTGTAGTGGATAGCATGACAGGACAAGATGCGGCAAATACTGCTAAAGCTTTCCATGAAGCATTACCATTAACAGGTGTTATCCTTACTAAAACAGACGGTGATGCAAGAGGAGGTGCTGCCCTTTCGGTAAGGCAAATTACTGGCCAACCAATTAAATTCATGGGTCATGGCGAAAAAGTTGACGCCCTTGAACCATTTCACCCAGATAGAGTAGCATCACGCATATTAGGAATGGGGGATATTTTATCTCTTATTGAAGAAGTTGAGCGCAAAGCAGATAAAGCCTCGAGTGAAAAATTAGCTAAAAAACTAAAAAAAGGCAAAGGCTTCGATCTTGATGATTTCAAGCAGCAATTATTACAAATGAATAATATGGGCGGCTTAAGTGGCATGATTTCTAAATTACCAGGCCTAGGTGGAAAGCTTCCCCAAGAAGCCATGAGTCAAGTTGGCGATAAAGCTTTATCTAAAACAATAGCCATCATTAATTCTATGACAATGAAAGAACGCCGCCTGCCAAAAATTATAATCGGCTCACGTAAAAGAAGAATTGCATTAGGGTCGGGCACAGACATTCAGGATGTAAATCGCTTACTTAAGCAATTTACCCAAATGCAAAAAATGATGAAAAAATTCACAAAGCCCGGTGGAATGAAACAGATGATGCGCGGCATGGGGGGAATTCCTGGATTAAAAGGAATGATTCCTAATGATGAGAGTTAAACGATAGTAAATGACCTTAGGTAGGTCCTTGACCCAGCAGATTAAAGCACTATGCCTAAATTGTTGGGCCAAGGACCTACCTAAAGCATAAGAACAGACCAAGTGAATAAAGAAAGTTCTCTAAATCAAATAAAAATAAAAGAATTGTCATTATCACCTCTTCCAATGTGTCGTTAAATTTCGTACAATACTCGCCATTTTTACTTAAACACTCTTAAAGAGGAAAACAATGGTCGTTATACGTTTATCACGAGCTGGCGCTAAAAAGCGTCCTTTTTATCATATTGTTGTTACTGATAGCCGCAGACGTCGCGATGGTAACTATATTGAAAGCATTGGTTATTACAACCCTGTTGCACGTGGTCAAGAAGTAAAGCTGCACTTAGAAGTTGAAAAATTAAACCACTGGAAATCAGTTGGTGCACAATTATCAGATCGCGTATTGTCTTTAGCTAAAGCATATAGCAAGAGCGTAGCTGCTTAATCACGTGAATAAAGATAGCGATTGGGTGGTTATTGGCAAATTTGGTAGGCCACATGGTATTAAAGGGTTAATTTCAGTTATATCCTTTACTGATCCTCGCGAAAATATTCTTAGCTATACTGATTGGCATGCTTACATTAATAAGCAATGGCAACCTTTAAAGATGGTGGATTTAACTAGTAATAGTAAAAACATCCTAGCAAAAGTTGAAGGATATATAGAGCGAGAAGATCTAGCTTATTTAACTAATATTGAAATTGGTATAAGAGCAGCACAGTTACCGGCTCTAGATGAAGGTGAATTTTATTGGAGTCAACTTGTAGGTATGGAAGTTGTTACAGTAGAAGGAATTTCGTTAGGTAAAGTTACGGAGCTAATGTCTACTGGAGCCAATGATGTATTAGTTGTAGTTGGGGAAAAGCGCCATTTAATCCCCTACTTGCCTGGAATGAGCATAATTAAAGTAAATGATAGTCAGCGTATAATTACCGTTGACTGGGATGCGGACTTTTAACTGATGTTAAATATCGGTGTAATAAGCTTAATCCCTGAGATATTTGATAGCTTAAAATATGGCATTACCGGACGCGCTATTGAGCAAGGTTTAGTTAACATTGATTACTGGAACCCTCGTACTTGGGCTACAGGGCATTATCGGCACGTTGATGACAAACCTTATGGCGGTGGTCCCGGAATGGTAATGCTTTATGAACCATTGCATGCGGCAATTGTTCATGCGGCAGCTAAGATGCCGAAGAATTTAAAGGTTATATATTTAAGTCCGCAAGGTAAAACGATTAAGCAAGAAAGGCTTAATCAAATAGCTAAAAATTGTGAACCGTTACTTTTTTTAGCAGGACGATATGAAGGCATTGATGAGCGAGTCATTGCAGAACATGTAGATGAGGAATGGTCGCTGGGAGATTTTATTTTAAGTGGTGGTGAGCTTGCGGCAATGGTTTATATTGACGCGCTAATTAGATTATTACCAGGAAGCTTAAATCATGTGAACTCAGCAGCTGATGACTCATTTATGAATGGGTTATTAGAATACCCACAATATACAAGGCCTGCTGAAATTAATGGTGCATCAGTACCAAAAGTATTACTTAGCGGCAACCATCGTGATATTACGCGCTGGCGTAGGAAACAAGCTTTAGGTATAACTAAAGTTAAAAGACCAGATTTATTAGAGCAGTTAACATTAAATGAAGAAGACATGCAATTGCTTGTCGAGTATATAAGTGAACAGGGATCTTAAAAATTAGGAGCCCCTTTAGGAGTGAGCTATGAGCAACATAATTGACCAAATTAATGCCGAGCAAATGCAAGGTAAAGAAATTCCTGAATTTAATCCAGGTGATACTGTTTTAGTCCAGGTTAAGGTAAAAGAAGGAACACGTGAGCGTTTACAAGCATTTGAAGGCGTTGTTATTGCGAAAAGAAATCGTGGATTAAATTCTGCTTTCACTGTGCGTAAAATTTCTCATAACGTAGGTGTAGAGCGTGTTTTTCAAACTTATAGTCCTGTTGTAGATAGCATTACAGTAAAACGTCGTGGTGATGTTCGTCGCGCTAAACTTTATTATTTACGTAATTTAGCAGGACGTGCTGCACGTATCAAAGAAAAATTAGTCGGCAAAAAAGGCGATTAATTATCTATGCTCATCGTATCCACCTTTGATACGCCAGCTGGCATAATCGAAGTGGCGCACGATGAGCATTATATTTTTCGTGCTGTATTTACAGATTATAAAGATGATAAATCCAATCAACCTAAAGGTCTTTTAGGTGAACTTGTTGCTTATGAGATTAATGCTTATTGCAATAATCCTCATCACCGCTTTCAACTACCACTTAAACCACTAGGTTCTAACTTTCAACTCAAAGTATGGTCTGCTTTATTAGTGATTCCTGTTGGACGCACATTAACCTATGGTGAGCTTGCTCTAACATTACAATCTAGTCCTCGAGCAATTGGACAGGCCTGCAAATCAAATCCACTAGCCTTATTTATTCCCTGTCATCGTGTTGTTGGCAAAAATAATAATGGCGGATATATGGGGCAAAAATCTGCTTTAAAATACAAGATAGCGCTATTAAAACATGAATCATCGTAAACAAATAAATTTCTGTAGCTTGGGCTTTGGCCCAAATCCAGATATCCTGGATTAATTATAAAAATCTGCTCTTGTTTTTTGCCTCCCATATATAGTTCCAAAATAGCAATTTTAAGATAATTAGGTATATAATTAATTAATACACTGATGGAGTGCCTACTCATGAAGAGAATTATTTTAATTATATTATTATCTACGATGCTTATTAAGATTGCGTTAGCTAATTGTGATTTAACTAAGTTTGACTGGGATTGTGATATTCCATTTAATATGAGAGCCACCCATCATCACCCCGCATTAATATATTGTGGTAATACATATGGCTATGTTACTAAGGCGCAATATGATGAAATGATGCGTTACCAACGTTCTGATGTAAATATGGTTTTAATGCTAAATGACGGCTATTATGACAGCCCATGCCTTCCTAACCGGCGTTAATATATAAAGCATGATAACTACATCATTGCCTAACAGCTTATTTAGATTTCAAAAAATCACTTTAAAGACGAACCTTTATTCTGATTATCTTTAGCAAGTTCATCTATTTTAATGGTTGCTAATGTTCCATTTACTGAATTTTTTATAGCTCTAGCCGCTTCATTTCTTAAGCCTTCTATTAATTCTGTCGATTTTTTAGATGCTTGTGTTGGTCCAAAAACATTAATCTTTGCGGCCTTACAAATAATTAAAGCGATAGCTGGCAAAACTGATATTATACTAAGAGTTATTATAGACGCTCTAAACAAAAACTCACCCCAAGAGCGAGCTTCATCTTTTTTAATTAAATCAAGATAGCATTTTTGGGGACGGCCAATTAAATAATGTGATTCTTGCTTATGCCTTTTACCTAATTTTGTATCAGCAAATAAAAGATTATAAAATTTCTCTATTTTTTCTATATTGTCGGTTAATTTATTAACATGGTTTTCTTGATCAAATATTTTTTTGAGTTTTTTAACAGCAATATTTAGAGGATTATTTTTTGATGTTCTGCTATTAACATCATCATAATAACTTTCAATAAGTTTTTTTAATTCCTGAACGCAATATTGCAACTCAACCTTAGCAGCTCTTTCTTGAACTTTTGCATGATCAGCGAGTTGCTGATCATGCACTAACTCCTCGAAAGGCTTTATCTCCTCAGAAGGCTTTATCTCCTCAGAAGGCTTCACCTCTTCAGCAACTGGCTTATCTACCTCAATAATCTTAAATTCATCAACTTTGGCAACTCTAACTAAGATTGATTCTGCAAATTTAAGCACATCTCTAAAGGTAGGCAGTGGCTCCTTATTATTTTTAATAGCATATTCTAATTTTTCTTGGTAAACATCAACCAATATCCTAGCATTATTATGCTTTAGCCCTTTTATAACCAATATAGCAACCATTTCTTCTTTAGGATATGGAGGAAGGGAAATGGTGCACATACGCCTAGCAAGGGCTGTACTAGGAGCTCTACGCCCTGCCATGGTAATAGGGTTTTGGGTACCAATTATCATAAATCCAGGTTTAAGTGGTGGTTTACCATCGAGTGTTTTGCCCATTAATAAGGAGTTAAGCATACGTTCCATCATTGGTGAGCTATTTATTTCATCAACGATTACTACTGCCCCTTCATTAAATGCTTTTAACAATAACTTTTCTTTCTCATTTGGCACCATGCCAACCGGCATTTGATAAAATGGTTTACTATTAGTTGCAGGTATTGGCTCATTTAATTGAGTTTGTTCTTTGTAACCTAAAGCCACCAAGGTTTCTAATACAAATTTAGACTTACCAATTCCAGGCTCACCATCTAAAATTACGCCACCTAAGCCACCATAACGTTTTGCATCATTAAGGCCTTCTAGCCGCGATTCATGAAGTTTTAAAAACTCAACCAAAAGCTCTGCGACTTCTTTGCGAGTATCTGTTATTAAAAAATCAGGGGTTTTAATCTCTCTTGATTTAATCTTTATAGAATCAATCTTAAATTTTTCATTAAATTCTTTTTTAAGTGCTGTTGGAACCAAATTATTTGCCATTTGATAAGCAAAATATTTAGCAACATCTAGGGGGTTATCATCTTTTGCAAAATCGCAGTGCGAATTAACTAATAAGGCAATCATTTGTATTTCACGTGGTGAAATTAACAACTCTTTTTTAGAATGCTTGGCTAGAAATACATAAATATCTAACAAAGGCTGGCTGATTACTTGCGCTTCGGCCTCTAGTGGGGTATCTGTAAACACAGGCTTTAACAATGATTCATAAATCATTGCTGATGGTAAAGGCTCAAATAAAACCGCATTACCATGACGCTCAAAAAAAGAAGCCAACTTACGCTCATCGCCATAACTTACAGGGTTTCCTGCAAAAATAACTTTATGCTCTGATGTAATTTTTACAAACTCACCATCAATCAATAAACCTTGGGGGGTATGATAAAGACCCTCAAAGATAGACCATTCACTTTCACTTAAATTAGCCTCATCAATAAATAAAATCTTAGTCTTACCCTCCTCATCATCATGCGCCCAATTACTTAAATGCTCTTCACCTTGATAAAAGCTAATATGACTTTTATTCTTTTCTCCTCCAAATTCTTCCAAAACAAAACTAGTCTTTCCCACCCCTGATAATCCTGTCAAAAACACGAAGGGCTCGGTTGCTAACACTGAATTTACAGCTTTATTTCGTCTTTGCTTAAACTCATGAGTTTTATCAGCGCTATCTGCAGCTAATCGAGCTAAATCAAATATTGGCTCATCTAGGTGCTGCATTCCTAACCATGGCTCTTTAGACTTTAACCGCGCCTTAAGTCTACAAAAAGACTCATCGCCAATGCTTAACTCTGTGGCAGCATCAATCTCTAAAAGCTCTCGCTTCTCATCTTCACTCACAAAGTGCTTTTGTCTTGGCATATATTGCAATGCAGTTGTATCTTCGCTAACTAATATAAGCCGTCCTGTAGACTCATCGTTACGACTAAAGAGCATTGAGGCTAACTCATTTGCAAGTGCTGGAGAAATAACACCTTTTAAAACAACGGTCTCCCCTGCCAGAAGAGCCTGAATCACAGCACATGGGATTTTTGTAAATTCAAAAGTAGGACTTTCAACATTATTAATAAATTTACAGTCGAGACGTGACAAAATATCGTAATCGCGACATTCGGAAACATCGATGATTGTCATTGTTGGATTAGCTTTTGCTAACATAGCAACCGTTGAATCGACATCTGTACTTTCTATAACTTGAGTATGCTCTACTCTATCTTTAACCCATGACTCCATATCATAAGCTTGCCTTTGCACAAAACCTTCTTTTTTTAATTTATCAGGTAAGCAAACCCCAGGGGCTAAATAAACCATTAACTTTACACGCTGTTTCTCACAGCTTTCTAATATCCTTGCCCAATCATCCTCACCTAATGTACTAGTCAAATAAACATTTAATGTTTGATTAGCATGACGCTCAATATCGCCATCCTCCCTGATTAGCTGCTTAGCAGTTATGCAATATTGATTAAATAAATCAAATAGTGTGGCGTGATTTAATACATAGGCTGTTTCACTAAATTTATCAGTTTCGATAAATTGCTCTTTTAATAACTCCCAATTATAACCATCAGCTGCTTTAAATTTAGCTTTTAATTCCTCTGGCATGGGAATATTAATACCATCGTGGACAATAGCACCTAATTGAAATGCCTCGCGCCAAAAGCGACAATATTCTTTATCTTCAACAGGGCCATTTAAAATTGTAATAGGCAAACCTAAAGCAATTACCTTTTGTAATTCACCTTCTTTAAATTCCCAACCTAAAGCTGTGGGTATAAAGCTACCGAGTAAACGCTCCTTCCAGTCAGGGGAATGATAAAGATTAATGGTATGTCTTTCCTCACGAGCATCACCTAACTCTGGCAACATTGTAGGCAATGGGCGACCCTGCCTTAAAATCTCAGAACTCACAGGGCAAGTCTCCACACCTTTGGTACCAATTCTTGAGTAAAAATCACTACCAGGAGTTGCCGTTTTGCTGTCTTTATTAATTAAGCCAATAATTATAGTATCTTCTGAGATTGGAGTACCATCAGCCTTACGAACATCATCAAGTAAAGAATTAAATTTAACTAAATCATCTGCAGAAAATGCACCGTAATTTACTACAAGCACTCTATTTTCAAAAGCTGGATTAGTTAAAAAATCATGGAGCGCTCCTCCAGGACCTTTCTGCACCGTACCTGTTTTGTCATCATTTAATTTAATGTATGACGATGCACAAATTAAATCATCAGGTGAATTAATATAAAAAACCGCTCTTTTAATATTTTTACAATAATCTTCTAACGCAAAATGTAAATCAGATAAATCTTCTTCTAAGTTACACTCAATTAATCGTTTTTTTAAAGTTCCATCAAGGCATCTTTGACAAAATTCTTCTACACTACCAGTTAATAATGTTCTTTTTTCCCAGGTGGTTAATGCCTTTTCATAAATTTTAACTAACGCTGCATCAACTACTGGCATTGCTGGTAAGGTCTCATGAATTATTATTGGAGCATCTTCCACCTGAGCTACTGGAGTTACTAAAACCTCATGAGTTTTTTCTAGAGCATCTCCCACCTGGGATACTGGAGTTGCTACAACCTCATGAGTTTTTTCTAGAGCATCTCCTGCCTGAACTACTGGAGTTGCTACAACCTCATGAGTTTTTTCTAGAGCATCTCCTGCCTGAACTACTGGAGTTGCTACAACCCCATGAGTTTTTTCTAAAGCATCTCCCGCCTTTTTTGGCTGATTTGATGCATCAATTTCAAGACTAGCAGGATAACCACCTAAGTCACAGGTTATCCAATTATCATCTTCTTTTACCTCAACATAAGCATGGCAATCATTAGTAACTATACGTGATTCTTTACCTAACTCATCCATCTTAGCTTTAAAAGCTATAGCACGATGACGGCATGCCCCTTTTCTTTGATTTATTATGGCCTTTACATAATCAGTACCTGTAGGATTTATGGTTCCCGACAAATCAAGTGCACCATCAGTAAAACTTTTAAAATCATCAACTAGCTCCTGTAACCTGTATGACATCATTGGCGCTACAGGAACATCAATAATAAAATCAATATCCAAGGTTTTAAGTGAACTTTCCTTACCTCTAATGTAATACAAATTATCACGCGTTGAATATTTAATCTCTACTTCCGTGTCCATACTTAAATGAAAGTTGGTCATTTTTTCTAAAGGTGATAAAGATGGCAATGGTTGCCATTTTGATGTTAATTCAATAGATTGTTTACCATAAAATTTTCGTTGACTAGATGCTGTTGCTCTATATAAATCATCAGGAGATTTTTCAATCAAACACTCAACCAATCCTAAATCACCTGAACTATCAATTCTAAATACTTGATTCAAATCACAAATTGCTGGATTTATAGCTAAATTTTGAAAGATATTTAAGCGATATAACGATATAGGCGATAATTCTCTCGGAAAAAATATAGCCTTACATTTGAATACTGTATTTGGAACTAATTTTGTATCAGCATCAACAAGACCTTTATTGCTTCTGCTTGATAGTTCCTGATAGCTATAAGAGGGTGGTTTTGAAGCCATTAAATCAGTAAAAAAACCTTGCGTAACTACGCTTGATGGATACTGAGGACTAGAAGTGGCAATTTCAGGACCTAATAAATTAGCAAGCTCTTGTTCACTACAAAATGGAGTTAATAATTCTTTTAACTCTTTAACTGATTTATCATCAATTAATTTACAGCAAAACAAATATATTTTTTTTAAATTTGGTGCAGCTTTTAAAATAGCAATTAAACTTTTAGCTGAAATTTTAGAATCATATAAAGAAATATCCTCAAGATGTTCAAGACTACCTTTTTCAGGAACATAATCAACAGGAAAATCTTCACAATAATTTAAATTTATTTTTCTTAAATTTGGTGATGCTTCTAAAATAGCTTTTAAACTTTTAGCTGAAATATTAGAATCAGATAAATTAATCTCCTCAAGATTTTCAAGACTACCTTTTTCAGGAGCAAAATCAGCAGGAAATTTTATACAATAACTTAAATTTAATTTTCTTAAATTTGGTGATGCTTCTAAAATAGCTTTTAAACTTTTAGCTGAAATATTAGATTGACTTAAATTAATATCCTCAAGATGTTCAAGACTATCTTTTTCAGGAACATAATCAGCAGGAAAGTCTTTACAATAACTTAAATTTATTTTTCTTAAATTTGGTGATGCTTCTAAAATAGCTTTTAAACTTTTAGCTGAAATATTAGATTGACTTAAATTAATATCCTCAAGATGTTCAAGATTACCTTTTTCAGGAACATAATCAGCAGGAAAGTCTTTACATGAACCTAAATCTATTTTTCTTAAATTTGGTGATGCTTCTAAAATAGCTTTTAAACTTTTAGCTGAAATATCAGAAAAACCTAAATCAATATCCTCAAGATGTTCAAGACTATCTTTTTCAAGATCAAAATCTTCATAAATAAATCTACATCTGCTTAATTTTATTTTTTTTAATTTTGGAAATAAATTTAAATACTCAACCAAATCTTTAGATTGTAACAATGACTTAGTTAAATCAATTTCTTTAATCTCTTTGGGGTTAACTCCCGGAAAATCATCTCTTTGCTCATTTTGCACACCAATACAATCACTCAAAATTAAATTAATATAACGATATCTTTCTATTACTTCCAAGGGAAATATATTCTGCACAAAATCCCATACTTCATACATTTCTGATTCCCCATAAAATACCATGTAATCAGATATTAAGGACTTAATTTCAGGTTTTGCTGACTGTAAAAATTTAAAAATAAGCTCCTTACTAACCCCATTTTTTAAAGCGCTCAATAGATCATGACAACTTACTGATATTGGCTGAAGCAAAGTCTCATCACCTAGTAAATAATTTATCCAATGATCATCTAAAATCTTAATCGTATCTTTGGCTAATCGATGTTGAGCTGCAATATCTTCTATAGTCTTATAGCTATCAGCCACCATTTGCAAACGCTTCTCTTGTTGGTCTAATAGATTTAAATTATCTTGAGTAAGGTTAAGCAAATCACCTTTCTGCCACATATAAATCTCAAATCCATCTTTCAATAATTTAGCCAACAATTCTCTTACTGCACAAACCTTATAATAAGGCCAACCAGCAGCCGACCAATCGGCAAGGATTAGCTTTTTCTTTTTTTGTTCTGTGATTAAAGACGGATTAATCCAAAAATCAGACCGTCCCTTAGCTAGGCGATAAAAATCTGGCAAACCAGAAGGACGAGTTTGATAAGTCTTCGATGACTTTTTATCGCTATATAATAAAGACTGAATTTCTAAATATGGATAAGGCATATTTAATCCAATAATATAACTATATGTTCTTAAGTATAGACCCAATTAACAAATTAAAATGAAATAACGTATTTTTTCTTAAAAGTCCTTATACTCATTCATACTTAGTGCAATATTATGAGATGAAACCTTACCAGCGTCCTGATGTAAATATGGTTTTAATGCTAAATGAAGGTTATTATTATAGCCCATGCTTTCCTAACCGGCGTTAATATATAAAGTATGATAACTAAACAGCAAATTGAAATTGATGGGATTCCTATTGAAATAATTCGTAAGCCTATTAAAAACATGCACCTACGTATCTATCCACCTGATGGTTTAGTTTGCGTATCAGCGCCTTTAAAATTAAACTTACAATTTATTCATAAGCAACTTGAAGCAAAAAGCGAATGGATCCATAAACAACGCGCCAAATTTAAATCTTTACCATTAAAATCAATTCCCATACTTGAAACTGGCGAGTCTCATTATTTCCTTGGAATTCCATATACTCTAACTTTGGTTCACGAAGAAACTGCAAAGAAAATAACCTTAAAAGATAATTTACTATTACTTCATACCAAACCAAATGAAACCATAATAAATAAAAAAGCAATTTTAAATCATTGGTATTTAAGTCAGATGAAAGAGCTTATACCTAATTTAATTAGTAAATGGCAACCTATAATAGGTGTTCATGTTGGCGGCTTTGGGATTAAAGCCATGAAAACCAGGTGGGGATCTTGTAATACTCGTACACGGAAAATCTGTTTAAATCTCGTCTTAATCCAAAAACCAGTTATTTGTCTTGAATATGTATTAGTGCATGAAATGGTGCATTTGCATGAAGCAAGCCATAACGCTCGCTTCTATCAATTGATGGATAAATTTATGCCAGAATGGCGTAGTTATAAGAATATACTTCGATCATAAAAAAATTAATCAATGGTAAATAATCCTAGGCGTAGCCTAACTGCCATTAAGTTAATCTCTGAGTCGACGTCCCGTGGCTTGTCCATTGGACGTCGGGAGTAATAGGTAAATTCTTAACATAATTGCAGTGTTGCGTAGCCTGGTTGCTAGCAACCAGGGGCATCTAATTTAGGAAATCCTGGTTGCTGCTAACCAGACATTATGAAGCCCTGGGTGGTCGATTATTATATGTGGCTACTCGTGCACCCCATTCTAATAGATTTTTATTACAGTCATCTTTGTCTAATATAACTTCGATAAAACATAAACAATCAGCTTTTTTAGCTTCTTTAATTACATTAAGTAGCTCTTGATGAGTTGATGCTTTAAATGCACGTGCTTTATACTCTGCCCCATTAAAAACATTTACTAAATCAGCATAATGCCAATTATTGATAACATTATAAGGACCATCATGAATTTGCACTTCAATCGTATAGGCGGCATTATTCATCAAGAAAATTATGGGTTTGAAGCCATACCGAATAAGCGTTGAAATTTCCTGGGCCCCCATTTGAAAGGATCCATCACCAATCAAACCAATCACGCGTTTTTTATTGTCTAATGCCGCCTGCATACCTAACAATGCCCCAACAGACCAACCAATAGATCCATATTGCATCTGAATTTCAAAAGGACAGTCTTTAGGTAATTGTAAACGCATACCATTGAACCAAGAATCGCCAGTTTCAGCTATAACACCATAGTCTTTACTTAATAAAGACTGAATTTGTCCAAATAAAAATCTGGTAGTAAGTGGTGTATTTAAATCTTTTGGCTCTATATATAATGGTGCCTCACCCGCAATTCTCTGAAATGCCTTAAATGAAGCATCATTAAATTTTAACTCCTTTTTCAAACCTTGCAAAAATTCATTCATATATACACCAGTATAAACATCACCTGCCACAGATACAGAGCCGTCAGCAATAACTATGAGTTTTTTAGGTTGAATATTACATATATGACCTACGGTAGTGTAATCATTAAAATTTGGGCCAATAAAAAAATAGACATCACTAGATTCAACGATTTCACCACATCCAGGACTACTAACTGGCCCCCAATAAATTCCCATATAATTAGGATGTTGTTCGGATACGAAGCCTTTAGCATCAGGCATTGCAGCTAAACCATACCCACATGAAGAACTCAATGTTTCAATCATCTTAAGAGCCTCACAACTGCGAGCCTTAGATCCTGCAACTAAAACCGGTTTAACTGCCGCATTTAATACTTCGGCAGCATGAGATATAGCAGATTTTAACGATGAGGTATCAGATAATCTTTTATTATTTAATGCTCGTTTGGTGGGTGGTGATACGCTCATGCTAGCAATATTACAGGCTATTTCAATATATACAGGTTTTTTCTTTTCTAAGGCAATAGCAATTGCTGTATCAATTTGCATCGGCGCATCTATTGGGCGATGAATAAAGATAGTATGCGCTGTAATATGCGCAAATATATCTCTAACATAACTATAATTTTCAGTAGCTAAAGTGTGATGTAAAATCTCAGCATCCTGAACTGAGTTAGTATTTGGTCCGCCTGAGATAACTATCACCGGCAAATTTTCCGCATAAGCTCCAGCAACAGCATTTAAAGCACTTAAACCACCAACACTATAAGTTAATGCAAGAGCTGAAACACCTTTAATTCGCGCATAACCATCGGCGGCATATCCTGCATTTAATTCATTGCAGCAATTAATCATTTTCAGAGATTTATTTTTCAACATCTCATCTAACAATTCTAAATTAAAATCACCTGGTATTGCAAAATAATGAGCGAGGCCTAATTCTTGTAGACGTTGAGCTATATATGTACCAACAGTGGCCATAATGGAATCCTTTCCTTAAAATTAATTACTCTAATTATGTAAACTTGGCCTAATGGCACTTTCCTTAAAGATCAATTTACGTCTTTGCGAGCAGGCATTGTTGCGTGGATCTTATTTTGCTTATCGTTCATTACCGCAAAAGCAGAAATCTATCTAATAAATTAGCATTACGCCTAATTATAGATGGATTCCCGCCTCCGCAGGAATGACAAATATTAGCTACCCAACAATGCCTGCTAGCAAGAACGTGTTTATATATATACATAACACCATTGGGCCCAAGACACCTACCTAAATAATTATTAAGCAGCAAATGGATCGCGTAAGATAATAGTCGAATCTCGCTCAGGTCCTGTTGATAACATATCTACTGGAATTTCAAGCAACTCTTCTATTCGCTTAATATAAGCTAAAGCATTAGCTGGTAATTTTGACATTGAAGTTACATCAACTGTAGATTCAGACCAACCAGGTAAATCTTCATAAATTGGCTCTAATCCTTCAAAATCTTCGGCAGCTTGCGGTGGTCTTGTTAAAATCTCACCTTCAGATGTACGATAGGCCACAGCAATACGGATAGTTTCAAGACCATCTAAAACATCAAGCTTAGTAAGACATAATCCAGATAGACTATTAAGTTCTATGGAGCGTCTCAATAATACCGCATCAAACCAACCACAGCGACGTGGACGACCAGTAACGGCACCAAACTCATTACCTTTTGTCGCAAGAGTTTGACCGATTGAGTCATTTAATTCAGTAGGAAATGGTCCACCACCTACACGAGTAGTATAAGCTTTAGTGATACCTAGAATATAATCAAGATATAACGGCCCAAAACCTGCACCATTAATAACAGAACCTACACAAGTATTAGAAGAGGTAACAAAAGGATAAGTACCGTGATCAATATCTAAATAGACTCCTTGTGCCCCTTCAAATAAAATAGAGTCGCCATTTTTACGATGTTCATGCAAGCATGTTGTAACATCAGTAATCATGGGTCTTAGCTCTTCCGCCCAGGCTAATGATTCATGCAATATATGCTCAATATCAACAGCAGGTGCTTTAAAATAATTTGTTAATATAAAATTATAATATTGTAAAAGATCTTGTAACTTAGTAACAAAAAGATCTCGATTTAATAAGTCACTAACTCTTAACGCACGCCTTGCTATTTTATCCTCATAAGCAGGACCAATACCACGGCCAGTAGTACCAATAGCCCCCTTACCCTTTGCAGCTTCTCTTGCTTTATCCAAAGCAACGTGACAAGGTAAAATCAACGGACACGCCTTACTAATATACAAGCGACTTTTAACGTTAATTCCTTTTAGTTCAAGCTCTTTAATTTCAGTAAGCAAGGCATCAGGAGAAAGGACTACACCATTACCAATATAACATTTAACATGCGAACGCAGCATGCCAGATGGGATAAGGCGTAAAACGGTCTTTTCTCCATTAATTTTCAATGTATGTCCAGCATTATGTCCACCCTGATAGCGAACCACAACTTGTGCATTTTGAGTGAGTAAATCGACAATTTTGCCTTTACCTTCATCACCCCATTGTGTACCAACGACAACGACATTCTTACCCATAATAAACAAGAGCTCCAAAACTTAAATTAAAAAAAGATAATAGGTAGATACTCACACGTCGTCCCTCGCTTCGCCAGGGACGACGTGTGAGTATCTACAATAATAGTTTTATATCAAAAACATTTTATTTAGATTTAGCCTCAACGCTATTACCTTTCAAAAAACCATGATTAAAATAATTAAAAAATGAACTATTTTGATCAAGAACCAAAATATCATGCTTAGAATTAAAACTAACTTCGTAAGCTTTTAAACTGCGATACAATGCGAAGAAATCCTTAGATTTACCATATGCTTGGGTATAAATTGCAGAAGCCTTTGCCTGCCCTGCCGCACGTACCATTTGTCCCTCAGATTTAGCCTTAGCAAGTAATACCGTTACAGTTGCATCAGCATTAGCCTGTATTGCTTCTGCTGCAGCATGACCATCAGCGCGATGTCGATTAGCAATTTTTTGCATGTCCGCACGCATTCGCTGATAAATAGCATTAGAGGTATTTTCTGGCAATTCTATACCTTTAATACGTACATCAACTACGTGCACTCCAAGAAGTCCCGCTTGCTGCTCTGCGCGCTCGCGTAAAATAAGCATCAAGTCATCTCTTCCACCTGATACAACATCAGAAATAGTGCGCTTACCAAATTGCGCGCGAAGATAAGTATTTAATTGTTGCTCAAGTAAAGTTTCTGCCTTTAACTGATTGCCTCCAGTCGCTTTAAAATATTGTGCCAGATCCTCAATACGCCACTTAACATAATAATCAACTATTACATCTTTCTTTTCTTTTGTGACTATTCGTGAAGATTTTATATCAAGAGTTTGTATACGGGTATCAAAAGTCCTAACATTCTCAACAAAAGGCATTTTTAAATGAATACCAGGAGCATAAATCTTAGCTTTAGCAGTTTTATTATCCATCACTAAACGACCCAAACGCAATATAATTGCATTTTGACCTTCGGTAATAGTAAACAAAGATGTAAGCGTAAGAAGTAATATTACAAAGAGTAATACACCCAAAGTCATTTTAGTTGCATTCATCAATTACTCCTTCCTAAGTGCTCGGTAGGCCTTGAAGTTTCGCGCCCATCAAAAAACATATTGCTATCTTTATCCTGATAATTAGAATTATCACTATTGGCTGATTTGTTAGGGTTCTCCAATGCCAATGGCGAGGTTGAAGACATTAATTTATCCAACGGTAAATAAAGTAAATTTCCAGATTTACCATCAACAACTATTTTAGAACTTTTAGATAAAATCTGTTGCATAGTATCAAGATACATCCTTTCACTGGTAATAAAAGGCGCACTAATATAAGATGGCAATAGTGCTAAAAATTCTGAAGACTCACCAGCCGCTTTTAATACAACTTGCTCAGCATATGCTTTTGCCTCAGAAATAATTCTTTTGGCATTACCTTCAGCTATTGGAACTACTCGAGCTTCATAAGCCTGAGCTTGCTCTTTAAATCGTTTTTCATCTTCCTGAGCTTTAATCGCATCATCAAATGCATCTTGCACATTTTCAGGGGCACGAGCAGGCTGAGGAGAAACGTTAACGATAATAATACCAGTTTTGTATATTTCTAAAGTTTTTACCAAAGAATCCTGAACATTATTACCCCAAGCTTCACGACCTTCTGTAATCAACTGATCTAAAGTCGTTGTACCAACTACCTGACGCAATGCACTCGAAGTTGCTTGCTGTAAACTTTCTTGTGGATCAGATACATTAAATAAATAATCCTGAAGATCGCCAATACGATATTGCACAGCAACGGCTACTGAAACTAAATTTTCATCTTTAGTTAACATTTGAGCTGAATATGAATAATCTGATACACGATCAACATTTAATACGATTTTTGATGAAATAATACGAGGGATCCAATGTGGTCCTGGACCTACAGTTTCAACATACTTACCAAAACGAAGAATAACAGCTTGCTCAGCTGGATCAACAATAAAAATCCCTGATAGCGCCCATAAAATAAATGTCGCTAAAAAAATTACTAGCGATAAAATTCCAGCCCCACCAGAATTTAAATTTGAATAGCCTTTATCAGTTTTCTTTGTCCCGCCAACGAAAATTTTTTTCAATTTAGCTTGTAAGCGCTTTAATGCTTCATCCAAATCTGGCGGTTCATTCTTACCACCCCAAGGATCTTTACCTTTACCAGGCTCATTCCAACCCATGCGTTACTCCAGATATTGCTAATAAAAGTAGAATTCTATGGGGTATGGCAAGTTTAAGCAAGTGCTTAAGGTGCTACATTAACAACTTGATCAATATTTTGAGGTATATCGTACCCTCTATCAATCCGGTCCCCTGAAAATAATCCAAAGCGCGAACTCAATTGCATAATAGTAAAACTAGGTTTTTCTACAGATTTAATAAGTTGACTATAACATTTCTTTTTATCTGTAATATAAAGCCCAATACTTTCCAAAAGATTAACTATACATTGCTTAAGCCATGAATAAGTAAAAGTATCATAACTCTTAAAAGCAAGAATTCTTGTTTCAAAAGTACGCCTATTAATCTTATCGCTTAAACTTCTTACTCTTTCATCTAAAGGTAAATTTTCATTTGATGCGATTTCCCCTAATGATCTGACCAAAGTGGTTTTAGATCTTAAAGTTGAAGCGTCTTCAAATAATGAATTCCCTGCATTAAAATCAATATTTGCTTTAAAAATATACTGCCTAAAGTTATTAATAGCTGATAATATTATCTCTAAATGATAAAAGTTTTTGTAATTTTCTTGCTCAAAATGCCTAATTTTAACACCCAACAACCTGGCAACTTTTTTATCTATATCTACATCATTTTTAGCTTCATTTACTATTGTTTCTTTAAAAGAGTAAAGAAAAGCTACTAATTTTCTATTATACTCATCTTTAGAGTGAATTAAGCCTACCTCTCTTGCTGTAAGCAAAGATACTTGTTTTTCAAAACTTAAATTAGTGTATTTTTCTTTATATAAAATAATTTGTTCACGTTGAACTTGCACTAATTTATTTATGTATAATAATTTTTGTTGAGCGGCAAATATATTATTCTGATTCGTTGCATGCACGCCTTTATAATAACTAATACTTGCATCTACCATAGATTCAATATTAATTAATCTTGGCTCATATGTTAAATTACCATTTAACAAAGTATCTATTTTTAAAGATGAAGGGTCTGCCGCTCGACAGTACTGTGATAATTGCGGATGTAATTCTTTTAAAATAGGTAATGCTGCATTAAAATCAGAAATAATACTGGATTTTAACGTAGATAAAAATTCTAATGTAGCACCTGAAGATCCATTATAATTTTTAATATAAGTACTTAAATGCTTTAGTAAATCTAGATTTTCTGCAAATTTTCTTTGCTCAATAATTGATTGGTCTCTCAATTTTTCGGCGGCTAAATAACGCTGCTCTAACGGCTTGGTACTAAAAACAAATGATAAATGTTCTTGCGAACGCATAGCTAAAGGTGAAATAAAACCTTGGAAAAAAGAATCCAACATTTCTTTCAATGGTCCTGTTATCGTTCCAGGAATTAAACCAATGCTATCTTCCCATTTATCTGCTTCCAATAAGATAGAGGTTAAAATTTTATCATTGATGTTGGCTAAATTATTAACAGCCACGTCATGTGATGACTTAGCCATAAGTGCTATCGCCGCCTTTAATTCACCAAATAATTTATACACAGTAGGTATTTCTAAGAACAATTTAAAATAAGAGCTAGAATTTTTAATTATCCGCTCAATATCATCTGTAACCTTCAGAGTGTTACTATGTAATTCATCTATGATTTCAGGAGTTAACTCTTCATCATCTAGTAAGCTTTTGATATGTACAGGTAAAACCTTCATTGCATTTAATGAATAAAAAATTGCTGGTGAATGTCCATCGTTTAAATTAATTTCATCCTCGCCTGAAGAATCAGGGATATAATGACTACTTGCTTCAATTAATAATCCATAAGCTACTTGAAATTTTTCCCTAGCTTCCGCTGCCAAGAATACAAAAGATGGATTTTTAATTAGCCCTTCTAAATAACCATAAGCTTTATGTAAATGATAGCCACAATTAATGACTTTACCAGAATAAATTGCTGCAAAATCCCTATCATCTAATTCTTGTAATTTTTTACTAGTCTGCTCGATATGGTACAAGCAATTAAATAGTTGCTTAATTGGCAGTACCTGCTCTCCTTGTTCTAATATTTTACTTAAATCATCTAATTCAGGAAAAGGAACTCCAGATTGCGCTTTAGTTAATTGATTTCGCAAAGTTTCATTAAAAAAACCTGTCAATTTATAAACTGAATCACTAAAATCAGAAATTGCTTTAGCATATATATCTTTTTTTATGACAAAGTGCTCTCTTTCTGATGTGGTGCAAATGATAAGTGGTTGCTCTTCTTGCTTAAAGTGCTCTCTTTCTGATGTGGTGCAAATGATAAGTGGTTGCTCTTCTTGCTTGCGGTGAATAAGTGATTTTAAAGCTAAATCAATCGCCACTCGCCGTTCATCTAACCTATCTTTTGCTAATGCAAAATGAAGTTTTAATTGTAAGTTACGAGCTTTAAGCGTACGAATATCTATTCTTAATAATGGCGCTTTCTCGGCAATATCTTGGACTGAAACACTAGAAATAATAGATGCATCAATCTTCTTTACCTCTTCAATGCCTATATCTAATAATCCACTTACTAAATATGGTTGAAAAATACCATATAAATTACGTAACTGCATTTTTTCATCAACTGAAAACGCACTAATAAATCGATTTCTTTCACCACTAATTAAACGAAAAAATTCTGCATATGCCTTTTTTGCATGCTCTAATCTATCAGACTTAACATGATATATTTTATGTAATAATTTTACTTCTTCAAGGCCTAAAGTCTCTAGCGGTAACTTTTCACTAACAGCCTCTGCGGCTGTTAATTGTATAAGGAGCGATTCCTTTTCAATGAGCTCTATTGATTGACGTTGAGTTAATGGATGAGGGCCTTTATTTATTCGTTCGATCTCTGCTGCCGCTTTAAATCTAAATATTTTCGGTTCATTAATTGCAACAGGATTATTATTAGGATCGTAGGAAAATAATTTTAAATTATAATTGTTAAGCGAGGCGTCATCGATAATTGCGCAATTTAATTTAATATTTAATTTATGGGTTTCTATTATTTGCGTAATTTTCGCTTCAAAATCACGCTGCAATAAAGCAACATCAACAATACTATCAGTATTCTTTGAACCACTAAGCCAATTAATCGTTTGAAATATACCGTCAAAGCTATCTTTAGATTCAGTTAACCCCCTAATAATTGCATTATTTAATGGCATATTAAAAAGCACAACATAAGGCTTCATTTGTTTATAGTGGGCTGCCAATCTTGCTTTAATATCATCCGGTAAATCTATTATTCTTTTACCTTTATATTGTGGCTGATTAACCAATAAGAAGAATTCTGTAGCTTCATTTCTTACTTTCTCAACCAAAAGAAGAGTCTCTTTTTCAGCAGCTATTCTTTTATAAGTTTTTTCAAGACGCATTGAAATAAATTTAGCATCATCAATAGTTACCAAATCATTGCCAGCCACTTTAAAATCGACGAATTTTTCGGAGTAAGCGATTAAGGAACTATAAAGGCGAGAAATACTAGACATAAGTGGCTTAGATAAATAACCGGGGGTAAGCATCGTATGCGATTCTATTTTATCCGTAAGGCTAAGTAGCTCTGGCAAAAGTTCATTTTTAAGCTCCGCTAATTTAGCACGAAGAGCATCTTGAGCAGAGGCACTTAAATGACCAGCTTCATCATATATACTTAAAGAAATATTAATTGTATGACGAATAATATAGATATAATACAAAACTCTTAATGGCAAAAATGTATTTCCGCCGCGAGTTCTTTCTAATGAAGTTAAAAGGCGTAATGCATTATCTTGCAATTCATCAAGTTTATCCTTATCAATATTCGGATGATACTCAGTAACTTCATTGGTGAATTTTTCAAAATAACCAGTTAATTTATCAATATATTCAGGAAGAGCTGCACTATATTTTGCAAGAAACTCAAAATCAACGTCCCCTGACTGAGGGCCTAATTGATCAACAACAATACCCGCAGCAACACCTAATCTTCTAGGAATGGTTTGACTGTCTAGATCCGTAAATAAAGCTTTAGGTTTATCACCAAAATTAACAGCATATTCTTCAAACATTTCAATTAAAGGCAATATAACCGCAAATTCTTCTCTAAAAATTTCACTCAAATCAATATCAAAATGTGTTGATAAATGGCATGCTTGGTAAATATTATTTACCGTGCTGAATAAAAAAACAATTAAATCGTTATAATATTTTTTATAACTGCCGCGAAGATTAAATCCTTCTACATCTTCTAAGGAAATTTGCGCATAATATAAAGCATTGATTATTTTTTTAATTTGACAAATTTGTTCAGGTTCAGTAGAAAAGATGTCAAAAGGTACGCCTCTATCATTTCTTCTAACCAGACTCTGCCTTACAACAGCGCTGAATTTATTACTATTTAAAGTTTGCAGAATTGAATCGCGCAGAGCACTTATATCACGCGAAAATTTTCTTTCTTTTATAAAATCAAAAAACTGGAGGCTGGTTTCAAACATATAGGTTTCTTAATAAGAAATACGTTAATTTTAAATTCAAGGTCGAGAACGTATACTATTTGCGCACAAAAATCAAATCCCAAACCCCATGACCTAAACGCAGACCTCTTTTTTCAAATTTAGTTAATGGGCGCGAATCTGGTCGTGGAAAAAACCCTCCGTCTACCTGCTTATTAACTAAAGATTTTTCTGCATAAAGACACTCTAACATTTCAGTAGCATAATCATGCCAATCGGTAGCGCAATGAATAAACCCACCAACTTTAATTTTTTTCACTAATAAACTAATAAAATCTGACTGAATAAGTCGCCGTTTATTATGTCTTTTTTTAGGCCATGGATCCGGAAAAAATATCTGAACACCACTTAAGGAATCATCAGCTATACAATTTTTAAAAACATCGACTGCATCAAAAGTCGCAATACGAACATTAGATATATTATTATCGTGAAGGTCAGCTACCAAACTACCAATGCCTGGACGATGAACTTCAAGACCTAAATAGTTAATATTAATATTTTCTGCAGCCATTTTAGCTAAAGAGTCACCCATTCCATACCCAATTTCGACAACGGTATCAGCAACCCGGCCAAATATCTTATCAAAACACCAAGGACTTTCATGTTGGAGTAGCTCATAATCTACCAACCAATTATCCAATGCCTGCTGCTGACGATTACTCATTCTCCCCGCACGAAGAACAAAACTCTTAATTGTATGCTGTGTCATTTTTAAAGCACCTAAGATAAAATATTGAAGAATTATACTCGCAAAATAGCCTTCCACTAAATATTTTTATAAAAATCTGTGTTTTATTACATCAATCCATTGCATACTAAGCCATATTTTGATATAAAATGCGTCTTTTAAATTTAAAACGTTCAGCCACTCGCAAAAAGAGCGCCATAAGCTGACTTACAGATTGGAGTAAAAACATGTCAAGAGTATGCCAGATTACAGGCAAAAGGCCTATGACAGGCAATAAAGTGTCACATGCCAACAA
>Ga0247840_10002789_pt1 | contig 30575 bp, 28 predicted proteins | sample LaCruzMarch2015__FD_192404 | JGI IMG/M metagenome (GOLD analysis project Ga0247840, IMG submission 192404) | Freshwater microbial communities from meromictic Lake La Cruz, Castile-La Mancha, Spain - LaCruzMarch2015_17m | ecosystem: Environmental > Aquatic > Freshwater > Lake | place: Spain...
CAAAATTAGGTATTGAAAGCACTGTTTGTGGCAAAATTAAACCATAAGCAATTACCACCATAAGATCAGGTTTAAGGGCTGCTAGTTCGTCAATATTTTCTTGAATTTTAAAGTTAAGTGGTTGGAAAACCTGTATATTTTTTGCTGTAGCCCACTCTTTTACTGCAGATGCTTGTAACTTACGACCTCTTCCCGCAGGCCTATCTGGTTGGGTGTAGACGGCTTGTAAATTATGTTTTGATGACATTATAGCATCAAGGCAAGGTATGCCAAATTCTGGGGTTCCTGCAAATACGATATTTAATGATTTCATGTTTTCCGTTCTTGGTGACGCTTAAACTTGTCGACTTTTTTTCGAGCTAGAGCTCTTTTAATCGGGGAAAGAAGATCTACAAATAATTTACCATTAAGGTGATCAATTTCATGTTGAAAACATTCACCTAAAAGGCCTTCGCCTTCCATTTCAAAAGGTTTGCCGAAGCGATCTTGAGCTTTTATAGTAACTTTTTCAGCACGCCGTACGTTATCATAAGCGCCAGGAACAGATAGGCAACCTTCCATATATTCAATATCACCACTAGATGCAATAATCTCAGGATTAACTAATACGAGTTGTTGTTTTTTATCGCCGATAACATCAACTACAGATAAACAAAGACTTAACCCAATTTGAGGAGCCGCTAACCCTACTCCGTTAGCATCATACATAGTATCGAACATATCTTCGATAAGCAGTTGTAACTCATCATTAAAATCTGTGATTTTTTTTGTGACTTGTCTTAGTCTAGGATCTGGTAGGTAAATAATTTTACGAATAGCCATTTATAATCAGTTTTTAAGTTAATATAAGCGTGGTATTATCCCTAATATTGCGTCCAGCCGCAAGCTGCATAAAATTTATAAAGGAATATTTCATGCAAAATACATTAAAAATACTTAAGATGTCTCTTAAGTACCTAAATTTAACAAATATCCTATATTATTATTGATAGAGATTAACCTATGAATAATAAATATTATTTTCTTGCATTAAATCGTATACCTAAGGTTGGTCCTCGCACCGTGGTTAAATTATTGCGAAGATGGCCTAATCTTGAAGAAATGTTTAAACTTTCGGAAGATCTTTTAGAAAAGGCAGGCCTTCCTGCTATTCTTGCTCGAGAAATTAAAGCGTTTAATTTTAAGGAAGTTGATTTTGATTTGCTATGGCAAGATGCGCCTAATCATTTTTTGTTAACGCTAGATGACCCTAATTATCCACCATTATTAAAAGAAATTTCTGACCCACCATTTGTGCTTTATGCGATTGGTGATTTATCTTCATTATTACAGCCCAAAGTTGCAATGGTAGGATCTAGAAAACCATCAATAACTGGCAGTGAAACGGCTAAGCGCTTTGCTTTTGAATTAGCGGGAAAAGATATAACTATTGTAAGCGGCTTAGCTTTGGGAATCGATGCCGAAGCACATAAAGGTGCACTTGCTGCTAATGGTAAAACTATCGCTGTTATGGGAACAGGAATTGATAGCATATATCCTCGGCGTCATATGAAACTTGCAGCTGATTTATGTGAAAATGGGCTCCTTTTGAGCGAATTTCCATTAAAAAGTCCACCAATTGCTGGACATTTCCCCCTAAGAAATCGTATAATAAGTGGTTTGTCATTGTGCACTTTGGTCGTTGAGGCCGCAATTCGTAGTGGATCATTGATTACAGCCAGGTTAGCAATTGAGCAAAATCGTGATGTTTTAGCGATTCCAGGCTCTATTTATAACCCGCAAGCAATGGGATGCCATTATTTATTGCAGCAGGGAGCGAAGCTTGTAACTACATCTGCTGATGTATTGGATGAGTTGGGCGTTGAATATAAACAAAATGCACGAGAATCAAGCGATAGACTTGCATTTGATAATAAAAACCTAGTAAAGTGCATTGGGTTTGAAGTAACCACTATAGATCAAATAATTTTAAGATCTGGTTTGGTGTTTGAAAAAGCTATTTGTGACTTGGCTGAATTGGAATTACAAGGTATTGTAAAAGCAGTACCTGGCGGTTATACGAGGTGTATTTTATGAAAGATAACTTTTTTGAGATGCTTTTAAATTTGTTTGAAATGACTTTATCTCAGTTAAAAGATAATCATGAGTCAAAAAACGCCAAGAATATTGAAAGTGAAAAAGTTGTAGAGCAAATTGGTGATAATATTGTAGTTAGCGCTTTAGAAATATTTAAAAAAGCAGGTAGTAATTCTATACGGGTGTTTACTCTTGATGAACAAATGAAATTGACTAAAGCAAGTTATCAATTTCTAATGCGTATAAAATCATGGGGATTTGTAACTCCTGAGATATTTGAGTTAATTATTAGTAAACTTATTTTTTCAGAGTCACGTTTTGTTTCATTACAAGAAACTAAGTGGACTATACGTAATACGCTTGCTAACAGCTTGGATGTGACGCAATTAGCTTTTCTTGATTTAGTGCTTTATCACGCTGAAGATGGGCTATTGCTACATTAAAAATAATTTTAGGAAAAGGTTAAATAATGAGCAAGTATCTTGTTATCGTGGAATCGCCTGCGAAAGCTAAGACAATACAAAAATATTTAGGTAATGATTATGACGTGCTGGCTTCATATGGGCATGTTCGAGATTTGCCACCACGTAAGGGATCTGTCGATCCTGATCGACAATTTTTCATGACTTATAGCCCTATTGAGAAAAATTCCCGTCATATTGAAGCTATTGCTAAGGCTGTGAAAAAAGTAGATGCCCTTTTGTTAGCGACTGACCCGGACCGCGAGGGAGAGGCCATTTCTTGGCATGTTTATGAATTATTAAAAGAGCGTAATCTCTTAAAAGATAAAGAAGTAAAACGTATTTTTTTCAATGAGATTACTAAATCAGCTCTGATAGAAGCAATTAATAACCCTCGTGAAATTGCCATGGATTTAGTTAATGCGCAGCAGGCTAGAAGGGCTTTAGATTTTTTAGTTGGCTTTAATTTATCCCCGTTATTATGGAAAAAAATTAGACGCGGTTTGTCTGCAGGAAGAGTACAAAGTCCGGCATTACGTCTTATTGTAGAGCGGGAAGAAGAAATTGAGAAGTTTGTTCCAGAGGAATATTGGCGCATACTTGCAGCCTGTCAATCAGGCTCCACTCAATTTGAGTCAAGATTAACTCATTATAATCAAGAGAAATTACAACAATTTACAGTTAATCACGATAAAAGAGCTTTTGAAATAAAGGCAGATTTATTAAAGCAAGCCAATGGAAGTTTGATAGTTGAGTCAATAGAAAAAAAACAACGTAAACGTAATCCATCTCCTCCTTTTATAACATCAACATTGCAACAAGAAGCTGCTAGAAAGTTAGGCTTTACCGCGCGAAAAACTATGATGGTAGCGCAGCAATTATATGAAGGTATAGATATTGGCTCAGGGACTGTGGGTTTGATTACTTATATGCGAACAGACTCAGTTAATCTTGCTAATGAGGCATTAGAAGAAATTAGAGACTATATTACGGAGCGATATGGCGCTGAAAATTGTCCAAAAACTCCGCGTATATTTAAAACTAAGTCTAAAAATGCGCAAGAAGCTCATGAAGCTATTCGACCTACTTCGATAAAACGTAGTCTTGATATGGTGGAGCGTTCTTTAACACCTGATCAATTTAAATTATATGGTTTAATATGGAAAAGAACCATTGCTTCCCAAATGGCGGAAGCTTTGCTTGATACTGTTGCTGTTGATTTTTCTTGTGGCAAAGGGAATACTTTCCGTTCTAATGGTTCAACTATTACATTTCCTGGGTTTCTTGCTGTATATGAGGAAGGCCGTGATGATTCTAAAGATGATGATCAAAATTCAATATTATTACCAGCATTGACACTTGGTGAAAAAATACAACTATTAGATATTGCTGCAAATCAGCATTTTACAGAACCTCCACCGCGTTATTCTGAAGCAACTTTAGTTAAAGCCCTAGAAGAGTTTGATATTGGCCGGCCATCAACTTATGCATCAATTATTCATACTTTACAGCAAAGAGAATATGTTAATGCAGATAAAAAAAGATTTTTCCCGACAGATGTAGGGCGCATGGTTAGTCATTTCTTAACTGATTATTTTACGCGTTATGTTGATTATAAATTCACAGCAGAATTAGAAGATACCTTAGATGCTGTTGCTCGCGGAGAAAAAGAATGGATTCCAGTATTACAGGATTTTTGGCAATTATTTATTCAACAAATTAATGTTATAGATGAAACCGTGCAAAGAAAAGATGTAACAACCAAAATTTTAGATGAAAAATGTCCAAAATGTAATGAGGCATTGGCTACTCGGTTGGGCAAAAGAGGAAGTTTTATTGGGTGTACTGCTTATCCTGCCTGCGATTATACTAAAGATATATCTAAGCCTGATGGCGAAAAAGCTCTGGATGAGATAGTTGAAGGACGACTTTGTTCTCTTTGTAATGGTGCATTGCATATCAAATCTGGTCGTTATGGGCGTTTTATTGGCTGTAGCAATTATCCTACTTGTAAATTCATCGAGCCATTAGAAAAGCCTAATGATACAGGTGTTGACTGTCCTAAGTGCACGGACGCTAAAATTCTTAAGCGTAAATCGCGGAAAGGGAAAATATTTTATTCTTGTGCTGGATATCCAAAATGTGATTATGCTCTTTGGAATGAGCCTATAGATAAACAATGTCCAAAATGTGCTTGGCCAATTCTTACTATAAAAGAAACAAAACGCAGTGGCCGGCAAATAACTTGTCCTCATGAAGGTTGTGGTTATATCTCTTCAGAAGATAATGAGTAAATTTCAACTAATTATTAACTTTCTATTGACATGATTAATTCACCAGTATAAAAATATGCTGTGGAACTTATCATCTAAATTTTTAAGATTAATTAGGTTTCTAGGTTGAAATGTAAAATTTACACGCAAAGGAGCGGTTACAATGTCAGAAAAAGTACGCGGTACTGTTAAATGGTTCAATGAAGGCAAAGGATTTGGTTTTATTGAAAGTAACGGTAAGGATTATTTTGTCCATTTTAGCGCTATTGAAGGTAGTGGTTTTAAAACTCTACAAGAGGGTGCTGCTGTTTTATTTAAAGCAGGACAAGGGCAAAAAGGACCTCAAGCTGAAGAAGTTGAAGTAGTATAAGCTTAACCTTTTTTATATAGTTCGATTAATTTTTTAAATGCCAGATTTTAGGCATTTGCTTATTTTTTATTTTTGATAAGTTTTTAACTGCTAACCTTCAAACCTAGAAGACTATTAGTGTTTTTATTAAATAAATATTTTTAGTAAGCATTCATAAAAGCCAGACTTAAAGTGGTAACATAGCTATAAGTCTGGATAATTCTTAGTTACGCTTTCGCATTAAATATATTTAATTTTAGTTGTAGTAACATCAATGCTTTTGCTATCACCAAAAAAATCTATTTTTGGATCCGATGCTGGAGCAATAACTTCTTTATATGCCACTTTGTCTTCATCATTAAAGCTACAAGAAGACAATAATAAAGCTAATGGTAAAACCATCCATTTCATTTAATATCCGATGATTTTTGAGAAAGATTGAGACTATTTTTAGCTAAAGCTTGAGTTTTGTAAAGTCATTTCACTATACTTGATTATTGTTAAGCGGCTTAAAAAAGGAGATTAATGATGGATGACTTATTATTTTTAGACGATCTCTTGCATGATGACGAGCGTATGATTCGTGATTCAGTAGCCAGGTTTGTTAATGAAGATGTAATCCCTATTATGACCGACTCTTTTGAAAAAGGAGTTTTTCCTAAATCTTTAATTAAAAAAACAGCTGATCTTGGTCTACTAGGATTAACTCTACCAGCACAATATGGTGGTGCTGGGGCTTCATATGTCGCTTATGGTTTAGTCTGTCAAGAGTTAGAGCGCGGGGATAGTAGCCTTAGAAGTTTTGTTTCAGTTCAAAGTTCATTATGTATGTATCCTATTTTTCGTTATGGGACTGAAGAACAAAGAATTAGGTTCTTGCCAAAAATGGCGGCAGGGCAGTTAATTGGATCATTTGGGTTGACTGAGGCAAACTCAGGCTCTGATCCTGCATCAATGCATACAGTTGCAAAAAAAGTGGCTGGAGGATGGCGATTAAATGGTTCTAAAATGTGGATCACTAATGCGACTATTGCCGATCTTGCGATTGTTTGGGCAAGAACTGATGATGGGATAAGAGCATTTATTGTTGAAAAAGAATTTAAAGGATTTACGCGGTCTGAAATAAAATTAAAAATGTCATTACGTGCATCTATTACTGGTGAGCTGGCATTTGATGATGTATTTATCCCAGATGAAAATTTACTTCCAGGTAGTGAAAAGGGATTGGGAGCTGCTTTATCTTGCCTTAATCAGGCGCGATATGGAATCGCATGGGGGGTTATGGGGGCGGCTATGGCATCATTTGATATTGCACGTGATTATTTATTAGAGCGTAAGCAGTTTAATAAGCCACTAGCTTCATTTCAATTAATCCAAAAAGATTTAGCTTTGATGTATACGGAGATAGTTAAGGCGCAATTATTGAATTTGCGAATTGGTCGTTTGAAGGAAGAGGAAAGAGATATTCCTGTCATGATTTCGCTCGCTAAGGGAAATGCATGTCGAGAGGCTTTAAAAATTGTACGAACCAGTCGTAATTTGCTTGGAGCTAATGGTATTAGTTTAGAATATAAAGTTATTAGACATATGCTTAATTTAGAGTCAGTATTTACTTATGAGGGTACTGATAATGTTCATACTTTGATATTAGGTAAGCATATAACGGGAATCAATGCCTTTGATTAATTAAAAATTTAAGGCAATAAATATATTCAATCTTGTTATTTATTAGCATAGAAGCTATCATTCAAAACCAATCGGGGCGTAGCGCAGCCTGGTAGCGTACTAGCATGGGGTGCTAGTGGTCGAAGGTTCAAATCCTTCCGTCCCGACCAAAAAAATCATTATTAAATCAATAAGTTACACTTATAATCTAATCCTCTTTTTCGCAAATATAAATTATAGTTACACTTTTTAAAAATAAATTCTATGAACTATTAGTGTTCTTTGAGCTTCGAGCATTAATATCTTGGCTATATGAGCCCCAATCAATTTGAAAGTAAATTGGGAAAAATGAAAAAGCAGCTTTACTGGGCGTATACATTTGCTTGACTTCGTCACATAGATTAGATCTCGTGATTGCGTTGATTTTTATTATTTGCTACAGTGTATATTGATGTTCCTTAAGCGGCTTTATTTTAGACGTTTTTTTGATTTAACTTTTAGCACATTTAATGGCACTTAGCATTCTTGGCTAAATAAAATTAAAAAAGCACGCGTTTTTATGAGGCTTTGGTAGGTGTTGTCAATTAAAAACTTCCATAACTGCTTAATCCCGGACACGCATTGATTCTAGTTAGTGATTGAGTAGTTAAAAAAAAATTTATATCGGAGAAAAAATTATGGATAATATGGGGCTTATTGGGTACAACTTACTTTATAACGTTTTTTCATTTACATTTGCTTTAATGATGGCGGCAACGCTATTTTTCTGGTTGAACTTGGCGCGTGTTTCTTGTCGATATCGTTTAGCCGTTTCGATCACTGGTTTGGTTACTTTTATTGCAGCTTACCACTACCTTCAAATCTTTTTCTCATTTGAGCATGCTTATAATGTCATGGGTGATACCATTACTTTATCGGGTAAACCTTTTAACGATGCCTACCGTTATGTGGACTGGTTGTTAACTGTGCCACTCTTACTTATAGAGCTTATTCTTGTCATGAAGTTATCGCATGAAGAGACTATCTATCGTTCAGTCAAGTTAGGATTTGCAGCCGCTTTGATGGTTATACTCGGCTACCCTGGTGAGATTTCCGTTGACATGTCATCACGATTGCTATGGTGGGTTCTGTCTATGATTCCTTTCCTTTATATTATTTACGAGCTCTTCTTTGGTCTGCGTGCATCCATTTCCAAACAGCCTCAAAAAACACAACCATTGGTTCGAAAGGCTTGTTATTTGACTGTCTTAGCTTGGTGTTTTTACCCTGTTGTTTATTTGCTACCAAACTTGGGTTTTGGAGGCGGTGATGGTTTTGTAGCTCTGCAGGTTGGTTATTCTATTGCAGACATCCTGGCCAAAGCTGGTTTTGGATTACTCATTTTCTTCATTGCCCGATCCAAATCAAGCGAAGAAGGGTACGCTGAACTTTAATTTGATCCATACCCAATGTTATTAAGAACATTGGGTATATCTCTCACCGTCTTGACTTAGGGTACAATGCCAATGTTTGACTCTCATGAGTTTATGGCTCTATTCAAGCATTTCATAGAAATCTATTTAGATGAAGATATTCAGCAGATGAGTCGGTTTCATTTTCAAAACCCCGAAAGCTTGACCCGAGCACTACTCGCCTTTAATTGTTCGATAGCGATGCAACTTAACTTTGTTGCAGGCACCAATTATGCAGCTCTTGTTGAAATGCTTCACAACACCAATATTTGTTGGCTTAAGACAGCCCTTTTTGCAATTATACCGTACTCTTCAGCCTCTATTGATTAAGGATCTAGCGTGAACAAAAAATTATCGGTTATAGGTGGTGGTTTAGGGGGCATGGCAGCCGCTTTACGCGCTAGGGCGAAAGGGTATGATGTTGATATATATTGTCAATGCGCGATGTTGGGAGGTCGGGCACAAGTCTACAGTAAAGATGGTTATATTTTTGATGCAGGGCCAACCGTAATAACGGCACCGTTTCTTTTAGAAGAATTGTTTCATTTATTTGATCGTCAACTGAAAGACTACGCAACATTGGTTCCCGTCGAGCCTTGGTATCGTTTTTTATATCCTGATGGTAAGATATTTAATTATGGCGGTTCACTTGAAGAATTGCTGGCTGAAATTTCTCGTATCTCACCTGAAGATAAAGATAACTACCTCCAATTATTGGCTCATTCCAAAGAGATTTATGAAATCGGATTTGAACAGCTTGCCGATCATCCTTTCCATCAATTGACTCAGATGGCAAAAGTGATACCAAGCTTGATTCGTTTAAAATCTTACAAAAGTGTCTGGCAGTGGGTAAGCCGATTTATCAAGCACCCAGCTCTTAGACAAGCATTTTCTATACAGCCTTTGCTTGTAGGGGGCAACCCTGTGGAAACAACCTCTATTTACAGCCTCATCCATTATTTAGAACGTAAGTGGGGTGTTCACTATGTGATGGGGGGAACAGGGCAGCTCATTGAAGCTATGACGATACTGATGAAAGAAGTGGGTATCAAGATCCACTTAAATTGCTCTGTAGAGCACATAAAAATAGTTGATAAACAGGTTCGGTCAATTGTTTTGCAAACGGGGGAGCATGTTTCTTGTGATGTTATTATCTCAAATGTAGATCCTCTATATTTATATCGTTACATGATTGCAGCGAAGCATCAGCCTTTAGTATCAAAGTGGAAAACGGCTTTAAGTAAGCCATCCATGGGGCTTTTTGTTTGGTACTTTGGTACGAAAAAGAAATACACTGAGGTGCCCCATCACACAATCATTATGGGAGATGACTACAAACGTTTGTTGGCTGATATTTTCAATAAGAAAGTCCTGTCAAAGGAAATGGCCATGTATTTGCATCGGCCCACGGCCACAGATCCTAGTATGGCACCTAATGGGCATGATACTTTTTATTGTTTGTGCCCTGTTCCCAACCTAAGCAGTGGAATTGATTGGCAAAAACAATCAGGCCCTTTTATCAAGCGAATGATAACACAATTAGAGAAGACCTGTTTGCCAGGGTTGTCTGAAGAGTTGACTGTCAGCATTAGCAAAACACCAATGGACTTTAAGACTGATTACAATGCGTTCCAAGGAAGCGGATTTTCTGTCGCTCCCTTATTTTATCAATCAGCCTGGTTTCGACACCATAATAAGGCTGAAGGAATTAATGGGTTGTATTTGGTCGGCGCCGGGACACATCCGGGTGCAGGGATACCTGGGGTATTATCATCTGCCAAGCTGGTGGAGAAACTACTTCCTCAAGTCGCGATTTAGGAGCACCATATGAATGCTAAGACTATCTTTAGAGCACACGCTAAAACATTTAGTTTTGCGGCCAGATTATTGCCACAAACTATACATGCTCATGCTTCTGAGCTGTACGCTTTTTGCCGCTATTGTGATGATTTAGCAGATGATGCTTTAGATGATAATCAAAAAAGGCTTGCAAGATTAAAGTTAGATTATATCTCTTGTGCGTTATCTTTGAGTGAGTCGGATGATATAAAGCTAAAAGGTATGATGGAACTCATTAATCACCAAAATGTTCCATTAAAATCAGTCTTAAATTTGGTTGATGGAATAAAACAGGATCTAGGAACGGTGAGAATTCTTAATGAGCGTGAGCTTATTCAATATGCTTATAAGGTGGCCGGAACTGCTGGAGAGATGATGTGTCCCATATTGGGCTGTGTTGAACCTATGGCAACTCATTATGCTTCTCACTTAGGTGTTGCGATGCAATTAACCAATATTGTTCGTGATGTAATGGAGGATGCATTGATTAATCGGTTATACCTGCCGATTGAGTGGCTGGGATTTGATGAGCCAAGCTTCGTGCTAAATGGTCAGAATCGATTTGCCACTCAGTTGGCAATGAAAAAAACCCTAAGTTTGGCTGAGACGTACTACCAAAGTGCATGCCATGGCTTAAAATTTATACCTGCGAGATCTCGTTTTACTGTTCTTGTTGCCATGAGGCTCTACCGGCATATTGGGATAAGTGTTGCAAAAAATGAATATGAATACTGGAATGGCCGTTTATCAATACCGTATTTAAAAAAAATAACCCTTGCAAGCTGGGCCGGTTTTAATTTTGTTTTTGGAAAATACCACCATGCCCTCGCACAACTGTGATGTTTTAATTCTTGGTGGGGGCTGTGCTGGTTTGGCGACGGCTTTTTTTTATAGCCAAACTCAGGGATCAAAGACCATCGATATTATAGAACAACGTGAATTTTATGATGATGATCGCAGCTGGTGTTTTTGGTTGAGCATGGCTAAGTTCCCCCATAAAGACATCATTTTTCATCAGTGGCCTACATGGACCTTAAGCAAAGGCTCGGTAGTTGTTGAACATACTAACCCCTATACTCCTTATGCTATCATCAAGAGTAAAGATTATTACAATAAAGTTTTGTCGGCTATTGAGGATGATCCAAGGCAAAAATTACACTTGAACACAAAAGTGTTTGCTATAAACAAAGAAAAAAAATGCTTCGTTGTGGATACCTCTATTGGTCAGTTTATTGCCCGTCAAGTGATCGATACAAGACCCAATCAATCTATCCTTAGAAAAAAAGCACCACTGCATCAAATCTTTTATGGTGTTGAGATCAAAACCAAACAACCTGTGTTTGATCCAACATCAGCTCATCTTATGAATAATCTTGTTGCTAACGATATTTATTGTCAGTTTGATTATGTCTTACCTTTCAGTCCTTATCATGCATTGCTTGAAGTGACACGATTTAGTTCGATTTATCATGGGCCTGAACAACTCATGCAAGAATGTCATAAACTCACTCATCAATATGCGACCGAATTTGATACGTTAAGGGAAGAGGCTGCTGTTTTGCCTATGGGCATTGACAAAGTTGCTCAAGACTCAAAGTCATGCCATGTTTTTGCCCAGCACCAAGGGTCATTAAGAGCTTCAAGCGGCTATGGTTTTTTACGTATCCAACAACGAGCCTCGCATCATGCCCTGCAAATTGGAATGAATAAAGCATTAAAGGAGCCGGTGTTAGACTTGGCTATAGATAGATGGATGGATCTTTGTTTTTGTCGTGTGCTTTTGCGTCAAATGCCACTTTCTCCTGAGATATTCATGCTCTTGGCCTCAAGATTGAATCCTTCTCAGTTTGCTCGCTTTATGAATGGAACTCTTGGATGGTCTTTGCGCTGGAAAGTTATAAGAGCAGTGCCAAGTTGGCCATTTATCAAGGCAGTGTTATGAAGTCTATTGCCTTAATTTCAAATTTCATGATGATGTCTTTGCTGACGGTATTGTTTCCATCATTTGCTATGGTTGTTTTTTTAGTAATGGTTTTTCTTATTGGTATACCTCATGGTGCCTTAGACTTGTGGATTTTAAGAAAAAGATTTGCAATTAGTACTATTAAAACAACTATTTTATTCATTGCCTATTTGTCATTGGCGATTGGGGTTTTTCTTGGGTTTTACTGGTTTCCTTCTTTATTTTTTTGCTTTTTTTTAGTGTATTCCGCCTATCATTTTGGCATGGATTATTATGATTCGAGTTTTTTTCAGACAAAATTATACTGTTATTTTTTAGCTTTAATTATTGGTTTATCTATTATTTGTCTGCCCGCATTACTTTATACTCAAAAGATATGTGTCTTATTTTCCTATCTAATCGGCTCAGAACAAGCTATGTTATACGCCGATTGTTTAAAGTGGGCTGCATGTTATTTATTACCAGTAATTGGTATTGGGCTTTTTACTTTAAAAAAAGATTGTGCTCAAGAGGTTATTATCGTGCTTATGGCTTCATTTTTAGCACCACCACTGGCTTTTTTGACAGTTTATTTTGTTGGCATTCACTCTTGTAAATATTTTTCCATGCTGTATAAAAAATTAGGTTATTCATCATATCGAACATTTGTTAAGGACTTATTGCCAATGACTTTGTTAACTTACACCTTTGCAATAATGGCATATGCCTTTTTACCAAGCAGCTTGGGTTGGCAGGGAGCGGGGTTTTATATAACAATATATATGCTGGCAGCACTTACTTTACCTCACTTAATACTGGTAGAGGTGTTTAAAAAAAAGGAAGTATAATATGGGGATTCTGGTCGCAAAAATATTTTTAGGCCTCGTACGGATTTATTCTGGTAGAGTTTATGCCGCCTGTCCATAGAACTGTTCAAAAATAGTTTGAATGCGTGTTTTTTTGTTATCTGTTATCAAATGATTTAATTTATGAATTTATCTATATACCTCTATATCGACTGAACCCATTATGTTATGTGAAATATCATGAGTAGCAGGCCGTAATGAAAAGCAGCAAAATAACAACTATCGTCGCGTTTACACGCAACTGAAAAAACCATAATGGAATAACTTTGTTGCGATAAAGTTCCAGATCAAGAATAATAAGATATAGAAAACATAAGATCTGAAGTGTGAAAGTTAAATAAGACATAACCGGTATTACAGATAACCACCCAAGTAGGCTTATCGCGTTGCTGTGAAACAATAGATTGCGTGAACAATTTTGCGAAAAAAATAGGAATGCCGCCCAATGGATTCCGCAAAGAAATGAGATGATGACAGCTCCGTATGCAAATAAAGCCAAACTATAATTTAAACCGCTAGCGTGTAGAGCGACCGCCATCCCCAAAAACAAAAAAGGTATAATACCTGTATAAGTGAGGACACGCGCGGCCAAGATTTTTTTCTCATTCATTATTTCAGCCTTCGTTCAGAGCAATCTTACCTTATGCCTAAATCCCAAGCACAGGCAAGATACGCAAATTTCACTTAAGTGCCACTTGCATAATACCGTTGCAATAAGAACTAAGTATTTAAGAAAGATCTCAATCTATTGATAATAGCTATTAAATTACCATAAATCCTCGTCAAGGAGCGTTATTTTTTTAAAGTAATTATGTAATTATCAATTAAATGATACATTATTTTTTATTCTGTGGAGAGTTAGCCATGCAGAAGCATTCATTTTTAATAAACAGCATTTCAAATTTCGTGTGCGCGGGATGGTTTTTATGTTTTCTGTTCTTATCTCCCTTGCGGCGTTAAACATTATTTTAGTCCTACTTAAACTCACAAATAAGACTTGATATAAAGTAACAATAATACAATTATTATTTAGATTGCAAAATACTGTGGCTCAGTGAGATTTGCTGCTAAAACAAGGGAACTAATTTTGTCCATACATTATTCAGAATAATGGGTTGTGCCTTTTCATTCGGATGCAATCGGTCATTTTGGATGTAAAGCGTATTACCCGCGACCCCATCAAGAAACATAGGAACCAGTGCCGCATTATAAGTTTTTGCCAAATCCTGAAAGACTTGATTGAATTGCTTTGTGTATACTGGGCCGTAGTTGGGGGGGAGATAAGTTGCCAATAGTAACACCTTGATACCCACCCCTTTACTTTTTTTCAGCATGGTTTCAAGATTGCTTTTCATTTGATTGAGGGACAATCCCCGTAGTCCATCATTTGCTCCAAGCTCGATGATAATAATGGCAGGCTCATATTTTTTCAGGGCATTATCAAATTTAGCTAAACCGTTGCTGGTGGTGTCGCCGCTGGTACTTAGGTTAATAATTTTAAATTTATCTTTTTTTTCCAGCTTTGTTGCCAACAGATTTACCCAGCCCTTTTGGGGATCAATACCATAGCCGGCACTTAAACTATCACCAATAATCACGATATTTTTTGCATGGAGTGGTGCTATGATTAAAGAATAAGAAAATAAAAAATAATATAGGATTTTCATGGCTATCCAAAGTGGGGTAATTAAACTTCAAAATGTAGATTACAGCGTTAAAAGCGCTGATCAGACTATATCAATATTGACAAACATCAATCTGGAAATCAAGGCAGGAGTTACCATAGCCATAACTGGCCCATCAGGTTCTGGGAAGACGTCACTGCTTCATTTAATGGCAGGATTAGAGCTGCCTACTGCAGGTCATATTTACTATGATGATAAAGACATAACTTTATTGAATGAAGATCAGCGTGCTCAATTGCGATCAAGGCGTATTGGCTTTATTTTTCAATCATTTCAATTACTACCCAACCTGACTGCTCTAGAGAATGTAATTTTACCGCTGGAAATTATTAATCTGAAGAATCCCCTGGAAATTGCCAGGAACTGGTTGGATAAAGTAGGGTTATATCCTCGTGCCCATCATTATCCATCACAATTATCAGGTGGTGAGCAACAACGTGTGGCTATCGCCCGCGCATTTGCAATTTCACCCTTAGTACTTTTTGCTGATGAACCCACTGGAAACCTTGACAAGCAAACCGGAAAAATAATAACTGACTTGCTTTTTTCTCTTAATGAGGATCATCAAACTACCTTAGTTATTGTAACCCATGATGAATCGCTGGCAATGCGATGTCAGCTGCATTGGCCGTTGGTTGATGGGGCGCTGGTATGTTAAGTATTCCTCTGTTTTTTAAATCCATCATTAGAGAATGGCGAAGCGGTGAGCTTACTTTATTGTTTATTTCTTTGGTGATTGCCGTTGCCTGTATCAGTGCGATGAATAATTTTACCAACAGCGTTCAGCATCAGTTGGAACAAGGTGCTATAGACCTGCTGGGAGCTGATGCTGTTCTAACTAGCAACACAGCAATTGATTTAAGCTGGAAGCAAAAGGCTGATGAACTAGGTATTTCTATGGCAAATACACTTTCATTCCTTAGTATGGTTGAGGGACATGAGCAATTGCAGTTGTCGCAAATTAAAGCTATTTCTTCACCATATCCTCTTCGTGGCCAGGTGAATATTGCAACTCATCTAGGTGATTCACATGGAGTATCTCAAACCAATGCGCCAGAAGAAGGAAGCGTATGGCTGAATCCTCGGTTATTTCCTTTATTATCAACTGATATTGGAAAAAAAATTACTATTGGTGCTGAGGTATTTAAAGTGAGTGGGGTCATAAGAGACGAGCCTGGACAAATAGGTGATTGGTTCACTCTTTCTCCTCGAATTATTATGAATATAAATGATGTTGAAAAAACAAAAATAATTCAACCAGGTAGTGTTTTGACTTACACTTTGTTAATGAATGGTAGTAAGGAGCAGTTAAATGAAATGCATCAATTCTTAAACGATAAATTAATTGGGCATCAGCAATGGCGAGACAGCAAAAATAACAATATATCGGTAACGAACACGATTAATCGCACTTTGAATTATTTAAATTTTGGTACTTTGATGAGCTTGATTTTGGCTGGGGTAGCTATCAGTATGGCTTCACTTCGGTATTGTCAACGTCATCTGAAACAAGTGGCTCTGCTTCGTAGTTTTGGGGCAACTCAGGCGCAAATCATTCGCTTGTATTTGAGCAGTATTGCGTTACTTGGAATTATTGCCTGTCTTATCGGTGCTATGATTGGATACTCCCTGCACCCATTGTTTGTTACATGGCTAGAAGGGCTTTTGCCTAATACACAACAGCAATTTTATTTAGGACCTTTTGTTTTAAGTGTGTTTTCAGGAATGTTGCTATTGTTTTGTTTCTCAGTTGGGAATATTTGGCAATTAAGGAAAATCAGCGCGATGAGCTTATTTCGCCAACAGCATTTGATTTGGAAAAACAGTACTTACATAACCTATGGATTGGCTTTATTTCTTCTAGGAATTTTGGCTTATTACTATACGCAATCTTTTAAACTGACTATAACTGTTTTAGGTGGGTGTCTGGTATTCATATTAGCAGTACTTGCTGGGTTATGGTTATTTTTTGGTTCGTTCACTTCTGCAAAGCGTCGTATTCCCCTGAATTGGCGTTTTGGATTTAATAATATTTCACGAAATTTTGAAGACAGTGCCTTACAAGTCATAGGTATTGGTCTTGCTTTAACGTGTATACTGAGTTTAATCTTGCTTAAGAACCATCTGATTAGCGACTGGCAACATAAATTACCGGCTAAAAGTGCAAATTATTTTATTTTTAATGTGGAGCCTTATCAAACCCCTGCCTTAAGTACAATGTTAGAAAAAAATGGAGTTAAAATACAACGTTTTTATCCCCTTTTGCGAGGAAGGCTCACAGCTATTAATCATGAATCTGTAATTAAGTTATTCGGTGAAGAAATAAAAAATATTAATGCATTGCAAAGAGATCTTAATTTATCCTGGTCAAAACAATTACCTGATGAAAATTCGATTATTAAAGGAACATGGATGGTTTCTGATCCAGATAAAGCCTGGGTTTCAGTGGAGCAAGGAGTGGCGGAACGCTTAAAATTAAAATTAGGCGATGTATTGAGTTTTATCATTAGTGACAGAACTATTAATGTTCAGGTTTCAAGTATTCGTCACGTAGATTGGAGCTCATTTAAACCCAATTTTTTTATGTTATTAAAGCCTGGACTGCTTGATGATCTTCCTAAAACCATGCTTACCAGTTTCTACTTACCACCAGAAAAGCAAAAAATGTTGATCGATGTTACAAGAACTTATCCTAATATTTCTCTTATTGATATTGTAAGTACTATTAACAAGGTACAATCCATTCTTTCCAGTGCTGCTAACGCAATTACTTTTATTTCTTTCTTTGCATTATTAGCGGGTTTAATTATTGTGATGCTTGCAATTTTATCGCTCAGTGGTACTAAGCAACAGGAAACGCAGGTTTTAAAAATTCTGGGAATGCGGCGAATTACTTTATTATGGATACGCAGCAATGAAGCTTTTTTAATTGGGCTGTATTCAGGGTTTCTCGCCATCTTAACCGCAGTACTAATTAACGTGTACATGGCTTCGTCAATACTGGAGAGTATTTTTAAGATTCCCTGGATTTTATTTGTTCTGGTTCCTTTGAGTACAGCATTTATTGTTGTTGTTATCAATATCATTATCCAAGAAAACCAATATCAGTGCAGGGCCACTTCATTGATTCGTTGAGAGTTAATGGCAAAGAAAGAGGCTATGAACTGATTAGTTTTACATAGATTGACATAAAAAAAGTCTAAGCACTTCTACTCATATTTTAGTGAGCACAGCACCATCAACGGATTTTGGGGATCAAGTACTTGCGCATTTTGTCGATTTAATTAAAAATTACTCAGGCTAATCTCATTGACTAGGCTATCTTTATTTATTGGAGCAATATTGATTGCTACGGGCAATATGTATTATCACATTATTAGAATGTAAATTAATAATAACGGCCAAATATAATCAACCTTCTTTGCTCTCTTGAAGCAAAGGAAATATTAGCCGCATTTAATGCATAATTATACGATTCCTTTATAAATTCTTTATTGTAAATTCCACCTCTTTTTTTAGTGTATTTTAACAAATTGGTGTTCTAAATATTAGGGGAAGATAAAGCTATCATAATTGCTTGTCTTGCATGAGCTGCAGAACAGTTTTTGCTTGAGCTCTGATATTTTTTTGTTTTTCTGGATCAAACTTGTCCCAGGTTGAGTACATATAATTCATGCGCTGGTTTCCACGCAATTTGCTTTCATTGCGCGCTATAAAATCCCAATAAAGCGCATTAAATGGACAGGCTTTGTCTCCAGTTATTTCATTTGGGCTGTATCTACATGTTTTACAATAATTACTCATGCGTTGTATGTATTTTCCGCTCGCTGCATAGGGTTTACTTGCCATGATACCCCCATCGCCAAATAATGCCATTCCAAGAGTATTGGGCATTTCCACCCATTCATATGCGTCCGAGTAAACCGCAAGATACCATTCCTGCACTTGGCGAACATCCAGGCCGGCAATTAATGCGAAGTTACCTGTAATCATAAGACGCTGAATATGATGGGAGTACGCATGGTATCTTGTATGGCGAACTGCTTCGCTGATACACACCATATTTGTTTCTCCACCCCAATAAAAATCAGGTAGTGATAATGTTGCATTAAAATAATTAAGATCTGCATAATCTGGCATATGGTGCCAATAAATCCCACGCACATATTCTCTCCAGCCAAGGATCTGGCGGATAAATCCTTCCACCGCGTTGAGCGGTGCTTTTTTTTCATGATATGCGCTTTCTGCTTTCTGGCATATTTCCAAAGGTAATAATAAGCCAGCGTTAAGATATGATGAAATTAGAGAGTGGTAAAGGTAGGGCTCACCCAAAATCATTGCATCTTGATAATCGCCAAAATAAGGAAGTACTTTATCGATAAAATGGTCTAGTTCCATGAGGGCTTGAGGACGAGTAACAGCATAGTTGAAGGGCGTAAGATTTCCAAAATTATGTGAAAATAGCTTTTCAACCAGTTTTAGAACTTCGTTGGTAATCTGTGATTTTTTATGGGTTAAACGCTTTGGAATAGTCATACCAGATTTTGGTGGCTTACGGTTTTCTTTGTCATAATTCCACTCACCACCTACTGGTTTTCCATCTGGATCTATCAGTATGTGAAATTTTTTGCGCATTTCACGGTAGAAAAACTCCATACGCAACTGCTTTTTACCCTTTGTCCATAGATTAAACTCGGATTGGTTGCATAAAAAGCGAGTGTCCTCTAAAATCTCAACCGGAATATCAAGTAATCCTTCCCATTCAGTCATCATTTTAAGTACTCTCCATTCGCCTGGAGCGGTGAGACTTATTTTTTGCGGTTCGAGCTCTTTAACGGCACGAGCGATTTCACCATTTAAACTTCCGGTATTTACTGGATCATCTAATTTAATGTAACGCACTTTAAAACCTTGCTCCTGAAGTGTTTCGGCAAAGTGGCGCATAGCAGCAAATAAAAAAGCAATTTTTTTGGGATGGTGAGGTACATAAGTGGCTTCTTTCATTACCTCACAAAAAAAAATCACATCACTTTTTTTATCCGCTTCTTTTAAGCTTGCGAGGGATTCACTAAGCTGGTCGGCAAGAATAAGCCTAAGCATTGACAATTGATTAACCCCATATAGCGATAACAAAGAATGGCTGAATAATATATATTACAACAAATTTATATAAAAAGTTAAAATTATGTAGAGTTAATATTGTAGTATCTGAGAATTGAGATTTTTTTCAAAATAAATTTCAGTCATTTTTATAAAAGATTGAGAAGCTGAGTCAAGAGTTTTATTCTTAGCAGTAATGATGTACCAATTATTTGTCAGTGAATCAGTTTTAAAATTAATTCTTTCTATTTTTTTCGATGCGAGTTCACGATGAACAGCAAGATAAGGCATTAAAGCAATACCAAGATTCTCAATTACTGCTTCTTTAATTGCTTCTGTGCTATTAATTGTAAACGCAATATTAGGGGTAAGTTTTTGTTGCTCAAATATGCGATAAAGATTTTGTGTTATTTGAGCAGAATGTTCTCTAATTATGAAATTTTGTTTGGACAAGATATCGAAAGAAACGATTGATTTATTAGCAAGCTGGTTTTGGGGGTGACAAATAAAAACCAAAGGATTATTACCAAGTTTTATGGAATTAAGTTCATGATGATGCGGAGGCTCAGTCAAAACCCCTATAGAATAATGATGATTAAGCAGATTTTCTATAATTTGTTTTCTATCAATAATTTGACAATTAAAGTTAACTTTAGGAAATTTTTTTGAAAATTCTTTTATTAAGGCTGGAATAAAATATTTTGCAGTAGAAACCATCGTAATTGAAATATCACCTTCATCACCATGCTTGATATGCCCTAGCTCATCATTCATTTTTTGATAACAGGACTCAATATTATACCAATGGGTTAATAGTCTTTTCCCTGCTTCCGTGATAGTAACTGTTCGTCCGGTAATCTCATATAGTTTAGCTTCGAAAAATTGTTCAAGGGATGTAAGACTGTTAGATAGCGCGGGTTGAGATAAATTCAATTTATGTGCCGCATGAGTAATATTTCGTAGTTCAGCAACAACACTAAAAACATGTATTTTCTTGGGGTTTACTAAACTATTATGTGATATCAATTTAAAACTCCGTGAGATCTAAAAAAATGATGCACTACTCATTCTATAATAAAATATTATAACAGCAATAAATTAATATAATTTTACTCTATTGATTTAAGGATGTACAGTGACCCAATTATAAAACATGTAGGAATATCAATGACATTATTGCTTCTTTCTCGACTGCAATTTGCATTAACTATAAGTTTTCATATTATTTTTCCTGCGTTTAGCATTGGACTTGCAACATACCTTGTCGTAATTGAAGGTATGTGGTTAAAGACGGGACATAAGGTTTATTATAGAACCGCGCGATATTTTTCAAAAATATTAGCATTGACATTTGGCATGGGCATCATATCTGGTCTTGCTATGGCATTTCAAATGGGCACTAATTGGGCGGGGTTTTCTAAGATAGTTGGTCCCGTTCTCGGTGTATTATTTACCTTAGAATCATTAACCGCTTTTTTTGTGGAAGCAACATTTTTGGGTTTTATGTTATTTGGCTGGCATTTGGTAAGCAAGCGACTCCATTTTTTTTCCACTATTATGGTCTGTTTTGGTGTTACCTTATCTGCATTTTGGATAATGGCGGCTAACTCCTGGATGCATACACCATCAGGTGTGGTTTACGAAAACGGTCATTTTATTGTTAAAAATTGGTTGCTTGTAGTTTTTAACCCAAGTACCCTGCCTCGATTCACGCATATGATCATTGCTTCATACATCGCAACATTAATGATTATAGCAATGATTTCAGCTTTTAATATATTGAGAAAAAGATTTCAATATTTCGCATTAAAAAATTTAAAACTCGCCTTAATTTTTCTCACCATTTTTGCCCCATTACAAATAATTATAGGTGATCTTGTTGGGCTTAAAATTCATCATTATCAACCAGTAAAAACCGCTGCAATAGAGGGGTTATGGGAAACAAAAAATGGGGCGCCATTGGTTTTATTTGCCAATATCTCTCAACATGAACGAAAAAACACTTACTCTGTTGAAATACCGAAATTAGCTTCACTCATTAATACTCATCACCTAAATGGAGAGTTAAAGGGACTAAATATTGTACCTAATTCTGAGTTACCTCGAGTTTCTGTTGTTTTTTATAGCTTCAGGGTTATGGTGGGTTTGGGTTTTTTAATAGTTATGCTTACCTTTATTGGCCTGTACTACTGGCTAAAGGACTCTTTAACGAGCCAATATTGGTATCATCGTTTGCTTGTTATTTGTGCCCCATCAGGATTCATCGCTTTATTGACTGGTTGGTTTACATCTGAAGTAGGAAGGCAGCCTTGGGTGGTCTACGGATTAGTGAAAACTCATGATGTTGTATCACAGGTCTCTTTGAAACAGGTTATAAATGGATTTGTCGTTATTATTATTACATATGGCCTAATTTTTGGTGTAGGTTATTTGAGCTTTTTCTTTAAGATGATAAAAAAAGGGCCTGTTATTAAATCAAGAAAATTAATCAATAACCCAATACAACAAGAGAAGCATTATGTCTAGCCCAACACTTACCATCTATATTCTCATCTGCACGCTTTTAATTTATTTAATTCAAGACGGTAGAACTTTAATGTTATGTGTTTTTTCAGCCTTTAATACAAAACAAAACCGTGTAAATATATTTAATGATATCCTGCCTAGCTGGGATGCAAATCAAACATGGCTTGTTTTTACAATCGCGGGATTATATGGCGGTTTCCCAATTTATTTTGGTGAATTAATGACCCAACATTACTCATTCTTCCTTGTTCTGTTATTGTTGTTGATTTTACGCGGCGCATCTATTGAGTTTTATATCAAAAGCACCAAATTTAAATATTTATGGCTATTTTCTTTATCTATGTCATCACTTATGATTCTCGCCTGCCATATTTTTCTCTGCACATTGTTAATTAGTCCTTCTTATTTTTCATTAGACCAATTATTTGTTATCGCTGCGTTTATTTTATGGTTTAATTTAACTCAAGCAGACTGCTTTTTATTTTTTCTTAATTACTATAGCAGATTGATCCTTGCACCCGGTCTTTTCCTTACCACAACAATTTTATTGAATTTATTTGATATTTCGGTTTGGCAAGGTAATTTAACATCTTTAATATTCTTATTTGGCGTGGCATTTTTAATAATCTTTTTAACCCTGTCAATTTTTAGTTATCCACCAAGATGGTTTAGCAAAACAATGTTATATTACCTTTTTGCAAGTAATGGATTTTTTATTATACAAAAGCTAATCCCTGACCTAATAATGTTAGATTATGATGGGCTAACAAGTGTTACAAAAAATACATCCTATTTAGTTATTAACACATTTTCAATTTTTCTTCTGCCTCTTATTGCATTAGGTTTAGCGAAAATGAAAATGGTTTTTTCTAATAACTATGATGAGATCTCATATTAATTATTTAAGTCTTATTTAACAGCTTTTTTATATTGAATAGGGTGTGTTGACAATTTATAAAGTCATGTCTTAAGAAGGAATAAAATTTTACGACATACATTAGAATTACAAATGCTACGATCTATCAAGTTTTTCTATCAATCATACCGGGCTTGTTTGTTAAAAAAGCCTTTAAAGCCCATCTGATGACAGGAAATGCCAATTGTCCCCAAGGTATTTGGTTCTTCTTAAACAAAAGTACCTCACTACTCTCAAAGCTACTTTTAAAATTAGGCTTTGACATAGTGGCAGCATAAATAATATGAATTTGATTAATGTCTGTCAAAGAGTAGGTTCCAATAAGATGAGAAATATCTATTTCGACAAACGCTTCTTCATAAGCCTCTCGCATAGCACCCTCTTCTAAAGATTCACCATTTTCTAAAAATCCAGCAGGATAAGTCCATAAGCCCAACTGCGGTTCAATGGCGCGCTTGCATAATAAAAATTCATCCTCAAAAGTTGTGACCGCACCAACAACTACTTTGGGGTTTTCGTAATGAATAGTTTTACAATAATTACAAACTTTTCTAACTCTTGTGTCATTTTGCGGGGTTAAAAAAATAATTGATTGATGGCCACATTGGCTGCAAAAATCGGTACATGAATCTTTCTCTTTTGTCATTTAAATTCAACCTTTTCAAAAATATTAATCCGTTTCTAAGGCAAGATCCTCTTTGAGTTAAATGATTCAAATCTAAAATAATATTGCACTATTTAAATTTATCAGAGGGTTCATTTTTTTAAAGTAAAAAATCGATTTGCTGCATAGATTATATTTATCATTATATAAAACATTTATCAAAAAATTCTTCCTATATTCTAGTTCTATAAATAAAATTATAACAAGCTGCTCGTAGTGGTTTAAAATATAATTTAACTTGAATTTTAAATTGCATATGGGTAAAAAATAGCTTAGTATCTAGCGGGTAATTTAAATTAATTTAATTAATAAAGGATAGTAAAATGAATACAGTTAAAAATTTATTTTTAGTAGCTATGTTTTCCTTATTTAGCATGGTAGCAAATGCAGGCAATACTGTAGTTGACGTCGCCGTGGGCAATAAGGATTTTTCAACTCTTGTTTCTTTATTGAAAAAAGCTGATTTAGTTAAAGCTTTAGAAGGTACTGGTCCTTTTACAGTTTTTGCTCCAACTAATGAGGCATTTGCAGCTGTTCCTAAAGCAGATCTAGATGCTCTTTTAGCTAATCCTGAAAAATTAAAAGCGGTATTACTTTATCATGTAGTTAGTGGAGACGTTACATCTGATAAAATTAAACCAGGTATGGTTAAAACTCTTGGTGGCCAAGATGTAGATGTTACTGTTAAAGATGGCAAAGTATATGTAAATAATGCTGAAGTTGTAAAAGCTGATGTTAAGGCTTCAAACGGTGTTATTCATGTTGTGAATCAAGTATTACTACCTAAAGAGTAATTATTTAGAGATGGCGCTCATTTATGGGCGCCATTTTAATATTAGACTTAATCTTTTTTTCAATAAAAAAATCAACATGGCTCCTAATTTACTATTTTTAATGAGAGTCACTTGTAATAAATAATTATCCCAACTTCTTATTAAGAAATTTAAATTTTCCATCAACTGGAATTTTATTTATCAATCATATAATCATAGGGTATGTTTTTTAAGGGATATTAAAACCAAGATTAAGTGAAAATTCTTTGTTTTGGGTTTATTTATCATCTTAAACTTCATTTAAATATCAATTGGGTTGGGCTAAGCTACAAAGCTGTTTGACAATAATAAAATAAGCTGTCACATTTAGCTTATACAAAAAACAGGGGCATGAATCATATGTTACTTTCCTTAGAAAAAATTTTAAATGATGAGCAGTTTAGCCTGAGCTTTCTTAAAATCTTATTAGAAAATAGTTATGACTCAATCATAATAACTGATTGTACTGAAGATACATCAATCATTTATGCGAATAAAGCATTCAAAAGACTAACTGGATATGAGTCTTCAGAAGTAATAGGAAAGACGCCAAAAATATTGCAAGGTTCAGCGACCGATAGGCATGTTATTGCTGATTTAACTGCTTCCTTAAAAAATAATTCTTCATTTGAGGGACAGGCAATTAATTATAGAAAAGATGGCACTCCTTTCATGATGAACTGGCGTGTGATCCCTTTAAAGATAGATAATCAAACAAAAGCTTGGGTTGCCATACAGCGAGAAATTGAGTCTTCTAATGGCGTGGATGTATAAAGAGGTTCGGTAACCATTTTGGCATGATCTACTATTCAAATACACAGATCACCTACCCATAATTTTTTTTCCTAATGCACTAAATAAGTTACCCTGAATTCAATCCTAGCCACAGAAAATATAATGATTCTATAAAAATATTTTGGTTCTCGACGGGATAATTTGAACTCTTATTTTTTTGCTGTCTGTTATCAAAGGATTTAATTTATGAAATTATCGATTGCCATAGTTGGCGCAGGTCTATCAGGTTTAACAATTGCAAATATTATTCGCGACCATGCTGAAGTTACTGTTTTTGAGAAAGCCAGGGGCGTCGGTGGTCGTATGTCTACCCGATACGCCGAAGAATTCTATTTTGATAATGGGGCACAGTTTTTCACTGCACGTAACAAATATTTTAAACAATTTCTTGCTCCACATTTTTCTTCTGGTTTGGTGCAAGAATGGCAAGGAAAAGTTGTAACCCTTGAAAAGGGCAAGAAGATGACTGACCGGATATGGTTCGAGCCGCACTATGTCGCCACTCCTGGTATGAACAATCTTTGTAAAAAACTGGCAGAAAATATAAAGATTAATCTTAATTGTGATATTGCGCCTCTTGGTGAAAAATCTAAGCAAGGCTGGGAGTTGTTCGATAAAAATGGAACTGGATTGGGTCACTATAATTGGGTTATTTCAACAGCGCCACCTGTTCAAACAATTAATCTTTTTGATAAATTTCTGCCTCAGGACTCGAGCTTAAACCAAAGTAAATTTTTGGCCTGCTATTCTCTCATGTTTGGATTTAATAAAAAATGGGAACATTCATGGATAGCTGCAAATATTTTAAATAGCCCTTTGGAATGGATCTCCGTTAACTCTACTAAGCCTGGACGTAACCATAATCTAACAACATTAGTTGTGCATTCCAGTAATAATTGGGCTGAAGAGCATGTAGATGATGATTTGGAAAAAACAGAGCATTTTTTACGTGATGAACTGCAACAAATTTTAAAATTTAATATAAGCGACCCAGAATATTTTTCCTTACATCGATGGCGATATGCTCTACGGGATAAGCTAAATGATGACAGAATAAAAAATGAATTTTATTATGATAAGGCCTTACAATTAGCATCTGTTGGTGATTGGTGTTGCGGGTCACGCATAGAAGATACGTGGCTTAATGCACATGAGCTGGCTCTTAAAATAGTTGGAAACTTAACTAAATAAGTATGAGAGTACCAAAGACCTTTTCACAAATATTATATATACTTTAGTTTCATAGTCGTTGTTAACTCGCCAAATAAAAAACTAAATAGTAATTTAATTATTTTTTTTTTTGGCTACAATTTGTTTAATGACACTAAATTATTTGCAGATTATTATTCAAAAAAGGTGTATGTCTTAATATTTTCTTAAGGTGCGTTTAATATCATCTGCTAAAATTAATATTGGACCAAAGTAGATTTATGGAATCTTTAATTGAAAGAGTAAATACTATATCTGAATTAATTAATGAAGGTAATGAAGAAAATTTAAATAATATTTTTTTATATTATAAAGATAAAATGAATGAGTTTAAGCAAGACTTTCGTGTTTTAGCTATTAATTCTGATATAAAGCTAAAGGAAGCGACTGCTAGATTATTAAACAGTTTAAATATTCCTATTATCCAAGCGACCAGATATATAAATTCGCCTTTAAGTTTCTATAATTTATTAATTGAATTACGTGATCATAATCAAAATAACAATGATAAAATTAAATTATTTATTAAAATTATTGATAATCAGGATAAAATTAAATGGAGCAGAATTTTACTTTTAGGGCTAGGTGGTATATTAACCATAACATTTTTATACCCAGTTCTTCTTGATTTATGGCGGTTAACAGCAATCCAGAATATTATAACAAGTGCATTATTTGCTCCTGTTATGGGTATTGTATTTACATGTGGTTTTGTTTTAAGTTCGTTAAACAATATTTTCAAAGATAAAAAGCAAACATTTACGGATAAATTAAATGAAGTTTTCTTTTTATTAGCAGGTAATATTTTACAATTAGCAGCATACGGCGCGTTATTAACTGCAGGAATGTCTTCTCAACCAATCATGGCAATTTTATTTGTCGCGTCATCAGTTACAAACGTTTTAAAAGAATCCTTTAGCCTATTGATAAAATTAAATGAAAAAACTAAGTTAGGTAAAATTCATGACAAAATTAATTTAATTGATGCACAACAATTAATAAGACTTAAAAATGATATGAAAAAAAATATAACTTCTATAATGTTAAATTTAGCTGAATCTTCTGTAATTTCGATTTCTCTCGCAGTTATGTATTTTGTTCCGGGTGGCTCGAGCGTAATTATCGCATCAGTTATGGCAATGATTTCAGCATCAATCATTAAAATGATCATGAATACACAAAACGAAAAATTTATGAGAGTACGTTTAGGAGAAAAATTTAGTATTTATGAAGAAAGAGCGCTTAAAACTTCTAATGATTTAGCTTTAGTTGACGATCTAGAAAATCGAGTAGCAATGGATGATCTGCCATCCCCTTCAAAAAGATCCGTTGAAATTTCACCTAAAAAATCAAGCCCTCATAGCAAAGCCAGTGTTTTTGGGTTTTTTAGTACATCGGGTATAATAAAAGAAAGAAATAACGCAAAAAAATTAGATTTTATAGCGCCAGAAGATATGATCTCTTGTGGTGCATAAGTAATATCACAGAAAGATATTGGGGCTTTATTAATTAATAATATATAATTTGTTTTCTATTAATTATTTGAACGTGATATTGGGTTTAAATCCTCTAATCCAAATTGCGTTTATCGAGGTTTTGTTATTATGCCACTTATAGTGAACTTATCATCAGTACATACATTACATCCAGTTAGTAAAAGTGTAGATGCCTTTGTGCGCTTGTGTAATAAGTATTCTACTGGGTGTTTTAGTTCATGCCCCACGCTATTTAAGTCTTGGTCAAATTACGCATGGGTTATGTATCAATATAGTATTAATGAAAAAAAGTTGATTCAGCCTTATAAGTTAGGGGTTATTAGTACAGCTCAGTTTTTGCAAAATCTTTTGCAAATATTTCCTTTTTTGCGTGATGTTGGAGCTGATGAAGCGGCATTAGTTAGATTAAATGGTGGTGAATCTTATTCGCATGATTTTGCTTTATCTTTATTGGAAAATGCTTGGAATGAAATCATTGATTTAGATGAAACTCGCATTTCGCGTTTTCGAAAGCTTTTTTCCCAAGCTGAAATAGAACCAGTTTATTTAATATCTAATACAAATGAGCTAAATGTATTAAAGATTCTTCGTCTGTTGAGGCGACAAAATCCACTCATTCCATTTTATACATCTCTTGATCTCAGTGTAAGGGAAAGTAAAGAACCTATAGAAATAGCACCTAATATCTTTCTTTGTTTATCATATCGTTATCAATTATTTAAGACTCTTAACGATACTCTTAGCGCTAATCCTCACTCAACTATGTCTTTACTTAATTATTTAGTCAAGGAGCAATTATCCGGTTTAGATACTGCTGATATAAGAGTAGTTAGTCAGTTTACAGGTGATTTGGCAGAAGCGGCTAAATTGGGAGTTTTGTCAGATAAAGCTATACAAGCTGAAGATTATTTTAATAGTAGTGTGTTAGATATGAAGAAAAATAGATAGTTTATAATTTAAGCTAACCTAGTATGGTTAGTAGCAACCATGCTAAGTTAGCTTTACTACCTTTTAATTATTAATCAAGATTAATTGTCATTGCAGTAATTTTTTTATTCCAAAGGACTTGGATATTGTTTACCGATTCTTGAAAGCTCATATATATTTCGCCACCAGTTTTATGTATTGCTGCAGGTATCATTAAGTTTTCACTAAGAGCAAAATTTTCTAATGACATACCATCCTCGCCTCTTAATACACCATGTTCTTCTATTGTTATATTGCCTTTATAAGTTAAATCAGTTAATCGTTTTGCGTAGTTTAGCTCGCATTCATTTTCATAATAGCCAATTATTAAAATATGTGGGTCAGAATCGTATTTATAACTCATATATCCTACTTCGAAGGCAGTGCCTACGTCCATGGAACTCCCTCTAAAAGGAGTCATATTTGCTAAAATAACTTGGCTTATTTTCATCAAACCTTCGTTAGCCGCGCCAATTTTATAGGCTGTTTCTTTATTATTTCCAAAACTATCAAATTCTGGATCCATGGGAAAATGACCAATATGACCCGCTTCATTTACTAATCGTTTTTTTTCAGCACCTATTTTTATAGGATCTGGTTTAAATACATCAGGGCCGGCTAAATAGACATGTAATCGTGAGTTTACTTCTAAATTTAAAGGCGATTCTTTTAAAGACTTATTCACAACTAATCCTTTTCTATTTAAAAAGTCTAACCTTAAATGGTTTGTTGTGATTGAGTCAATAAAAAAATCCTTCATCCACGTAATCTGGTAAAATCATTAGTTTCTTTAGTTATAGTAAACTTTCCTGATTTATCTTTTGCTACATAAGCCATGGCAATTTCTTTATCATGAGTGAAGAATAAGCGAGCATTATTTGCTAGCGCCCACTCAAGCAATTCTTTTTTCTCATCAAGTAATGTTTCTGCTTGTCGATCATATCCCATACCCACTGGTAAATGCACCCAAGGAGCACCTGGAATTAAATCTGAGGCGAAAATAATCGGGCCATTTTGGGTTTTAATCACTGTATGCATTAAGCCTTTAGTATGACCTTGAGTTATAAAAAAACTATAGTCATCGCTTAAGATTTTAGAATGATTATCATCAATAATTACAAGCCTACCTGATGATTTTAATCTCTCATTAATTTTATTAACAAAAGAGGCTTTGTCGCGCTCGTGCGGATTGCAGGCTCTTTCCCAGCCATCTTTAGAGACTAGAAATTTAGCGTTTGGAAATAATAGTGTGGGTTCTTTATTTTCTTCCCAAGCTGAAAGTATACCGCCTGCATGATCAAAATGAAGGTGTGAAAGAATAACTATATCAATATCACTATCAGATAGATTAAATTTTTTTAATGAATCTAGTAGTACATGATTTTTTTCTTCAATCCCATAGCGCTCACTCATTGTTGGCTCAAAAAAAGCACCAATACCTGTTTCAAGTAATATATTTTGATTATTTTCTTGAATAAGGAGTG
>Ga0247840_10002792_pt1 | contig 30562 bp, 24 predicted proteins | sample LaCruzMarch2015__FD_192404 | JGI IMG/M metagenome (GOLD analysis project Ga0247840, IMG submission 192404) | Freshwater microbial communities from meromictic Lake La Cruz, Castile-La Mancha, Spain - LaCruzMarch2015_17m | ecosystem: Environmental > Aquatic > Freshwater > Lake | place: Spain...
TTCGATTACCGCTGTTTGTATCAAATGAATTCACCAAAGGCAGACTTCAGCCTTATTTAAGTGCTGGACCCGCGGCATTTTTCACCACACTCAAAGACACGAATAACTTTATTCCCGCAGGACAATCTAGTACATATACATCATTTGGTGTTAAGGCAGGAGCAGGTTTTATGTTATTTCTTACGAAGAGTCTCGGCACATTCATAGAATACCGTGGTACCAATTTTAAAGTGAAAGACCAATACAATAATGCAACTATTGTTAACGATATTACACTTGGAAGAACAATTGGCAATGCAACATTTAATATGCAAGCTATTGTTGGAGGAGTTTCCTTATGCTTCTAAAAATATCTCCACATTTGTTTTCTTAATCAAAACTAGATTACGCTGTTTTAGTAGGTTAAGATTAAACAAAAATACGGATGTTTTTGATGTCAAAATTAATTCGCTTAAAAAATATATATCTTATTTTTGTTGCCGCATTTCTCATTCTAATCGTAAGTAATATTTTTGTAATTAAAGAGTTAAAAGAACGTACTCTTATTTATAATCAAATGCTCTCCATGGGTCATCCATTAATTGAACAACAATCCAAAGAATTAGAACACGTAAAATTTGTAAATTTATTTGCTATCTTATTAAGCAATATGCTTAGCTATATTTTTATAGTCATCTTGTTTGTAGCTATTATTAAGCTTGTCAAAGCAAATAACTTAGAACACCTTAAAGAATTGCAGTTAGAAAAAGAAAAACGGCATTTAGAAGAGTCTCAACGCATAGAGGTTGAATCATTGCTGGAAGGAATGCCCGATGCTTTAGTAATCTGTAATCAAAAAGGAGATATTACTTATATAAATTTATTAGCAGAAAAATTGCTTGGTTATACTCGAAGTGAACTTTTGGGACAAAAAATAGAAAGATTAGTTCCAAATCGTTTTGGTACTAATCATGAAAAATATCGAGATTCATATTTTGAAAAATCTAAGGCTAGACCAATGGGTATGGGATTAGAGCTTTATGCTAGGCATAAAAATGGGTTTGAAATTCCAGTGGAGATTTCTTTAAGTTCGATAGAAAACGCTAACGGAAAGGGTGCGATAGCCGCTATTAGAGATGTTACTAAACGTAAAGAGATACAGAGATTACTTGATGAAAGTGAAAAACGATGGAAATATGCTTTAGAAAGCGGAAATCAAGGCGTTTGGGATTGGTATGTGCCTGAAAAAATAATATATTTTTCGCATACTTGGAAGGCTATGTTGGGTTACCAGGATGATGAAATTAAAAATGAGCAATCTGAATTTGAGTCTCTTGTGCATCCTGATGATTTACCAAAAGTATGGCATTGCATTAATGACCATTTTGAAAATAAAACAGATGAATATCATTGTGAAGTTCGCTTTCTTTGTAAAGATGGTAGCTATAAATGGGTGCTCGCTCGCGGTAAAGTTCTTAGTCGTGACGATGATGGAAAAGTATTGCGAGCATTAGGAACTCATACTGATATAAGTTCCTTAAAAGAACAAGAAGCTAAATTAAAACAGTTAGCTGAGCATGATGCTTTGACCGGTTTAATTAATCGACCATTTTTTGCAGATAGGCTTTCTCAAGCTATTAAACTGGCAAAAAGACACCGCGATAATGTAGCAATTTTGTTTTTAGATTTAGATGATTTTAAACATGTAAATGATACCTATGGCCATACGGCTGGTGATTTATTATTGTGTGATGCGGCGAATCGAATAAATAATAGTGTAAGGGAAAGCGATACCTTAGCAAGATTGGGAGGAGATGAATTTGTTTTATTGTTGAATCAAATTAAAGATAAAAATGAAGTTGTGAATATCGTCAAAAAAATTATAGATGACTTCTCAAAGGAATTTATAATTAATAATAAAAAATTAATGGTTACATTAAGCATAGGTATCGCGTTATACCCTAAAAATGGTAAGGAATTATTGATTGAAAAAGCTGATGCTGCTATGTATCATGTTAAACGAAATGGAAAAAATAATTTCAAGCTATATAATAACGCTCTAAAGATAAATAAATAATCCATGGGTTTTGAGAGACTTCAATGGGCATAAATACGAAAAGTTAATTTAATTATAATAATAGGTCTATAATTAATTTATTCTAATTTAAAATAAATTTTGGGAGTCTATCTTGGCTAATGAAGAAATACCTGAAGTTCCAGATGAATTTCCTGATATACCACAAGAATATCCAATATTACCTGAAACTATAGAGCCAGAACCTAGTAATAGCCCTGAGCCAGATTTAGAGTAAAACGGGTTTTATCAATAGGCATCTTATTAAAAGGAATAAACCAATGTGTTTTTCAGCGGATGCTAGTTTTAGTTTAGGTACGGTACTTATTTCATCAGGAATTTTTTCAGCAATTAGAGCTAATAAAGCCAATAAAAATTATATTTTTTTAGCCTTAATACCTATTTTTTTTGGAATTCAACAAATCATAGAAGGAATTGTTTGGTGGCAATTATATGGGAGTAAATCGCCAATCTCGTCTTTTGGGATTTATTTTTATTTATTCTTTGCATTTTATTTTTGGCCATTTTTTATTCCTCTTTGCGCCTATCGTATAGAACAAAATACCACTCGAAAAAAAGTTCTGGCAGGATTTCTGATTGCGGGCACTATATTAGGGAGCATCATCTACATACCATTATTACTAGGAATTATTAGTGCTCAAGCGATTATAGCTGGGCAATGCATTCAATATATTGTAAATCAATCAAGCATAACTTCTTGGTTATATTCTATTGGTTATATCCTAGTCATTACTATGTCATTACTTCTTTCATCTATACCAAAAATCAAGCTATTGGGCATATTAATTTTCATATCTGCAACTATATCTTACTGGTGGTATTTTTATGCATTCACTTCAACATGGTGTTTTTTTGCCGCATTTATATCGCTTTATATCGTCTATATCATGTATCGATTACCAATGAAGACTAAACTTAATTAGATTGCATTAAAATAATTTAAAATAAGTCACGGCACCCGAGCCACGACCGTTAGGGAGTGGAAAAGTTAAAACAGGAAGAAGAATGCTCGGTCTTTATTTTCAAATACTGCCGTTGGCAATACTATCAAATTAAACGAGATCACACATCTGATTTTTCAAGTACATAATTACTTTTGTGAGATACGTTTCATCCCCGTCAGCTATTAACTTCTCCACTCCCTAACGGTCGTGGCTCGGATACCGCGCCATAATTGCATATAAAAGCCAATCAATCCGTCATCATAAAGGTTGAATACTCAAGATTTTTAAAGTCTTTATTTAAATAAATTAATGCAAATGAAATAGATAATAACAAACTTAAACCCACCCCATATCCAAAAAAAGAAGGTCCTGCATATAATGAAATAAGAGTGAAAGTAAAATTAGATGTCGCAAAAATAATACATACATATAACGCATGTAAATACTCAGTCAAATAATACAAAATATTAAGTAATCCCCATAGTATGATATTCAAACCAACAGCAATAATAAGAATTAAAAGTATATTTAAATAAATAGGCAGGATATTAAAAGTTGATAATATAAAAGAAGCTGATAAAAACATGATGACAGTCATAGTCGATTGAGTTTTAAATAAACTTAATACTGATTCTTTGCCGGCTAGAACAAGCTCTGATTTAACCGCTGATATTTCAGCATAAGTTTTTCTTCGAAAAATAGTTTTCATAAATTTTGGATAAATTAAGCCAAAATTAGCCTCGATTTGCATTAAGAAAGTAGAAGTTGTAGGGATGATTGCAAGATATGCAATAAACATTGGTAAGTCATAAACTGGTGATAATCTTAATGGTGGGAAAATTACAAAACCGGTATTATCGTTATACCAGAAAAGGTATTTATCAATCCAAAAGCCAAAAGTATAAAAAAAACTTGAAAAAAACAAAGAAAAATAAAAGTTTTCTTTTTTTAAGAAATCAAAGCGAATTAAATCACTTGTTGGATAATAATCTAAAATTGAATGTAATAAAAATATTAATATAATAACTTGGGCGATTAAAAATTCAAATAACATAGAAATAAGATTAGGTTCATCTAATAAAAAATGAACGACTATCATAGAAAAATAACCTAATGAAAAACCCCATATTATAAATCTATAAGCTTTATTCCCGGTTAAAAGAACTACCGACACCCAAATCATAGATAAAATTATAAAAATAGATATGAGCTCTAATTTTAAAATAAAGCTATATTCGCTTAAGAAATAAAAAACTACCGGTACTGAAAGGGAAATAGATATAATTAACTGTAGCAATAATACACCTATAAAATTAGGGGTAATTTTATTAAAATCTTTTTCAATAACTATATCAGCAATACAGCGGAAAAATGTAAATTGTAAGAATGATCCAATAATCATCGATGATGAAAGCAAATAAGTAATAATAGAAAGAAATTGATAGGTTATTTTATATGATGGCGTAGAAAATAATGAAAATAAACAAGTGACAGATAAGCTTAATATCATAAATAAGCCAGGACCCGCTCCCATCAGGGTCGTCATGGTATATGCGCGAAGCAAGCTTCGATAAGAACCTTGATCCCATAATTTTTTTAATTCAAACCCTATTCCGGCCATTTGATATCGCACGCTCGTAAATTGATTGGTAATTTTCTTTTAATTGTTCCATGCTGTAATATTTTCTTACTCGTGTCACTGCAGTTTGTTTTGCTTCTTCCCAAGCAGTCTTTGATGTTAATAATTCAATTGATGCTTCAGCAAGACCTTCAGCATTGCCTAAGCTTACTATCCTTCCTGCTTTTCCAAGGGCTTTATCTTCAGGATTTTTACCTTCAATAAGCTCGCGACAACCGCCAACATCAGTCGCTACAACCGGCAAACCAACAGCAAAACTTTCTAAAATAACAAAAGGAGAGCCTTCACTAATCGAACTCATGACTAGCAAATCTATTTTAGGATACATTTCCATCATAGGGTGCTCGCCAAGAAATTTAATTTTATTTTTAAGGCCTAAGATTGCGACTAAGTCTTTGCAGCTGGCAACATATTCTTCATCCTCTTCAATTGATCCGATGATCCATGCTTCAGCTTTTGGGATCTTGTTAATTATTAAAGCGCTTGCTCGAATAAATGTTTTGAAATCTTTGATTGGCACTACGCGACCAACATAGGCGATAATTGGATTTTCCTCGTCTAGTTTTAAATCTAAAAATTTATAACGTTCAAAATCTACACCATAAGAAATAATTCTTGTTTTTTGGGGCTCGGCACCATCGGCAATTTGGCGTTCTCTATATATGTCAATTAAACTGATAATTGGATCAGCGGAACGATAAGCAATTTTTGCAAGTACCGTAAAAAAATTAGTCCAGACATCGAGCAATCCTCTTTCGATATTAAACTGCTTTTTCTCTTGCACAATATATTCAAAAAAATAATTGCGCATTAATTCAATCCAGCGCTCCTTTGTATAAATTCCATGCTCAGTAATAACAAAGGGAAGTGAATATTTTTTTTGCATTAATGCGCCTAGAAAACCTGCGTAACCTGTAGATGCGCTATGTAAAATTTTTACTTTCGGAAGATTAGTGACAATTTTATTTAAAGACCAAAACGGCCTATGTAACGATCTAATTCCCCAGAAAAAATCAAAAAATGATTGATCTGAATATTGTTTATTATATTTATCAATTAAGATTTCCCATGATGTTTTCGATCTTAAAAATAAACATTCATTTATTTGCTCACTATCCCCCATTAATTCAAAAAGTTCTAACATGGTATCTGAATTATCCGAGACGAATGTCACGAATTTATCATGCATAGATTCAATTTTTTTGCGTGTCTCTGCCGATATGTCTTTTGCAATGTGCTTTGGCGGTAAATTATCTTCAAATAGATAGTGAGCTTCTAAATGAACTACATTATCTAATAAAGTACTATGATAGCCTTTATAATCTTCTTTTTTTGTCCCTAAAAAAATAACGGCAAAACTATATTCAGGAAAAAATCTAATTAATTCTCTAGCCCAATGAGAAACGCCGCCACCTACAAAGGGAAAGGTGCCTTCTAATATCAAACAAATATCGGCTTCTTTTGCCGTTGGGAATTTTAGATTATTCATGGTAGATCCCAAAAACGTTTAACTGGTGCAATTAAAGGAATATTTAAAAAAATATTTGATTTTAAATATTCTCGCACCGCTTGATAATCATGCAATTTATATTTGATTTCAGCAAGATAAGGCAAAATTTGATAAGGGGGAATTTCTAAAGAAGATATATGACTAAAAGCTGCTTCCGCTTTTTTAATCTCGCCTAAACGAATATAAATTTTACCAAGTAGCGCCCATAAAGTTACATCTTCTTTTAAGATCTTTAATGCCGATAAAGTATAAGTCAGTGCTTTAGATAAAATAGATTCTTCAAGGCCATGCGATATTAGGGAGCGATAGATAAATTCCCAATATAGTAATGCCAAGCTTTTTTCTAGTTGGGCATGATTTTTGCTATTAGGTTCTTCTTTATTAAGTAGTAAATGAAATCTATTAATATCTTGTGTTATATAACTCTCCTGTTGTTCGAGGATATTAAATGCTAATAATCTAATTTCATCGGAATTATCCGAAAGTAAGGCAGACATAAATTTATTAATATAGGAAAATTGATTTTGTCCTAAGACAAATAATGCCTGAACTCGATTAGTTGTCGGAGCATTAGTTTGCATGAGATTTATTATCGCGCCTCCCGCACCATATTTTGTATGCACGGGCTTTAAGTTTTTTAAATTAATTGAACCATCCAATACTTCAGCGTATTTATAGGATTTTGTATGTAATCTAAGAATGGCAATTATTGCAAATAGACCAATAACCATGCCAAAAATTGGTATGAAAGTAGATAAAAGGAAGATAAATAAATAGACCTGCCAATTAATAGATTTAAAAGAATTAACTAAGAGAAATCTAGCCGTAATAATTATGCAACAAGAAGCGCCTAGATGAATTACTAAGGAAAGAAGTACTAAATTAGAAAATAATAAATGCGCTGAATTATATTCTAATAATATGGTAATAATTAAAAATAATCCTGATATTAATATCATTTTATGTTTATTAGTTCCTCTATTAAATCAACGGGATTTTGGTAAGAAGAGATAAGACGTGATTCAAAACCTAGATCTTTAGATCTTAGGGTAAGATTAAATTCTTTTGCTAAAATTGTATTGATACGGATTACATAATTTTCAATGGCGGTAAGATTAGAAAATGGCATTAATATAAATAATATTTTTATATCCCCTTTAGCGGTTTCCCACAGAGTATCTATGCCGCGTTTTTCTTGTCTTAAACGAAACAAGTATTGATTTTGCCGAGGGTTTTTATAGAATATTAACGTTATAACTGAGCTATCAAGTTTAGTATTTTTTTGCAGAAAACTTAAACGCTGTAACTCATTAGCAAAATCAACCTCACAACTGGGGAATTTTTTTAAGATTAAATCAGCATTTTTGACAGTTTTACCTTCATTAAAATATTGTAATAATATATTAATGGTTTCTAAATTTTCATCATTTAATTTTAAAAAAGGTATTTCTTGTATAGCTAAAAGAGCATAAACATTAGACTCCTGATCCAATAAAGGAGCAACAATTAAATAAGCGCTTATTTGGCCTTTTAATATTTCTTTATGAGAAACATGAGTCATAGCCTTAACTGTTAATGCTTCTTCAATTAGAAAATCGTCTTGTTTAGGTTTAGTTATTTTCCCAATAGATGCAACAGGATTAATTTGAACTATATTTTTTTCAACAGGAAAGATAGCTGCAATTTCAAAAAAACAATTATTCGCTAAAATATTTAATAAATTAATAAATATGTCTTTAGGTAGCGCTTCATCAGATGTCGCTAATAATTGCCGTAAATCTCCAACAGCACCTCTAATAGTTACAGGCTTGGTAATATAGCTTTGTTCGAGATGTTGAAAAGCTAATAATAATGTTTTGTACGCTTCAGCAGTACTTTGGATCCTTTTTTGTAAATAGCGTGATATTTCTTCATTATAATTAATTTTTCTAGACCATCGATTTTGAAAAACACCACAAATAATAGTTAGCAAAAATCCTCCCAAAATATAAAGCTGATAGTTAATTGCTTCAATTTTTGTTTGATCTTTATAAAGTGATGTAATTACTAAAATAATAATAGAAGATATTGCTGGCCATAAACCATAACGTAAAGCAATAAGAACTGGCGCAAACCAAATCCAAGGAAAAGGGCTTGCTAAGGATAGTGGATTATTAAGTATCGTACTAATGATAACAAAAAGAATCGTTATTACTAACGATTCTATCCACCATGCTAATTTGGCACGTATTTTAGTATTATTTTGCATAAATCGACTTGGAGCAGAATAAGCCGCGTAGTAAAGAATTAATTAATTGTTGCGCGGTAGTTGTGACGGCAATACGGCTTCCACCACTTAAACTTCCTACTGCAGTCCAGACGATTCTTCCTGAATTTAAGTCTATCAATTGCAATGATAATCCAACCACAGGCTCACCATCTAAGCCAACTTTATAAGTCCATTCATTAACAGAGCCCGTCATTGCATATTGGGCATGTGTGCTTCGCGCCCAATCTAAAAGCTTAGGTTCAGAAACTATCTTATTCATTCCAGGGAATAAGACTTTGCCATGGTTATGATTTTGATATACAACTAAATTTCTAAGCCCATAAGTCTCCATAACTGCCGCAGTAACAGACATAGCTCGCTCACCAGCCATAGGCGTTTCAGTATTATTGGCAAAAGGAATCACAGCTATTTTGGCATTATGATTAAAGGGTACACAAGAACTGTAATTAAAAATTTGTCCAGTACATGCGCTAAGAAATAAAGATAAAAGCAGAATTAAAAAATTCCATTTTTTTATCATTTTTTTAAACTCCTTTTATAAAATTTATAACCATTCCAAAAACTTATAGATTAATAAATAACCGGAAGGAAGGCTAATTATCAATCTACATTCATTTATTATTTAAGTCTATAGATTAAGCGGCAGTTAATACAAATCCCTCGCAATGACGTAACCCGCAACGTGCTTGTTTCTTAGCCATAGGCTAAATATTTAATTAAAAATATAAAGAATATCGTGCTCCCAATGAATAGTTTATAGCGTTAGGCGTTGCCGGTGCCGTACCTCGCTCCGCGAATATTAATAATGAATCACGGCCAAAAACGCTACCATTAATTCCCCCTTTTAGATCATAAGAAAGGAGTGTAATCGTGTTATAGTATAGCGCCCCCCAGAAATATGGGCGCCATGCGTGTGTATATTCGGTAATGGTATTACCAAAGCTAAATTGTAATCCCCCTTCATAATAAGTATTAGGAATTAATTGTTGGTAATTAAAAGCTTGGGTAGATGCGGCAAGTGTTGGGTTTGCTTGTTGTTCGGGAGTTAAAGCGGGGAATAACGTCGTTATATTTCCACCAAAACTACCATTTCGATTAAAAGAATAGATATTGCCAAATACCCCGACGGTATAATCAGGGTAACTTAGCCAAAATTTATGTTGATAATATCCCAGTAGATTAACCCCATTAGCTAAATAATGTCTATCTTGTCCATAATAATTTAATCCTTGAACTTCAGCTGAGATAAGATCATATTGAGTTGCGTTAAACATTAAATTCATATTTATTTGATCTTGCAGACCACCAAAGCGAAGATATGCATTTTGAAAATCTTCTTGGTCAAAACCTAATTTTAAATTTCCAGTCCAGCGTGAATTTAATTGATAATTAACATCGACTGAAGCTGGGGTAAAACCATTTAATACATTTCTATATCCAAGAGAATAGAGAACCTTCCCACGATGAATTTTTTGTTCTAATTTAATTGATGAATTAAAATCACTAGAGGGAACATTAGTTATATTAGCTTCATCATCGCTATGAATATTCCAATAGCCTATAAATGGCATTATTTTTAATGAATTGGTTAATCTAAAACTGGCTTCTAAGTTAGTTTTTTTTCCTGAAACATTGACGAATCTCTCTTCGGCTTCTGATATTCTCGCCTTATTTGAAAGCTCTAAACCATATTGAGTGAATTCAGGATAGATCTCATTTGCTAATCGTCTTTCAGTGAGTTCGGCAAAGCCTAAATCATAAGCTAAAGGTAAATTTTCCAAACGCACGGCGGCATTAATGCGATCTGATCGTGGCCAGCTTCTATCGGTGTGCGTTATTATATTTTGCAATGAAGGTAAATCGTTTTTAATCAAAGCCAAATTAATTTCAGCCCAATCTGGGATGTAATTTGCTAGGTAATAATATTTAAAATATGAAATTAAAGCATAATATTTTCTTGGAACTAACCAATTTAAAATAATATTGATATCTTGATCTTCCATATTATTTAAAAGAAGAGCGTTAAATAAATTAACTTGTTCAGTGCCTGAGGAAAAATAAGGAGCTATCTGACTAAGAGCTTGTAATATTTTTTTAGAATTAATAGGATCATCTGTGTTTTCGTTATGTAGCCGCTCCCATAGATCTTCTTTGACGCTATAACTTTGTTGATAAAGTAGTGCTTTTTCAAGAATATTGCCATAATCAACTAGAACTTGGTAGTCTTCTAGATTGTTAAATAGATGATGTTGATACATTAAAATCGATGGATAAAATAGATTTAAAACATCAAAACCTTCAGCAATTGCATGCCAAAGAACTGGGTTATCGAGAAGGTTATCTTGATACCACAAATTCATTAATGCTTTTATCGAGCGCGCCTCACCATTTGTCATTACAAGCCACAATAAATCAGATTTAAGCTGATTCATTTTAGGGTAAAGCATTATTCCTTCGATTAATAATTCTCTTTGAAATTTTTCTGCACCAAAAGCTACATAAAGAGACTCTAACACTCCCCAAAAAAATTGATCTTTAGAATAGGCTATTATTTCTTTATTAGATAAATTTATTAGTAAATCATTTATGGTATACCATTGTTTAAGTATCTGGGCGAAATATAATGCGTTGGAAAGAAATGTTTGATTGTGAAATTGCTGCCAGCCTTTTAAGCTATAAGAATAAGCTTGTTTGGGATTATTATTTCTAGTTAATTCAATAAGCTTACTCAAATTTGATTCATCATTTAATACTTTGCTATAAGCGTTTATAGCTAGAGTTCTATCATTTAAATCCCAGGATAAATCACCTAATGTTTGCCAAAATTCAACGTCAGATCCTTTGGCAATCGGTAGCCCTTTTTTTAATATTGATACGGCTTCTTTTAAATGTGTCTTCGAATAATATATTAAGGCTTCAGCCATAATGCTTTTTATATTAGGGCCATAGATTTTATCAATTTTTTGCCATATATTTAAAGCGTTATCCCACTCATCCATATCATTGTAAATTGATGCGATAAGCTCATATGCTTCTCTCTTAGGATGAGTTGCATTGAGTTTATTTAAGGTGGCTATTCCAACTTTAGGAAGACCTATACGATTTTGGGCAGTAGCTAATTCGATATATGATTTTATATCATTAGGATTTTTTGCAAGGTGAATTTTTAGGGTATAAATTAATAGATCATTATATCCTAAGGCTTTGGATATAGAGATAACCTTACTTATTATATTAGGATTTTTGCTGTGATTTACTAAATAACTCCATTCTTTCATGCCCGTGGCATAATCACCAGCCCAATTAGCCGCTTCCGCAAGTTTTTCATGCCATGAAAGATTGGTAGGGTTTTTAGCGACAGCAATAAGCGCTATTTGGTAAGCATCAAAAATATGAGAATTATAAAGTAGAGTATTATAAGTTATGTTAAAAACCTTATCGTTATAAGGCATTTTTTTAATTTTATTTATCATTGCAGGTGATAGTTTTGTTTTTTTTGTTATAGCCGCAGGAATTTTGTTTAGATCTTTAACTTCTTTCTGTGCAGCAGGCAACGCCACCTGATGAGAAAAATGTGGTTTAACTATATCTTCCTGATGAATATTTGGAAGAGAATATAAATCCTCGGCCCAAATGATATTAGGATTAAATAAAATAAGACTTAAAATAATGAGTAATTTTTTATTCATCATGACTATCTGCCTTGATAAGAATAGCTTTTAGGGCATATTCTTCCGCAATATCAGGCCGATTAGCAGCAATTGCTAGTTGTGCTAAGTATAGTAGTGTCTCTTTGTCATTGATTAAATTCTCAGGTAATTTTTGTGCATAAGCTAAAGCTTCATTTAATAATTTAGCTTGCCATAAGACTTTAATTACCTCTAATGCATACTGTTTTTTTTCTGATAGATTGGACGTTTGAAGATATGCGGTTTTATAAAATTTAGCGCTATCAAGGTGGGAATTATTTTGCATAGCAATGCTACCGCCTTCAGCTAATTCAGCGGATGTTGTTAATGCATTGATTGCAAATAAATGGTTGTAAATTTTTAAAGCCAGATCTGATTGAGCCACAGCTAAACTATCATGTGCAATAGTTTGTAATTGTTGTGGTTTAAGAGAAACATTTGCCAGCTCTTTTGTTATGTTGCGCATCTTTTGTAAATATGAAATACGCAATCTGGTGTTAGGCTTAGTTTGATAGGCTTGGTAACGAATTATAAGATAATTGCAAAAACGTAATTGATTAATAATATCATCAGATTTCCATTTTGGATTAGCTTTAATTTCGGCTATATTTTTTCGAGCAGCTTTTAATAATCCCAGATTAACTTGTTGCTCTATAATATTGAAAACTATTTGTGGATCATTTGGGTAAATGTCTTTATAAGCTTGTAAATAATTTAATACGGCAGGTGATGATCTATTTTCTTTTAAGATTTTTTCAAATAAATTCTGTGGAAATATAACAATAAAAATTATAATAATGACGCTAATAAACACCAACACTTGCCACCAGGGGAAGAAAGTCTTTTCTACTTTTTCGTTATCGGCAATTAAAATGAATTTCATCACGCGTCGCTTTAGAATTATAAGTTATAGTGTTATCCAAATTTTTAGTTATAGTTAACTGTGATTTTGATGAAATTTGACAATTTTCAACATTGGCAAAGCTAAACTGTAAAGGCATATAACCTTTAAATTTTATGGTAAATGACTTTAAATCTTTGTTGTAACTGCTAACACGAGCATTAGCTTCAACCAAATAGGGTTCTTGTGTTTTAGTAGATTGATAATTTAATCGTGTAAATCGATTGTTGCCTAAGTGAATATATAAATAATTATTTTCTTCTTTAAACCCAATAATATTATAACTATTAACTAAATCAGGATAACCAAATTGTTTATTAGATCTTAATTCTCTTAGATCACCATTACTATAAAATACCCAAGATCCTTTGTCTTTGCCAATAGTGATTTGATAATAATCCAACACTTTTTTAATATAATCAGAAATAAAAATATTCATAACAGGTTGTGTTAAAGCCCAGCTATAAACTTTAGATAAGGCGTTAAGTGCTGCGGGTAAGCTTGCTGAATAAAAATGGTAATAAATATCAATTGGTTTTAGTCGACGAGGTTTGTCTGTTGCTTTATAGGTGTTAATTACATCCTCAAATCCATATAAAGGTCCTGCAAGATCATTCATATAATGGAAATCTATAGCAATTGGTGCAAAAACTTGATAGTAACCACCTATGTCTATACCCATAGGCCGTATATTAGTTAATGAAGGATTATTCTTATCCATATATGTTTCACTTAATCCATTAATATTTAATAACTTATCTTTATAAGTTAGCTTTATTGCCGAATCTGATGGATCTGCTAAGCCTGACCAAAAGAATAAGCCACAGCGCTTATTAGGAGGGGCTAGATATTTATTAATAAAATCTACAGAGCCGGTTATTTCGGTTGTTATATTAAATTTATAATTAGGTATCTTAAAGCTAAGTGGTTCTCCTCCTAAATAAAACTCTTTATAGTCAGCTACCCAATACATTGGGTGTGAGAAACTATGAGAAGCAATTTCTACTGAAGGTAGTAAAAAAATACTCCGTGCTATATCCATCAATTTTGCTGAAATTAATGGATGTGCGCCATTTGGCTCAATTTCACCAGTGATTACTGAAACACTAGTAGGAATTGGGAATTTTTTTAATATTTTGTCTCTTAATTCTATCGAGGCATAATTTCCCCCGACCCATTTAGCTTGATAAGCAAAACCATCGCCATCTACATGAACAGTCATTAAGCGTCTTCCATTCTCTGTAGTAGTATCAGGTGTAGGTAATTCTTTTAATCGTAATGCCTCTTTTAAAAATTCAAATGGGTTAATGACCCATCTTGCTGTGTAATTTGGCATAAATTGAAAAACATAAGGAAATAATGCATATCCGCCCCAAGGAGTAATTGCTACAGCATCTTCAGTTTTATCATGAGAATTTTTCATCTGTAATAAAACTTGACTTGATCTTGCTTGTAATGGAAAAAAATCGTATGGATTAATTGTCGGGTTAGTCTCATGGCCTACATATTGACTAACCATTTTAGAAATTTCTAAAGATTTGTCAGAGCCTTGTCTTGCTAAAGAAGAAGTATATAAGCCTAATTTTTTTAAATTTTCATTTTCATAGGAAACAAGAAAATTGTTAAAAAATACAACTGGAATTTTATTTGCGATTTGTTTGGCTGCCCAATTAAATAAATTAGTATTACTATCCTTTACTGAAGTTAATAAAAAAATTATACCAGCATATTCTTGGCGCATATCGCCATCAGGTAATTTATGCTTTTCTTCTAAATTTATATATTTTGGGACATAACCCATATACTCCAAAATGGGGCCTATAAAACGAACTGCTGGCCCAAATCTTGTTGGTAAATGTGAATCATTACTAAATATTATTAAGATTTTTCTTGGTAATTCATCAAATTTTTTAAGATAAATAGATTGTAAAAGACTATCGGTAACCCACGGGATAAGATCTTCATTAGCAATTTTTTCTGCAAGTACTTTGGCTTTATCTTTTTGACTAGGCGGCAAATAATCAACAATAATAATTGGAAGCTTCATCGCCTTAATTTTATTAATTTCGGCAAATAATTGATTACGCTCAGCAAGAGGGGTTTCTTCGTATTTTCTTATATCTTGATGCCAGGCATTAAAAAGAGATTCAATAAGTACGGCATTAATATCATTGTGAACTTGGGGTAACAGGTTAAAACCTCGATTTAAAATTATCTTTGCATCTTTATGGCGTCTTTTTAGTTCTTTTATTAAATATACAATACCATCAATTTGTTGAAGCTGTAGCTTACTATCATTTACGGCTAATAAATAAGAATCCAGTGTGTCTAAAAAGAAGTTGCGATAGCCTTTTTTCCATAAGGGCTCTATGATTTTATCAAGGAAAAAATTTTGCCATTCTTTCGAGCTTTGATCCATCGCATGATTATTATTCCATGCCTTATTTGTACCAATTATCCATTCTGGCCTAATATCTTTTTTATATGGGGAATCTAATGAAATTTCGCCAAGACTTACATAAGCATATGCTTCACTGATGTTATTACAATATTTTTGCGGGTTAAAATCTGAAGAGGGGTCAATAATTACCTTATCGTAAACGCAAAGCGAAGCTATAGGAGGTTTATTACCATAAAAAACTGCGGCTGTAAGTTGCCCAAATGTTTGGGTGCAAAAGAAAATACTGAGCCACAACGTTGTTTTTAAAACTGAAGTTACGGGCACAAATATCCTTATTTTTCAAATCATTATTTTAAAAAAAATCCAAGAAATATATTATGATTTGAACGTACTTAACTGATTAATCTATACTCTACAATAATTAATGTCAATTTATACATAAATACTTCTGGGCAACCGCATCTTATGCTTAATTTATAATCGAAAAATCAGAGCCACGACCGTTAGGGAGTGGAGCTTTTGTAATCATCAAAATTTAGACGCGGTTTCCCAGATAAAGACTTAACTCGTTGCATGATGTTGGCGTCCCTTGTATATTATTTTAGATGTATGGTTAAAATGGATAACTTACTATTATTAAATAACGGTGAAATAAAATGAAAAAATTAACATTGTTAATAGCTTTATTATTAAATGGAATTAATATCGCAGCAGCTGAGTCAACAACTCGCACCCCTCAATTCTCTAATGATTTAGTAAAAGTATGGAAAACGGTTATCTACAATAAAACTAATCAAGCTTTACCCATGCATCGCCATGAAAATGACCGTGTAGTTGTGGCTTTGACTGACGGATTATTAAAAATTACAAATGATAAAGGAAAAACACATTATTTAAAGCTTGAAAAAGACAAGGCATATTTTTTAGCAAAAGATCCAATTAACGAATTACATAACGATGAAAATCTATCTGATCATCCAATATCAGTAATGGTTATTGAGCTAAAAAAATAGGCACCTTAGCAGGGATTGATGCTTTGGCTGTATATGCAGGTTTTCACATAGGTTGTTCATTTATTAATAACAAAAAAATAAATTAATTTTGGTATTGTTGATAATTAAGATCTCCACTTTTTGTTAGCTTTTGACATACCAGCATGGCATGGCCTATCTAATAGACAAATAATAAATACCATGCTTTAATAATGCGCTCTTATATATAGGGCACGGGTAATTCACATGGGAAACTCTTATTCATCAGAACAAAAAGCTATTAAATTACCATATTTAGAAGAATTTTTATTATATGTCGCTGAAGGAAGGCAAGAAGAAGCCGATAATTTATTATCTAATTTATCTGATGAAAGCGCCCAATTATTACTTTGTTCTTCTGGTAAAATAACCGATCATTCTCATCGGACTTTTAATTGTACGGCTTATGAATACGCTTTTTGGGCTAAAGATACATATATGCGTCGGATGTTGCAATCATATATGGATGCAGCTACAAAAGCGTTTTTATTAAAGAAAATAATTGAGGTTTCCCGTACAGGTTTGATTTATAAACAATATGACCGGAGTTATCGTTCAGCTCATTTTGACTTTACTCCACTTAGAGAAGCCTATTTTCAGCTGCTTAGCCAGTATCAAAAATTTAGCTTAGAAAGAGGGGCTAATTATGTACACAACGACCCTGATTTCAGAGACGTAGAATACGCTTGGAGCCTTGTTGGCCTTGCACAGGGCAATCTTCCTGCTCATGCAGCACAAGAATTTTGTAGGTCAGGTAGTCCATTATCTCCTAGCCCGGATTTTAGCGAAGATAGATTGCCACGTACATTAACCCTTTATAATATTCCTTTCTGGCCTCTAAAATCTGATTTCTATTTAGACGTTGAAGGCTTTAGGCTTGGTGAAAATATTACTTTATGTCGTGCAAGTAGCTCTAAAGTATTTGCAGGATGGATCTCATCCCCAAGAATCGCCCGCACATCTATTGCACCTATGCAAACAGTAAGGCAAGATTTAACGGCCATGACTTTCCTAGATGAAGTCAGAACACAAGAGCTTTCACAAGAGTTACAAATACTTTCAGAAGGATCAGTTTTTATTGCTCTTAATTCGACTTTTATAAACGCGGCAGCAAGTAATAACGTAGAGTCTTTAACAATTATAGCAGAAACAAATCCTCATCAATTACAAGATCTTATCGCGAGTGGTGTTTATCATGCTTTTCGTTTAAGCGCGGCTCAAGGTGCTGTTGATGCGTTAAACTGGTTTAAAGCAAAGGCGCCAGAACAATTGCAAGCCATGATTTTATCTTTTGATTTCATGGCTTTTCGAATTGCTGCAAAAGAGGGTAAGGTAGAAGTTTTATCTTGGCTCGCAGAAAATGCGCCGGATAAATTACAAATAATGATAAGGACTGCGGATTATGAGGCGATTCTCCTAGCTGCAGCCAATGGTCATGTCCGCGTTTTAGACTGGTTTATATTAATCGCACCTCGTCTCATTAACACAATAGCCAAAATTAATCGATATGAATTATTTAAATCAGCTGCTAAATATGGTCATTTAGATGTTTTAATCTGGCTTAAAAGGAACGCGCCAGATGCTTGGCAAGAGATGCTTGCTGCCGTAGACGGTGATGCCATTAATTATGCAGCTGAGAATGGTCATCTTCATGTTCTAAAATGGTTTAAAGCAGAGGCACATGTTCTATTGAGAGATATATTTCCACCCCCTTTCGCCTTAGTTTATTTTAACATAGCAATTAAGAATGGGGATAGGCCTGTTTTAGAATGGTTTAAAGAAGTAGCTATTGAACAAGGCAAATGGGGTCTGTTTTTTGAGGACAAGAACCCAATGGATAATATTTATCAATCTTTTACTATTGCAGCTCTAGATGGTCATATAGAAATATTAAACTGGTTTAAAGAAGTTAAGCCAAGTAAATTGCAAGAAATGATAGCTTATGACGATTATACCGCATTTTATTATGCTGCCGAATGGGGTCGCCTTGACGTATTAGAATGGTTAATCAGCGAAGCACCGGTTCAATTAGAGCCAATGCTTATGGCTAAGAATTCACGTGCACTTGCGGCTGCTAGAAATAATAAACATCAATCAGTCGTTGACTATCTTAGCCAGGCTCATGAATTCATAAGTTTTGCACCCAGCAACCATCATGACCCAAGATTATTTAGACAAGGCCGTCCAAAAGAGGAAAAAGCTGAATCTGGTACTCAATTATTTCAAAAAGCCGCGGAGTTTAAATAATATATATTTAAATGCAATAAATTAATTAGTCTTTATTAAGGTGGGGGCAGGTTTTCTGATTGGCCAAGGATGTACCTACAAATATTATAGATATTTATTGAGTTCTTTGTATGCATATGAGAGATTTTTTTGTCATGAACATACAAAGTATGGATAAAAATTTCTAATTAAGATGTTTAGCCGCAAAATCAGCATAACTTCCTTTAAAATCAATAATATTATGATTTTGTTCGAAGTATAAAATTCGTTTTGCAATTTTACTAGTAAAATGACGATTATGGCTTACAAAAATAAGTGTTCCTGGGTAACTTGCCAAAGCATTTGCTAGCGATTCAATTGTTTCTAAATCCATATGGTTGGTTGGCTCATCGAGAAGTAATAAATTAGGTGATTCTAGCATCACCTTGCCTAATAATAATCTTGCAGCTTCCCCGCCACTTATTGATAAAATATCTTTTTCAACATCGTCTTTCACAAATAACATTTGGCCTAAAATTTTTCTCACCTGCTGCTCAGTAATGCCAGCAGCTCCCTCATTTAACCAATTAAATACGCTTGCATGATGATTTAATAATTCGTGATGATCTTGAGAAAAATAACTTGTTTGTACCTCATGTCCCCATTCAATCTTGCCTTCATCAGGGATAACATTAGAGGTTAATATTTTTATTAAAGTAGATTTACCAATCCCATTAACACCCATAATTGCTATTTTTTCGCCACGCAAGGCTTCAAAATTAAAATTTTTAAATAATTGTTTATCTTTAAAAGATTTAGAAATATTAGTTAGTTTAACAACTTGCTTACCTGAATTTCTTTTAGGAACAAATTGAAAATTAGGAGCGATGCGCGATGAGTTCTTAAGATCAGGAAGCTCAATTTTTTCAATCATTTTCATTCTTGAGCGCGCTTGGGCAGCCTTTGAAGCTTTAGCTTTAAATCTATCAACAAATTTTTGCATATCGGCAATTTTGGCTTCCAAGCTCTTCTTTTCTACAAGCTTTTGCTCAACCATTAGCTGCTTATCATCTAAAAACTTTTGATATTTAGGACGATATTGTCTTATTTCACCATAGTCTACATCGAGGATATAGTCAGCTAAATTATCAATAAAATCTAAGTCATGAGAAATAAAAATTACTAATCCTTGATAAGTAGATTTTAGAAATTTCTCAAGCCAAGATATCGATAAAATATCCAAATGGTTTGTTGGCTCATCTAATAATAATATAGAAGGGCCCATAAATAAGGTTTGTGCTAATAATACCCGTAATTTATATCCGCCTGACAACGCCTTTAATGGTTTTTCAAAGTAACTTGCCATTATTCCTAAACCAAGCAATATTGCTTCAGCATCAGCTCTTGCAGTATAGCCATTATAATGGGCAATTACTTCTTCCAACTCTCCTAGGCGATAACCACTAGCATCATCCCAATCTTCTTGTGCTAATAATGCATCTCGTTCTTTTAGTGCTTCCCATAAAGCTGCTTTCCCTTCTAAAACAATTTCAATAATTGGTGTGTTTTCATAACGAAATTGATCTTGCTTTAACCAACCAATAGTTGAATCTTTAGGGATTGTAATCTCGCCAGAAGTAGGCTCTTCTTCACCAGTAAATAATTTAAAAAAGGTTGATTTACCACAACCATTCGCGCCAACTAATGCGTAACAGTTACCTTCATTTAAGGTTAAGCTCACATCCATAAATAATAGTTTCTGGCCATATGCCATCGAAAGTTGATTTAAAGCGATCATGAATTTAACCTTAAGAATAAATAATTGGCCATATTATACCAGGATTATGAAGAATAAGATCAAACCAATTATGTTAAACAAACTTGAATTTATGTATATATAGTGATGACATTATTTAAAGATAAAAAAGGGCAGATAGCACTTGATCAGTTAAGAGCAATTGACCATTCTCGTATTGTTCAAAAATTAGGTGTTCTAGAAAAAGAAGCACAATCTAATATATTAAATATTCTTACGATTTTATTTCAAAAGTAGAATATCGAACTATAATAAATTTATGGTCTAAATATAACTCCTTAAAATTAACGGAATAATATGAAATTAATAAGATATGGAAATCTTGGTTTTGAAAAGCCCGGGATAATTGATGATAATGGACAATTATATGATATTTCTAACTTTATCACCGATTTTAGCCCCCAACATTTCATTAATTTAGATATTAGCCTGCATTTAAAAAACCTAGATATTAAAAAATTAACCTTAATTGAAAATCCAGTGCGTATAGGATCATGTATTGGGTCACCTGGTAAAATAATTTGTATTGGCTATAACTCAAAGTTGCATACGCAACAATTGGGCATGTCTTTATTGCCAGAGAATGAAATGATGGTTTTTCTAAAGCCTTCATCATCTATTTGTGGACCAAATGATCCAATTCTATATTCTCGACTCACCAAAAAATTAGATTGGGAAGCAGAGCTTGGTATCGTTATTGGCAAAAAAGGTAAATATATTCTTAAAGAACATGCTAAAGATCATATACTTGGGTTTACCTGTGTAAATGATCTATCTGATCGTTATTTACAACTTGAAACTGCAGATAAACAATATACTAAAGGCAAAGGTTTTGATAATGCAGCACCAATAGGTCCTTATTTAGTAACAAAAGATGAAATTAAAAACGCATCTGATTTAAAAGTTAAACTTTGGGTAAATAATGAATTACGCCAAGATTTTAATACTTGCGATTATATTCATAATGACGAAGAAGTTGTAAGTTATGTAAGTCAATATTTTACTTTATATCCTGGCGATATAATTTCAATGGGCTCAGCTCCAGGGAACGCCAAAGCATGGGGCGAGGATAAATTTTTAAAACCGGGAGATAAGGTTAAATTATCAATAGAAGGATTAGGGCAGCAAGAACAAATTGTTGTTATTGAATCAATTTGATAATTAACGCTATAAACTTATTATAATACGCGCTAAAATATAGTTTAATCTCTTATAAAATTGATATTTTAAAAATGCGCCATCTAAACTTAGTTGATAAATTCCTATGTGAATTGGATACGGCATTACGGACTCTTGCAGTGCCTACTAATCGTAAAAGTCTTAGACCTTATCCTGGTGATGCTGAAAAAGAACCAAAACTTAGTGAAGCAGAAAAAAAGCATGTAAGTGGATTAATGCGAGTAAATCATTCTGGCGAAGTTGCGGCTCAAGCTCTATATCAAGGGCAGGCATTAACGGCAAAATTAACTAATATCAAAGAACAAATGACAGATGCTGCGAATGAAGAGGTCGAGCATTTGGCATGGTGCGAAGAGCGCTTACGCGAGCTTGATAGTAAACCAAGTATATTAAACCCACTATGGTATGGTGGCTCATTATTAATAGGTGCTCTTGCAGGCATTGCAGGGGATAAATGGAGCCTTGGCTTTGTTGTGGAAACTGAGCGTCAAGTTACAAGCCATTTAAAAGAACATTTACAAAAGCTACCAAAGAATGATTTGAAAACCAAGGCTATTATTACAAAAATGCATGAAGATGAAGAGCATCATGCAAATATAGCGAATATTGCTGGGGCTAATAAGTTACCTTTTTTTGTGTCACAATTAATGAGTTGTGTCTCAAAATTTTTAACCAAAAGTAGTTATTATATATAGGTCAACCTTTTCTTTTAAGGAGTGGCAATGGATGCGCTAACCCCATATATTCTTATTGTTATTTTGATAGCTTTTCTTTTTGATTTTATAAATGGATTTCATGACGCTGCGAATTCCATTGCCACTATTGTAACTACAGGCGTCTTAACACCACGTCAGGCTGTTATGTGGGCGGCTTTTTTTAACCTTATTGCCTTTTTGTTTTTTCATTTAATGGTAGCAAAAACAATAGGTTATGATCTTATTGACTCTAGTGTTATCAATATTCATATTATCTTCGCAGCCCTAATCGGGGCGATTTTTTGGAATTTATTAACTTGGTATTTTGGAATACCTTCAAGCTCAACTCATGCGCTAATTGGTGGTTTAGCTGGAGCTGCTATTACTCATGGTGGAATGGTGACACTTAAATATGCAGGTTTTATTAAAGTTGCAATTGGAATATTTGTGTCACCAGTTGTAGGCTTATTAGTTGGTATATTATCTACTTATTACTTAACTAAGTTATTTAGCAATCAAAGTGAAAAAGCAGTAAATCGGATATTTAAATGGTTTCAATTAGGATCATCAGCTCTGCTTAGCTTAACTCATGGCGGTAATGACGCACAAAAAACTATGGGTATTATTGCTATCCTTTTATTTTCTACAAATGTCCTAGAAGGGCCATTTTATATTCCTTTCTGGGTAGTTATTTCATGCCAAGTAGTTATTAGTTTAGGAACTTTGGCTGGTGGTTGGCGGATTGTTAATACTATGGGTTCAAAAATTACAAAATTAAATAGATTGCGTGGTTGTGCTGCTGAAAGTTCAGCGGCGGCAATTATCCTTGCGGCTACTGAGTTCGGTGTTCCTGTATCAACAACTCAAACGGTAACAGGTGCAATATCTGGTACTGGCCTTATCAAAGGCCTAAAAGGAACTGCCTGGCCTATGATCTCAAGAATACTAATATCATGGATATTAACCATTCCCGCAGCAGGATTGGTCTCAGGAATAATTACTTTGTTAATTAATTCATAAAAAGTTTAGATTTTACTAAGCACGCTATTATAACGACTAAATTTAAAATAAATAATCCCGCCAATAAACATCCATATGACAAACCGCAATAAAGTTATCCACGGTAAATTTAAAATTAAATATAAACAGGAAATAATTCCCATAATCGGAATATAGGGCATAAATGGCGTTTTAAATGGGCGGACTAATTCAGGCTTTTTATGACGTAAGACAATTACGCCGGTACAAACAATAATAAAAGCAAAAAGCGTGCCGATATTAACTAGTTCGGCAAGCCCTTCTAGTGGAATTAATGCAGCAGTTGTGGCAATTAAGATCCCGCAAATAACAATAATTCTTGCAGGAGTTTTTGTCTTTTGATTAGTAACTGCAAAATATCTTGGTAATAAGCCATCACGTGCCATTGCATAAAATATTCGACTTAAACCGTAAAATAGCACTAACATAACTGAAGTAATACCTGCAATGGCCCCAATTCCAATTACACTAGCCGCCATTTTATAGCCTAGTTTTAGTAAAGAATTACTAATAGGCGACGCAACATCTAATTGTGGATAGGGAATAATGCCAGTTAATAATCCAGATACCACTATATAAAGAATCGTACAAATTATTAGAGCAGAAATCAGGCCAATAGGAATATCTCGTTGTGGATTTTTTGCTTCTTCTGCAGCTGTCGAGACCGCATCAACACCAACATAGGCGAAGAAAATTAATGAAGCGCCCTTAATTACGCCCATCCAACCAAATGGTAAAAATGGCACCCAATTTTTAGTATCAAATTCACCAACGGCGATAACAATAAATAGACCAATAATTGCAAGTTTAATAAGCACAATAAGATTATTAAATCTAACGCTAGATTTGATGCCTAAAATTAATAAAGTAGATAAAATGGTGACAATAAAAACAGGAATAATATTTAAAATTCCGCCCGAACTTGGGCCATGTAATAACGCTATAGGAAAATGAATTTTTAAAGATAATAATATGTCATTAAAATAACTACCCCAACCTACGGAAACCGCAGAAACTGCAAGCATGTATTCTAGTAATAAATCCCAACCAACAATCCAGGCAATAATCTCACCAAAACCTGCATAAGCATAACCATAAGCACTCCCACAACCGCCAATCATAGCTGCTAACTCAGAATAAGAAAGTGCGGAGAATGCACAAGCAAACCCGGCAAGAATATAAGATAGAATAATAGCAGGCCCTGTGGTAGTTGCAGCAACCACACCTGAAAGTACAAAAATCCCCGCGCCAATGATGGCACCAATACCCATAAAGGTAAGATCAAAAGCAGTTAAACATTGATTAAACTCTTTATCCCTCTCAATCACTGCATTAATTTCTTTTTTACGAAACAAGTCCATGCGAAAGTCCTCGCCAATGAGTGTAATGCTACCATCTAAAATAACTTTACCACTAATTTTTATTATATAGTAGGGTGGTCAAAACTCAGTGTGCCCATCAGAAATTTGTATATAATAATCAGACAAATATTTATTACCAAAATAAAAATATTTATGCTATGTTAAATGTGTGTAATCTAACATAGGATGTTAAGCGATGATTCCATTTGTTGAACAAGCTAGATTTTATGCAACATTTCATAAGTCCGAAACCACCCAGTATGCACATATGGCTGGGGTACCGATGATAGTCTTATCTTTAATGATTTTATTAGGTTTTGTTCATATAACAATTATCGGCGTCTTAGATTTAAGCTTGGCTAATATTGCAACTCTTGCCTTATTAATTTACTACTATCGTCTACAATGGCGCTTATCTTTAGTACTTACTCCGATTATGATTTTATTACTTTGGATAGCCGATATTTTTAGTCATAATGGCCCTACCGCCAGTGCATTATGGATGTTTTTAATTATTTTTATAAGCGGCGTGGTTCTGCAATCGATTGAATATATCCTTGAAAAAAAACAACCAAATTATATAGATAATTTATGGCGACTTTTGTTATCTCCTTTATTAATTACAGCAGAGTTAATATTTATGCTAGGTAAAATGAACGCCCTTAAAGAAGAGATTCATGGAAAAGAAAAGTAATTAGGCCGCGCCACTAAAATTATGAGCGTTCAGCTAAAATATAAAGTTGATTGCCTGATGAAAAACAATAATCCATAAAAAACAGTAAATAAACTAAATGAGCGAATCCCTTTGTTACGGTAGTATATTTTTTACCATGAAAAACGTTATAAAGCGCTTCGGGATGTAAGATATTAATAAATATTTTATAAAGAGAATGAACTGGGAAACCATGCTTTCTTAACCTGATGCATTTAAAACCATGGTTATTGAGGCAGGCAATTAATTCCTCGCCATGGTAGTGTCGATAATGTCCAACCATCCTATCTGTTTTTCGAATTTTCCCACTTGGAACCGTAATAAGCAAATACCGCTTTGACATCAAAGTAAGATGCGTGATGGCAGCTTGCCAATTAATAATATGCTCTATAACTTCAGAACAAATAACCACATCAAAAGTTTTGTTCGGCCAAGTTTCATGTTCAATATCAAGTATCCTAAATGCCGCGTTGGGCATTTTTATTTTATTATTATGAACTATCTCCTTAGAAATATCGCAACCGTAGGCATTTATGTTAAAGTTTTGTTTTATGTCATCCAGTAAATCAGGTTGCGCTGAGCCCACATCTAGGCAATCTGCGAATGTTATTGATTTTAATAGGTTTAAGATGATTTTACGTCGATGACGAGGTAAGGCAAGGTAGCGCTGTGATTCGGCTGATTTAAGTGGTTGCTCCAGCAGCATTGTATTCCTTACGAAGAATGGAGTCTTTCATTATGAAAAAAAAACAAGAGATTGTCTATTGGTGGCTGCCACTACTTGCATTATGTTTAATAGCTTATTGTCTTCAAATAAATCTCTTTCTTTATAAAGACGTTTCTATACTATCACATACAGCAGCATTAATGCTTGAAGGTCAAACTTATGCTCATGATATCTTTGAACCAAACCCGCCTATTATATTTTATTTACATATTCCACCGGTTATCTTGGCAAAGCTCACGGGTATAAAAATAATCTACTGCTTGCGTTTGTATTTGATAGCTTTAATCTTAGATTGTATCGTTTGCTCCCATTTTCTTTTTACGAAACTATTTAAGCAAGTTAGCATGCTCAATTACTTAATGTCTTACGCATTGGCTTTTATTTTACTATTTTTGCCAGCAGAACAATTTGGACAACGAGAGCATTTTCTTCTTATCTTAACCATTCCCTACCTTTTGCTAGCGGCTTATCGTTTGGATGGTGGTAACGTCAAAACATCCTTTGCTGTTTTAATAGGTATAATGGCCGGCATTGGTTTTTCCATTAAGCCTTTTTTTTTAACGGCACTTTTATTAATCGAGTTATTTTTTATTTATAGGAAAAAAAGCATCTTCGGCTGGTTTAGAGTTGAATCAATAATTGCTGCATTGATTCTTTTATTTTATGGCCTTGCTGTCATTTTATTTTTTCCTGACTATTGGCAAATTGTTTTGCCTTTATGGATGCCTTATTACAAAGGCATTGTTCAACCTTGGGGAGTTGTTCTTAGCTCACCCTTATTTTTGTTGTCTTGTGTTGCAATGGTCTCTTCTTGTTTTGTTAAGCCATGTGATCCGTATAAAGGGATCAAAATAATTTTCTCCCTAACACTTTTGGGTTATCTTATTACGTTTTTAATTCCGCGAGTGGATTGGTATTATCACATCATTCCGGCATTATCTATTGCATGCTTATATTTCGTATTGATTTTTGGCGAGTTGCTGCATAAAACCACTAAGTCTTCTACATCAATATTAGAGATGGCATTGATTGGTATATTAGCATTGATGGTTTTTTCTATGCCGATCTTAAATGGAGTCACTTTAACAAGCCGCTCAATTACATATGCTCACTCAGATAGTCCTTTGAAAAAATTAATCACTTTTTTAAATCAACATGGGCCGAATAATTCATATGATTTTTTCAGTATGACCCATCAATTGTATAATTTGAAATTTTATTCAACAGCAAGCTACGTTGGGAGCTTTCCATTTTGTGGATGGGAATACAATCGCGCCCCACTTAAAAATCATTCCATAGCTTATCAGAGGGAAATGCTACCATATATACTCAATATTCTTAGCCATGATCTAGACGATAAAAAACCACGATTTGTAATTATTGATATTCCCTCATCCGAAAATTATTTAAATCATCGTATCGATTATCCTAAAAAATATTCGCATAATAAAAAATTTAAAGAAGCATGGTCTCATTACGCTTATTCGACCAGCATCGGACCGTATGAAATATATGAGCGACAGCCCTCTTAAATAATAGGTTTATTTAGATCATGACTTACGAAAAACGCAGTAACGTTATCCCGAATTTAGTTCTGAGGTATTCAAGTGGAATGAGCATAGTCCAATTTGTTGTTTATGACATGGTATTTTTTATTAACATCTAATGCGCAGGAGTATGCTTTTTTAAAATTATTATGTAATTGCTTGTAGTGCTCTTTTGCAACATAGTAAACATTAATGCCATCAAACATTACGTAAATATAATTATTATCAGTTAATATGTTTTTCCATTTACCATCAGACCGCGTAATTGTTCTTGGTTCTACCGCTTCTATAATAAAGACCCACGGTCTATGTTTTTTCAAATCAATACCATGTAATACTTTCGCTTCCATACCCTCCACATCTATACTAATAAAATTGATATCTTTCATATGATAGTCTTGCAAGACATCATTTAGAGGCTTCACAGGAACTGAGCGTGACGTATAAGAATATCCATCATGCAATGCTGTTTTTAAAACAGTGGGGTCGAATGTAGATAATACATCTACTAGTTTATTATTCTTTGTAGATATAACCGATAGAATTAGATTTTCAGATCTATCTGATATTCCAATGTTAAGATTAATATCATTTGGACGAAATTTGACAAGCTCCTTATACCAATAATCAATAGGTTCTATGTTAATACCTCGCCAACCTTTCAAATAGAAATAATTGGTTACCGAATCATTGTTAGGATTATTGGCACCAACGTCAATGTAGGTACCTTTTTTAATATCTTTAAAAATAATAGCTAAAATATAATCCTCCAAGAACTGAGAATAAAAAGTATTATTTACTGCAGCATTGGATCCTAAGCAGCGCTCACTAGTAATAAATTTGTGACTTGATTCTGGTTTTTTTATTAACTTATACACAAAAAATATAATGAGCAGGAAGTACAAGATCATGCACAAATATTTAGTGGCAGTTGAGCTCTGGCCGGCAATCATGCATTATTTCCAATGAGGATTTTATTTATCAATCGATTATCTCCGGGCTTTTTTTGAGCTCAAAAAAATTCAAAAGTTAATGATAAACTAGCAATGATGTTATCCTATAAGGTCTTGAAATTCTACAATTTTCAGGTGCGCTATTCCTTTTGCTGGAGGTGAGATGGTCAAAGTATTCAGGAATAAATGATTGAAATGTTAATTCAATTCCATTAATCTTTGAGAGCTATTTTCTATAAACAAACGGTTATCTTTAAGTATCTAGAGTATTTTTAGGTTGGCCTAAGACCCAAGCTACATTATTAATTTGCACTAGATATTTAATTAGGCCAGCTTACTAATCGCTTAATTCATTTTTCTGAATTATTTTACAATCTGGATGTGTATAAAAATGAGTAAAAAATCTAAATTAATCATCGCAGCACTATCTTTAGGCTGTAATATAGCCACAGCTGGCGACATGGGTGCTGCTTGTATTGCTGGCAATATGACAACACCATGTGAAAAATCAGCTTGGTCTTTTGAGGCCCAGGCAGTTTATTTACAACCGAGTTATCCTGATTTACAAAGTTCTTTTATTTCTAAACAATATTTCAACCCCGGTACTACCCCTCAGTATCTTAATGCCCCTAGTATCAGTCCAGGTTGGGGTTGGGGTTGGGGTTTTTTTCTTCAGGGCGCTTATTCTTTTAAAAATTCCAAAGATTTAACTCTTGATTGGTTACGTATGCACAATACATCATCAACTACAGAAATAGTTAACTCTTTTGATGGAACTTTTACTAATCAATATGATACGCCAGCTTCGTTTAATTTTTCCCAGCAACTAGATGCAGTAAATGCCGTATTAGGGCAAACTTTTAATTTTGATAATGAAAGTAGTGCTAGATTATATGGTGGTGTAGCATATGCGCGCTTAATTAAAAATACATCCAACCAATATCAAGATGGCAGTTTATATACTAATCAAACGTCATCAATTAATGGGTTTGGGCCTAGGATTGGTGTTGATTTATTTTATGAGCCACATTTTTTCCCGAGTTATATTCCTTTGGCAAAGATATATGCAAAAGGTGCCACAAGTATATTAATTGGGAGTCAGGGAACTTCTTGGAATAATCAAGGTAATCTGCTAAAAAATGTAACGACATCATTAAGCACAACAACTGCTGTTCCAGCACTAGAGGCTAAACTTGGAGTTGTTGGGGAAATATTTGAGCATATAGGAATAAGTGGTTTAAGTTATGACTTAAATTATGCCATTTATAATTATATTGGTGGAAGTAAAAATTTACTTCCTTCATCGGTCGCAACAGGAAGTAATACTAATACTACTTCAACTGGTATCAATTTCTTAAGTCGAGGCTCTTCCACAGTAACATATATGGGTGTGCAATTCGGTTTACGCTACGTTGCAAACGTATAAAAACAAAATTTTATAAGTAGGTTGGTGGTACTAGGCCCAACCTACATTTAATTTTCTATGATCACCGCGCCATAATAATAAAACACTGATGTATCCGATGATTTCTCTTAAAATCAAGATCTATCGTTTCACCAGTAATATCTTTTACCGAGTATTCCTCTAATATCTTTGGTGATAATTTAAAATGTCTTGAATTAGTAGAAAAATATAATTTTCCACCTGGGTATAACAAATGTACGGCAGCTTTAATCAGTGATTCATGATCCCTTTGAATATCCAAAGTTTCAGTCATGCGCTTTGAATTAGAAAAACTTGGAGGATCTAAAAAAATAACATCAAATCGCTCGCGCGTTCTTTTTAAATACGTCAAACAATCTTCTTGAATAAATTTATGTTTAGCCACATCAATTTTATTAAGCCTAAAATTCTCTTCTGCCCATTTTAA
>Ga0247840_10002793_pt1 | contig 30545 bp, 20 predicted proteins | sample LaCruzMarch2015__FD_192404 | JGI IMG/M metagenome (GOLD analysis project Ga0247840, IMG submission 192404) | Freshwater microbial communities from meromictic Lake La Cruz, Castile-La Mancha, Spain - LaCruzMarch2015_17m | ecosystem: Environmental > Aquatic > Freshwater > Lake | place: Spain...
TGGGATGGTGCTTTGCCGGGTTTGCCAGCTGCCAGTCGGCCACGCGCTCCATCACGGAGAGAACTTCCGCGGGCTTGATCACCACCGGCTTTCCGGGAGCGGCGGCAGGCCCGGTAACAGCCGCGGGCCGGGCCGCAACGGCCGGTCGGTCCATTTTGATCGAGGTCCGGTAGTTTTGAAAATGGGTGTATCCCCCATTGTTGTTCATCCAAAGCACGGTGGGACTGGTGGCGTCGTGGCCGATCACCACATAGGGCCGTATGTTGTCATGCTTCGACCCCGCAGTGAGCGCCTCGCTCTTCCAGGTCCCGCCGCGGTCCGGAGTGACCCATTTTTCGATCTCAAAGACCCCCTTGACCTGCCTCGACACGTAAACTGTCGAGGGGTCGGCATGATCCAGGGCCAGGCCGCCGGAATAATACGGCTGGGGCTCGGCCTTGCCGGGTGGAGTTTGCGGGAACCATTTGCCGGCTGCGCACATCTCGGTGTCCCTCCATTGTTTGCCGTCCCATCGGGCATAGTGATAACGATGGTCGTCGGGAGCGGGATAGCGGGCGTAAACGATCACCGGACTCCCGCCGGCGTCGAGCGCCAGATCCCACACCCACGCGCGCACTCCGGATTTCTTGGCGTCATAGACGCAATCCGCCAGGGCCGGTTCAAAAGGAAGCTGGCCCACATCGGTGATGCGGGTGCCGTCCGCCTTGTAAAATGCCCCATCGTGATAGCAGGCGTAATACACGCTGTTGTGCGGCTCCCTGTCCACATGGCCGTCTGTGAAAATCATGTGAATGCGGTCTTTTCCGTCGGAGGCGATCTTCACGTATGGCCGGTTGCCATCGCCGCCGTTTACCGTCCGGCGGACGATTTCCTGTCCAGGCGACCAGGTGACGCCGTAGTCGGCCGAGCGGCTCATCGTCGGCTTCCAGTGGTCGCCGCGCCAGAACATGTAAACCGCGTTGGACTCGGCGGAGAGTTGGGCCAGGTTCGGATAGGTGATGCTTTGGCGCGTTCTTGGTCCGCCATACAAATCCAGTTTCCGCACCGGTTCCCATTCGGAAATATCAAATGGCCGGCAGGTGACCCGCGCATTCATGTCGGGCCCGGCGTGCATGGAGAAAAACGCCCTCAGGCGGCCGTCGGGCAGGAACAACAACGCCGGGTTATTGTGATCATCGATCTGGTATTTGGCGTGCAGCGTGGAGATCTGCACCCTGCCGCTGGCGTTGTCCAATGCGCCGACCTGCACCGATCCTCCGGCGGTCACCCACCCGGCATAGGTTTTCCCGTTCATGTTCACCGCGCGCGGATCTGCGAACCAGCACCATGCGCCGTTCGACGTGAAGTCGGCATATGCCTCCCCGGGTTGCGTCGCAAGGACCGAACCGGAGGCCGGCCCGAGGGCCAGCAACATAAGAACGACGAAAACAAACGCAAGCCGGCACTCAAGCCGGAAGCCGACGGGCTTGTTTCTGAATGGATTTGTCATGGGGGTGGCGGGGATGCAAACGGCGGGAGGATAGCAGGGCAGGAAAGAGGGGGGACTCCAGATAATCCGCTCCAACGAAGAGCTGGGGGACACCGGCTTCACCGCGCAAGCCAGCCCCCGTCGATGTTCAGAATGCTTCCGTTCAAATAGTCCGCCTCCTGAGAGCTCAGGAAGACAATTCCCCCCGAGATTTCCTCCGGCCTACCCCAGCGGCCTTCGGGGATGCGCGCCTGAATCGCGGCGTTGCGCGGGGCGTCTTCGCGAAGCACCGTGTTGAACGCCGTGGCGATGAAGCCGGGAGCCACGGCATTCACATTGATGCGCTCCGGAGCCCACTCGCTCGCCAGCGCCTTCGTCAGCCCCGCGATCCCGTGCTTGCTCGCAGCGTAGGCGGGGATGGCCACTCCGCCTGCAAACGACAGGATGGAGGCCACGTTCACGATCTTCAACCGCGCGGCCGGCAGCGACTTCTCCCTCCCTCCCGTCAGCCACCACTTCGCCACGGCCTGGGACAGAAAAAACGGGGTCGTCAGATTGAGGCGGATGACCTCATCCCAATCCTCCTCGGAAAAATCGACCGCCGGGGCACGGCGGACGACACCGGCGTTGTTCACCAGGACGTCAATACGCTGCGTCCGGCCGAGAATATCCGAAACGAGCTCCCCGGCCACCGTTCGGGTGCCCGGGCTCAGGTCCGATTGGAACGCCAGAAATTGTCCGCCGGCGGCCCGCACTTCCGCCTCCGTCTCAGTGAGGTCTCCCCGTGCGACGCCAGCAACGGTCGCTCCCTTACGGGCAAATGCCACGCAAGCGGCCTGCCCGATCCCCCGGCTGGCACCCGTGACAACAACCACTTTATTGTGGAACTCTTTCATCTTGTTTGCAGGGAAAACAAACACGCGAGTTGCAGTGTCCATCCAGACTCCGGGGAGATAATCATGGGGAAAGAGTGCGGCGACACCATCCGGAAATCAATTGGCTGTTTTACCAATCACGTTGTCTGTTTTTACACGACAGGCGATATGCGGAAGGCGTTTTCTGGAAGCGGGCCTTAAAGGAGCGGCAAAGGTGGGAGTCTGTTGCGAAGCCCGACTGCGCGGCGATCTTCGAGAGTGGCAGGTCCGTCTGTTGCAGGAGCGAGAGAACCCGGTCCATGCGCCGTCTCCAGATTTCAGCGCTCACGGAGGCGTTGAGGTGTTTCCGGAACCGCTGTTCCAGATCGGTCCGGGAACGCCGCACATGGGACTGGACATCCTTGACCGCAATGCCATCACCGACGTGATCGCGAATATACCTCAAAGCGGCCGCCGTGATGGGGTCCTCGAGCGGCACCCCGTCGCTGGAGGCGCGCTCGACCACACGGAGGGGGGGGACTTTTACAGGCCCGACTCGCCCCCCCCTCCCCTTCATCATGCGATCGAGCAGGGCGGCCGCCTCGAACCCCAAGCGTTCGGTGTCGGGCACGACGCTGCTCAAGGGAGGGTCGCAAAGCCTGCAAAGCACCTCGTCATTGTCGACGCCGATCACCGCCACCTCCTCCGGAACCTTGATCCCGTGCCGTCGGCACGCGTTGAGCACTTGCTGGCCGCAGATATCATTGCAGGCGAAAAGCGCGAGCGGCCGCGGCAGTTTCTGCAGCCATGCCACGATGGCCGACGCCCGTCCGATCCCGTGCCGCTCGGCAGCGGGAATATCAAAGGGCAGGGTTCTTCCGGTGCGCGAGGTGAAAACCCGGACCTCCCTCCGGTGCGCGGCCAGATAATTCACATACGCGGCCTCGCGCCGGTCCGAGAATGGGATCCCCGGAAAACCGCAAAAGGCAAAATGCCGGAACCCGGCTTTCAGAAAATTGTCCGCCGCCAATTTTGCCACGGCACCCGCATCCGTGTCGAAACTGGGAATGCCGGCAAAGCGGGCGCTGTGCAGGACGTCAATGACCGGGCAATTGCTCCGCAATAGAGCCTTTGCAGTGCGGGGCGAGTCGATGCAGGCGATGATGCCGTCGCCATTCCAGCCCCCGAGCCATCCGGGCACCACTCCCCCATACAATCCCTGCTCCGGCGTAAAGCAGGACCAGGGGCCGTGTGCACGCACATAGCTGGCGATGCCGTGCAAAATCCCGCGGCGGTAATTCCGCGAGAACCCGATCAGCAAAGCCACCTGGGGCAATCGGTTTTTCATTCTCGCCGGGAAGTCAGGCGGGCTCGTCCGCCTGCTTCCCCCCGCGCCCGGCGGGAGGGTTTTTTTTCTCCCAATCCACCGGCACATCGTTCTGCTGCTTCGGCCCCGGCGTGCTGCGCCCCTCCTCCACGTATTTCTTCAGAAGGGCGGTCAATTCCGCAACGATCTCCGGATGTTGGGCATAGAGATTTGTTGTCTCACCCGGGTCCGAGTTCGTCTGAAAAAGTTGCCCGGGCTCCCCGTCGGTCCCTCCACGCGGGCCACCACCTTGTCCCACAATCAACTTCCACCCGCCCCGCTGAATCGAGAACAGCCCCTTCCCGGAATGGCACACCACCGATTCACGGACGGGACGGTTCTCGCCGTGGAGCAGCGGCAGGATGCTGAAACTGTCTTCGCCGGCATCGGGAGGGATTTTTGCGCCGGTGATCTCGGCGCATGTGGCCATGATGTCGTTGTGCGATGTCAACTGCGCGCATTGGCTGCCCGGCTGGATGACATCCGGCCAGCGCACCACAAACGGCAGGCGATGCCCTCCATCCCATGCATCAAACTTATAACCGCGGAACGGTCCGCTGACGCGATGCCCGGCCTTTTGAAACGGCTCCAACCCCGTGTAAGAGCAATGGCCATTGTCGGAGGTGAAGATGAGGATCGTATTGTCGGCCACTCCGGCATTTTTCAGCGCCTCCATGACCTGTCCCAGAGCCCAATCGGTTTCCATGATCAGGTCACCGACCGCGCTGATCCCGCTTTTACCTTTGAACTGCGCCGAGGGAGCGATGGGTTCATGCGGCGTCGTCAAAGCCAGATAGAGGAGGAACGGCTGCTTGGTTCCCGCCCGCTGGTCGATGTAGCTCACCGCCTTTTCCGCCAGCGTGGAAAGGATGTTCTCGAATTTCCAGCCGGGTGCCATCGGCCCATCACGCCGGACATGCATTCCTTTATCGCCGGCAAAGCGCTCCGTTGGTTGCACCGTGATGCGGTCGTTCTCGATAAAAGTATAGGGCGGATAATTTGGCACATCAGTGCCGAAGTAGTAGTCGAACCCCCGGGTGGTCGGCCCTTCCGTGATGGGCTGGTCAAACACCTCTTTGCCGTCACGTTTCGGCCACTGCCAACCGAGATGCCACTTGCCGATGGCGGCGGTTTGGTAACCCTGCTGCTTCAGCATGCCCGCGATCGTCAGCCTGTCGGGAGCGATCAGGGGCGCGGCGTAGGGAGGAAGCACTCCTGCCTGCAGACGCGTGCGCCAGTTATACCGGCCGGTCAGCAGGCCATAGCGCGTCGGCGTGCACACTGAGGATGAGGAATGGGCTGCCGTAAACGACATCCCCTCGCGCGCCAGCCGGTCGATGTTCGGCGTGGGAATTTTGCTGAACTCCGGATTGTAGCAGGCGGCATCGCCGAACCCGAAGTCATCGGCCAGCACGATCACGATGTTGGGTTTGGAAGCTGTGCTGCTCTTTTCGGTTTCCGCTGCAAAAGCGGAACCAACGCACAGAGCCAGGAACAGGAGGAACATTTGTTTCATACGGCTTCGTTTGGGTTGTATCGCGGGATCCATTTTCATGAAAGCTTTTAGGTGCCAAAGGAACTAATTCCTTACACTTTCGGTGGGGGCCATACTCACTCCCGGATGCGGACGAGAAAAACCGCATCCCATGCGGGAACCTCAATCACCCCATCCACTTTTTCCCCGTTGTTTACCTCAGGGCAAAGGGTTCCCTTCAGCCTTCGGTAGCCTGTCCCGATGTCGCACTTCCACGGTCTCCTTGTCATGTTGAGGAGGATTTTTCCGTGTTCAAAATCGCGCGACCAGCGCTCGGCGCCGCCCTCGTAAAGCCGGATGTTTTTGATCTCCGTGAGTCCGATCTGTTCCGAGACACCGAAAGCAATGTTCGGATCCGGCGCGTTCATCGTAGTCATGCTGAGAAGGCAGTGATACCACTTCGACTCCGCGTTGACGGATGCCCTCCCCTCGCCGATGCCGCTGATCATCACAGCTCTCGGAACGCGCTCGAAAATCTGACCGGCATAGTCCCACCTGTCGTCCCCCCGAACGTCGAACTCCAGCGTGTATTCGATCTCCGGCTTCAAGGCCGGCTTTGACGATGGCTGAAGCTGGACGCCGAACCACAGGTCGGAAGGATGGGTTTTCTCCGGCATGCGTTTCACCGTCGCAGATGCCACTCCACCCTCAGTCCGGCACTCCGCTTCAAATCCCTTTGCGACTTTCCACTCCCAGGAAACCCCGGCAAACAGGTCATCCGGCGACAGGTCGTCGATATGTTGCTTCGCGGGAGCTAGCGGCTTCCCCAGCCACTGCCAGTCGTTCAAGTCGCCGCCGTGATATTCATCCCAGTCGAACACCCCCGGCGAGGATGTCACTTCCTTGTTCTTTTCGGTCTCGTTCGCAGGATCAAATTCGATATCGCTGAGACTGAGGAACGGATGCGGCATGCCGACCAGGCAATCGGCAGCCAGGCCGACGCGGAAACGGAAGTCCGTCGGCGAGCCGTCTGGCAGGCGCGCATTCGCGTAGAGCGTCGTGGCGGTCTTGGAAAAACCGTAGCTGAACTTCGGTGAGGCACCTGCGTTTTCCGACCAGCGGCGGAGGTGGGTGAAAACCTCGGAAAACCGCTCGAACCGGTTCTCGGCGGGGAAGCATTCCATTTGGACACCGTTCAAATAGTCCCACCCGCGCAGGCTCGCCGCCTGGTTGGAATCGACCTGAATGATTTTGTTCGGTCCGAGAAGTTTCCTCAATTCCCGGAAAAACACCCTTCCGCCGAGGCCGAAACTGCAGACCCCGTCGAGATATCCGTAATCCGCAACAAGGTTGTTGTCGCAATCCAGCGGATTGTTTGCGGGATTCCCCCATGTCCAGCGGCCTACGTCGAACTCGATGCCATCGGCGCCTGTACGCTTCACTTCCTCTGCCTCGTGACGTGCAAACCACTCAGCGGCCGTCAAGTTGTCCGGCCCGCCACGAGGGCATTGGAGGCTGAAGTTCATCTGAAACTGCCGCGTCCAGAACATCATATTCGTCGCGGCCACCGCCCTGCCGGCCTCGAAGGCGAGAGGCTTCGACCCCCACGCCCCGCGTTTCACGGTCAGCTCCCCGTCCTTCCCAACCGACTTGAGCGTCACCATCTCCGCGTGGTTCCAATCCGGTTTTCCCTCGTTATCCAAGGCGTAAATCGTGAATGTCAATGGGAACGCGCGCGCAGTGAGCTCCGCTTGGCTTTTGAAAATACATTTGATGTTTTCGACACGAAGACCGGTGTCTTCAGGTTGCAGATCCGCTGCCAACTTCGTCCCGACTTTGTAGAGGAAATGTCCCGGCCAGACCTTACCGGCGAGCTGGGCACCCAAACCGCCATAGGCACTCTGACGGATCACAATTTTTTCCGGCCAGCGCTCCTTGACCACCCGACAGAGGTTTTCCAGTTTGTATGGTCCGACTCCGTGAACGATGGGATACGGTGCCTGCTCCTCAAGCCGTTTGGCGTATTGGTCGGCGGGACATTTCATGAACGACCAGAACGTCATGGGAATCGGAAAAGATTCCGGCAGGCGGAGAGGTTTCGCATCCCGGGGATCCACTAGGATAGACGGAATTGTCATGCCCGCCCGATAGATGGGATCCGCAGATGCCGGCGCCTCTTCTGCTTTCTCCTCAGCATCCATCTCCGCCCTCCCCACTGCAAGGGCAGCGAAAGCCAGAGCAAGAAGGACAAAAATTGGAAGCGCCGCGATACGGTTCACACTATTTTTGTCCCCTCACGAGAAAAATGGCATCCCTTGCAGGGACTTCAATCGTGCCGGATATTTCTTCTCCATTATTCACCTCCGGACACTGAGTTCCCTTCAGCCGGCGGTATCCGCTGCCGATGGCGATCCTCCAGGGATGGTTCGTCATATTGAGGAGGACTTTGCCATTTTGAAAATCGCGCGACCAGCGCTCTGCGCCACCCTCGTAGAGCCGGATATTCCTGATCTCCGTGCGCCCGATTTGCTCAGACACGCCAAAAGCCAGAGCCGGGTCCGGCGTGGATGTGGCGGTAAAGCTGATCCTATAGGTCTGCCACTTGGCTTCGGCCAGCACCGAGGAGGACGCCTCCGCGCCACCACGAGAACTATCAAAGCCTTTGATCGCAATCATCCTTGGCACACGCGGAAATATTTGCCCGGCGTATTGCCAGGCATCATCACCTCGCACATCAAAGACCAGCGTGTATTCCTGACCGGGCTTGAGGACCGGCGACTGCCCGGCCACGGGTTCCAGACGAACACCGAACCACAGTTCATACGGCAGGGTTTGTTCGGGAATTCGATTCACGACAGCGCTGAACACTCCTCCAGCCTGCGCTTTGGCCGCTTCAAAGTTTTTATCGGTTAGCCAATTCCAGGCAACTCCCTCCAACAGGTCCTTCGCGACAATGTCGTCAAGATACTGGCGCGCCGGAGAGAACGGTTTTCCAAGCCAGTTCCAGTCATTCAGATCTCCGCCGTGATACTCATCCCAGTCGAACAGGCCGAAGACCTCCTTGGTTTGCTCCTTGCCGCTCTCATTCGCGGGATCGAATGCCATGTCCCCTATGCTGGCAAATGGATGCGGCATGCCGACAAGGCAATCGGCGGCCAGACCGATGCGGAAATGAGAATCCATGCTTGAGCCGTCAGGCTCGCGCGAGCCGGAAAAGACCGTCGTGGGCGCCTTCGTAAACCCATAACTGTAGCGGGGAGAAGCACCGGCGGATTCCACCCACTTTCTGAGATGCAAAAATGCTGTGGAAAATTTCTCGAACCGGTTTCCTGCGGGAAAGCATTCCAACTGGACGCCGTTGAGATCGTCCCATCCACGCACGCCATAAATGGGATCGTTGCTGTCTACTTGAATGATTTTGTTTGGACCGAGAATCCGGCGCAGTTCGCGGAACAGTACCCGCCCTCCAAGGCCGAAGCTGTTAACGCCGGAGATGTAGCCGTAATCCGGAAGCAGGTCATTGTTGCAATCCATGGCATTCGACTTGGGATACCCCCAGGTCCAGCGACCCACATCGAACTCGACGCCGTCCGCTCCGGTTTCCTTGATTCTGGCTGCCACTTCCCGGGCAAACCACTCCGCCGCGGTCAGGTTTCCCGCTCCGCCGCGCGGACAATCCAGGCTCAGATTGAGCTGAAACTGTCGCGTCCAGAACATCATGTGACCGGCCACCGCCGCCTGGCCCGCCTTGAACGCGAGCGGAGTGCTTCCCCACTCCCCACGTTTCACCACCACGTCTCCATGATCGATTCTCACCAGAGTCACGTGCTCGGCGCGGGACCAATCCGGATGGCCGTTTGCGTCGAGAGCGTAAATCGTAAACGTCACGGGAAATTTGGCCTCGGCCGTGTCCGCGCCTTCACGGGCGAGCTGCCTGAAATTTTCCACCCGTAACACTGTATCCCCGGGTTGAAGATCCCCTGCCAACTTTGTGCCAACTCGATAGAGGAAGTGCCCCGGCCAAACCCTCGGTGCCACATCTCCCCCCACCCCGCCATAGGCCATCTGGTCGGTCACGATTTTTTTCGGCCAGCGTATCGAAGTCGCCCGGCTGTTTTCTGTGCTTCCCGGGGCATGGATGACCGGATAGGGGGCATATTCCTCCAAACGTTTTGCGAATGCCTCCCCGTGGAGCGTATCCGCAGCCCGGAAAGTCATCGCAATCGGAAACTCCCCGGGCAGGCGAAGCGGTTCGGCAGAGGCAACGGTCACGCCAACCGAGACAGCCAGAACAAAAAGCAAGCGGCTCGTTCTGAGGAGGAGAGGTATCACATCAACACTTGGAGCTTTCTTTAAACCCGGATCCGGCGATTGAAGAATTTTGACAGGATAAACAAGATTTACAGGATTGAGTTACAGCGGATGCGCGGTGGACAAAAATATTTCCAAGCGATTTCTGCAACTGCCTTTCCCAGAATCTTGTCCATCTTGTTAATCCTGTCTAAAAACCGTTTTTAGGTTGAAAAAGCGCTGCGATCATTGCGGATTTTTTTCGTGAAGTTTGTCCAAAATGCCCTGCAGCCTCGTGCGTGCGGCTTTGGATTCCGGCGTATCATCACGCGGAAGGATCGGCGTCTCCTCGTAAGGCGCCTTGGTGACGTCAGACAGCACGCCGCTTTCGCGCAGCTTCCACTTGCTGTCGCGGACGAAGTATTTGTCCGCGAACAGCGTGTGGACCCACTCGCGCGCCGTGCCCGGCTTGCCGAGAAGCTGGGGCGCGAAGCTCACTCCGTCAATTCCCTCCGGCGAAGGTGCGCCGGCCAGATCGAGGCAGGTCGGCAGGATATCCGAAAAGTCCACCAGATTGTTGTTCAGAGACCCCGCCTGGATCTTAGCCGGCCATTCGGCAAGCAGGGGAACCCATGAACCGGTGTCCAGCAACGATCCCTTGCCGCCGGGGATGATCCGCCCATCGCTCATCACGGTGGAAATCTTTTTATTGGTGCCATTGTCGGCGGTGAAAAGGACTATTGTTTTCTCGCTGAGACCGAGCTCCGCCAGTTTTTTCACAACCTCGCCGACCTGTCTGTCGAGGTATTCGACGAGATAGGGATAGTTCTTGTTGTCACCGCGTTTGTCCACGCGCGGGCCGTCGGGATTCAGCGGCGTTGGCAGGAAGGGATCATGGGGAATCGGTGACGGGTAATAGAGGAAGAACGGCTCCTCTTTGCCCTTGCGGCTTTCGAGGAAATTCAGCACCCACTTCTGCATGATGTCCGGCGTGTAGATTCCGGGCTTGGGCTCTCCGTAGATGTTCAGGTGCGCACCACCCAGGATGCACTGGCGGTCGAACCCGCACTCCCGGGGATGGGGGTATTCCGTATCCGCATCGGAAGTTTTTGGGATCTCCTTCATGCTGTCCGGCGGACCGAGATGCCACTTTCCGGCGACCGCAGTGACGTAGCCGGCCGCTTTCAACCGGGCTGCAATCGTCGGGTGCGCCTGAGCATCGAGGCTGGATGTCGCACCGCTGCGTCCCGCGATGTCGATGAAGCCGGTCCGGAAATTGTATTTGCCCGTAAGGAGTTCAGAGCGCGCCGGAGAACAGACCGGCGTTGCGAAGCAGTGGGTGAAGCGCATGCCCGCCTTTGCCATGGCATCGAGATTCGGCGTCTTCGCCGGGCCGAGGTCCTTGTAAGTTGTCCCTCCGTAACACCCCAGAGACTCGGCACCCAGATCGTCGGCCAGGATGACAACAATGTTGGGTTTTTCTTCAGCCAGAACCGAGCCGCAGGACAGGCAGAAAATGGCGGCCGGCAGGAGAACGTTCTTCATGAGGGTTCAATTCGGAGCAACGGAAGCCGTCGCACCGAAGTCCCAAACGCGGATAGGCTTTTTGGAGGCGGACGAAACGAACTCCACACGCTGGATCTCCACCGGAGACTTGTCGGCGGGGAGGTAGATGCGGAAAAGATCCATCCGGCCTTTGCCCGGCAGGTCCACAGTCAAGTCCCGCCACTCATTGCCCGCCTCAATCTCGAACGGCGCGCTCTGGTCCGGCGGCGGAGTTTCCTGACCGGCAGTGCGCCATGAGATCTTCCCAGCGCCCCCCGCAGCGGAACGGACCCTCAACCGCACGGTCAAAGGACCGTCCTGCTTGATTCTGGTGGTCCCGAGGAATGGTCCCGCCCCCTCGGCTTCCACCCGCATCACGCCGCCGGCGATCACCGCCTTGCTGGATTTCGGAACCCAACCCTGAAGCGGATCATCGTCCTTCGGCGGGGCGGATGGGCTCCAAGCCGGATTGAGCCGCGGAAAGGCCGCTCCGGTATCCTTGAGAAACCCGTCGATCAGGGCGTCGAGTTCCTTCACACGCTCCGGCTGGTCTCCGACCAGGTTCCTGGTTTCGCCCAAATCGTCGCGGAGGTTGTAGAGTTCGTGGCGTTCCGGGTCACCGGGCTGCGGGTCGAACCATCGGATGAGCTTCCAGTCGCCGGCCCGCACCGATACGCCGCCCGCCCTGGCCGGGTTGGCATGGGGAAAGTAATTGAAAAACGCCACCCGGCCGAGCTTCCCCTCCGACGTGAGAACCCGGGCATAGCTCACCCCGTCGATTTTCTGCCGCGCGGGAACCGGCAGTCCGATCAGGTCGAGCAGGGTTGGATAGAGATCAATATGGCCCACCACCTCTCCGCTCGTCGTGCCGGGCTTGATGTGGCCCGCCCATGACCACATGAGCGGCACGCGGGTGCCGCCTTCGTAGAGCGTGCCTTTGCCATCGCGAAGTGGCGCATTGATCGTGGGAGGCTGATTACCGGCCCACTTCCGCCAGTCGAGCAGCCGGGGGTCGTCGGCCTTCATCTTCTTTCTCTCGGCGTCCTCCCCGGTGTTGCTGTGCGTGTTCCCGCCGTTGTCGGAGTTGAAAACAATGATCGTGTTGTCGGCGATCCCAAGTCGGTCGAGCGTGTCGAGGATTCTTCCGAAGCTCTCGTCCACGCTTTTGAGCATAGAGGCCATGATCGGATTTCCCTGAACGCCTCGCGGATCCTTTTTCCCCGCAAACTGCTTCGTGTATTCCTCCTTGTGCCCCCACGGCCCGTGAACTCCGTATTGCCAGAGGTTGAGAAAGAACGGGCGGTCCTTGTTTGCCTCGATGAATTTCACCGCCTCGTCGGTGAGCCGGTCCACAATATATTCGCCCGGCGGGCCGTCGGTGATCGTGCCCACGCGTTCCTTGTTGCCCTTGGGTTCGCCCGTGGGCTTCACGCCGTAGGGGGAAAAGTATTCCCCCGGAGGGCCCGGATCGGGATGGCAGTGGAAGGCCACATCGAATCCCTGCTGCTCCGGCCAATAGGGTTGCAGAAGTCCGAGATGCCATTTCCCGATGTGAGCGGTGCGATACCCCGCATCGCGCAGCGCCTCGGCGAGCGTGTGCTCGGATGGCTGCAGAAAGTTTTTGCTCTCGGGCAGAAGCATCCGCTGGGCGGGCGGAGCGGAATCCGGCAGAAAATGGAATCCTTCGGGCTGGGGTTTCAGATGGCCGGTGGCGCTGGTGATGCCGTGCCGGGCCGAGTATTGGCCGCTGAGCAGACTCGCGCGCGTGGGTGAGCAGAGCGGCTGCGCGTAGGCGTCGGTGAAACGCATCGCTCTGGTGGCGAACCGGTCAATGTTCGGCGTCTCGTAATACTTCGACCCATACGCGCCGCAGTCCATCCATCCCATGTCATCGACGAGGAAAACGATGACATTGGGTTTGCTCTTCGGGGCGGCTTCGGCACCCGCGGATATTCCCGCGCAGACAAATGGCAGGAGTGCTGAAACGATCAGTCGATGGATGTTCATATAATGGAAGGTATTGAACGCTGTGGCCCACATAAAGTTACTGTCGTTTTCCGGACCCATTAGGGACAAGCATTTTCTCCGATGCATTTTCCACGGCGAACGAATAAAGGTCCCAGACCGGCACCTTGTCCTCGTCGGCCAGACCGTGCGGGGCAGGAAAGGAAAAGAGGGTGATACCATCGAGGAGGTGTCCCTCGCGATCACCGCTGATGCCGCCTTCCACACGCACCCAATGAGCCATGCGGGCGGTATCTATGAGCTTCACCTTTGCCCCTGCAGGCCAGGAAACGCCGTCGTCAGAACCTGTGAAATAACGTGCCCTCTGAGGCCAAGCGATCGAGATTCGGCGTATTCAACCCGGGAGTCCCCCGACATCCGAGCTGCGCTCCCTGATCCTCGATGAGGATGAAGAGAATATTCGGCTTAGCCGGCGCCTCAGCGGCAACACACTGAAAAAAACCGCCTATCAACAGCGTTAGGAGTGGGATGGATTGTTTCACGATCCTTTTCAAAATGCTACTTCCCGGCGCGCTGCGCTGGCGCCTTGAGTCGCTCGATAAGATACTCTCTCGCCGTGGCATGTTGGATGTTGGGGGCATCGGGATAGGCCAACTCGCACTCGACTCCCTCGCTCAGGCATTTCTCCTGCAACTTCACTCCGAAGTTGGCCGAATGTGTCGGGTCTTTATGATCCTGGCCCAGGGCAGGCGTATTGGAGTAAACTAAATAGATGGGCGGGTCATCCGCAGTGACCAGAGCATAGGGCGAGTATTCCGCGATCCAGGGCAGGATTTTTTCGCGTCCCGCGAGAAACTGCTGAAATTCCGACAATTTTTTTTCCTGGTCAGCCTTGAACCCGAAGGCATGGCCGCCGTAGCGGCTGTTCGGCGTCCATTCCTTCATCTGCTGCGGATCAAGCGTGGTTTGAGCATTCATGACCGCCGCACACCAGGGGCGGGTGGATTCGCGCGCCACAGGATCAGGGCTTTTGGGGTCGGCCATGTCGGGATGGAAGGCGAGCCAAAGGCTGGAACACGCGCCCGCCGATCCGCCCGTGGCACCGATCCGTTCCTTGTCGATATTCCACTCAGCCGCCTTGCTGCGCACAAACTGGAGTGCGCGGGCTGCGTCGGTGAGCGGTCCTTTGACCGGGGGCACCTCGTTGTCGGCGGTTGCCTCCGGAATGTGCCGGTAATCGATCGAAACCACCGAGATGCCGGCTGCGAGGATCTCCTGCAGCGGCGATAGCACTCCGATCCTCGTGCGATCGCCGCCCATCCAGCCGCCGCCGTGGATATAAAACACCACCGGAGTGGGCTTGTCGGATTTTGCCTTCCAAAAATCCAGCGCCTGCTTCGGGTGACTTCCATAGGCAACGCCGGCCAGAGTCGGTTTTGGAACAGCCGGCGCCGCAACGACAGTTCCGCCAAAAAATATGGTGAGGGAGTTGAGCAGGAGAAGAGTCCGCTTCATTGATGCATGGACACGGCCCCGGAGGAGCCGCCGGGCAGAGAATGGAAAATGGGGCATGGACGGGGAGTATTGGAGGGAGGACGCGAAGGTCGGTCTGAGCAGGGCAAATATCGAATCAGGGGGCTTTGATGAGTTTTTCGCCGTTGGGGGAAGCCGGAAGCGTGCCGGTGCCGGTCAGGAATCCGTGTTCCACAAGGAAGCGGTCGGCCTGGGCAATCGTGACATCCTGCCACGGCGGCCTGTTGAAAAACCCGTGCTTCTGCCCTTCGGCGATCCAAAGCTCAGCGCCAGTGTTCCCAAGCGACTTCAGCTGCTTGAGAGCGGCGTCCGAGCCAGGTTTCCATGAGCCGTCCTGATCCCCGAAAAAGAAGATAGCAGGAGGAAACCCTGCCTTGAGATGATTCAGCACGTGAACCTCTGGGTCGCTGCTGTCCGTGCTCTTGAATGCGGGGTTAAACAGCAGATAGGCCACGACGCTGGTGTCGAATTCCTTAGGGTCGGCCGGGTCGTTCAGCCCGGGATTGGTCGTGGCCAGCACCGAGACATGCCCGCCCGCGGAGCCTCCGCCGGCGATAAGACGCTTCGGATCGATGCCGAGTTCGGCGGCGTGCTGCTTCATCCAGCGGATCGCACTTTTTGCATCGGTGATGCAGGTGCGCTTATTGGTCTCGCCCGCAGGCAGTGCCTTCGCCTCGTCACTCGTGAGCATCCGGTAGTTGGCCGTGGCGGCGACGAGGCCCCGGCTGGCCAGGTATTTGCACGCGTAGCGGAACTGATCGAGCGTACCGCCTCTCCAGCTTCCCCCATGAAAGAAAATCACCCCCGGGACCTTGCTGGACTTCGCATCCCACCCGGGCGGAAAATAGACCTCCAATTCCTGCGGTTTCCCTCCGGATTGCTTATAAACAAATACCTTCCCGGGCTCGACGGACACCTCAGCCGTGTCATCGGGGGCATTGTTCTTGCGGGCTTTTTTTGATTCCGGAGCGGCGGCACCGGCGGAGAGGGAGCAGAGGCAAACGATTGCCGTGATCGTGAAGAGGGAGGGTTTCATGGATTTGATTTATTGAGCGTTGGACGGCCAGGATTCCAGCACCTTGCCGGAGGGATTCTCGAGTTTCAGACCTTTGATGCGGATCTCGCCGGGGGCTGAGCAGGGATCGAGGCGAAAGCCGTATAGCTTTTCCGGAGTCTCGATCTTCAAGGAGAACTGCTGCCACTCGCTGCCACCCCGGACGTCGAAGGCCTGCCTTGTTCCTTTGGGAAGTTTGGTTTCCGCGTCGGTCGTCCAGAAGATTTGACCACTTCCGGCGGACGGACTCCTGACGCTGAACTCCAGTTGGTATGGTCCGCCGGATTCCAGCCCAGAGATCTTGTCGATCGAGATACCGGTCTCGCTTCCGGAGCCGGTCAGAACAAGCTCATCGCCCTCGATGCCCAGAGTCGTGCCAGCCCGCGCGCGGATTCCCAAACCCGCAGCCGGGTGCGACTCCGCACTTTTTTCGGTCCTCTTCTCTGCTTTTTTCTCAGCCTTTTTTTGCTTTCCGGCATCATGCCGGGCCGCGCTGGCATCGACCGAGGAATAGTCGGTCCATTGGGGATTTTTTCTCGGATCGGTGGCGGTTGAGGACACGGGTTTGTATTCCTTGTCAGGAGCGTGCAGGACATCCTTCGCCATGTCCGTCCACTGCTTCACCATCCGGCTGACGATGTCGGGGTGCTCCGCAGCGACGTTGTGCAATTCCGTGCGGTCCTCGGCGATGTTGTAGAGCTCCCACGGCTCGCTTTGAAAACTGACCAGCTTCCAGTCGCCATCCCTGAACCCGCGGTCACTGGAAAACAGAAGATGGATCGGCGGCCTGTCCTTGATGTCTTTGCCCGCGAACAAAGGGGTGAGCGAGATGCCCGCCAGGGGAGTCGGCTCGCGACCGGGCCATGTCTCGGGAATTTTTGCGCCGCCCACCTCCGCCAGCGTGGGCAGGACATCCACGAGGTGCGAGGGAGAGGCGGAGAGCGAGCCAGGCTTCGCTTTCAAACCGGCCGGCCAATGCACGATTGCCGGCGTAGCGATCCCGCCCTCGAACTGATTCTGCTTATAAAACCGGAACGGGGTATTCCTCGCCCATGCCCAGCCGGTGCTGTCGCTCCAGGTCGTGTCGGGATTGTAAGGTTCGCTGTCCCGGCCAACGGTGCGGCGGTCATAGGGGCAGGCACCATTGTCGGAAAAAAAGAGGATGAGCGTGTTGTCAAGTTCGCCATTTTTTTTCAGATCAGCGAGAAGACGTCCCATCTCCTGATCAATCCGGTCAATGAGCCCGGCGTAGGCGGCCATCCTGCGCGACTCCCATGACTTCATGTCCGGGGCGAGCGAGTCCCATGCGGGAACATGATCCGGACGGGGAGACGGATCGACACCTTTGTCAAAGAGCCCGAGTTCCTTTTGCTTTGCCACCCTGGCGGAGCGGATGACATCCCAGCCGGCATCGTATTTGCCGAGGTATTTTTTGTAATCGGCCTCGAGCGGCTGGAGCGCGCCGTGGGGGGCATTGAACGCCACATAGAGGAACCAAGGTTTTTTCGCCTCGCGGGCCTCGCCCAAAAATTTCAGGGCATAATCCACGTTGGCCACGGTGGTATAGAACCCCTTCTCCGGCACCTTCCACGGCTGGCCGTTGAGGCGGAACGAGTCGTCACCTTTGTAATAGTTCGTCGCCCCGGACAGATGGCCGAAGTATCGCTCGAATCCGAAATCCGTGGGCTGTTTGTCGAGGTGCCACTTGCCGGTCATGGCGGTGAAATACCCGGCCTTGCCGAGCACCTCGGGAATGGTCACTGCGCGGGCGAGGCTGGTATCAGCCGCCTGGCGGCACCAGCGCCCGGAGAGCAGGCTCACGCGTGAGGAGTGGCACTTGGCGGTGTTGTAGCATTGGGTGAGCCTCAGTCCTTCTCTTGCAAGCCGGTCGAGGTTGGGCGTTTCGATTTCACTTCCGTAGCTCCCGAGATCGGAAAATCCCATGTCATCGACGAGCACGAGGAGAATATTGGGTTTGGCGGCGGGCTTGTCAGCGGCCAAACAATGACCGCCAATGAGCAATGCGAGGAGGATGTTTTTCATATTGATGACAGGGAGAGTGGTTACTTGGGCTCAAAACCGGCACGGATCGTTCCGTCGGCGTCGATGAGAGGTTGCGGATCGGTTACGCGTCCGAGCGGACGGACACCGGGACCGCTGCCCTTGGTGCCCAGGTCGTCGTTCATCGAGGCGGCAAAAGCCTGGAGGCGGCCTACCTCATCGGGATTAGCGGTGGCTACGTTGTTGGATTCGCCCGGATCGTCGGCGAGGTTGTAAAGTTCGTTCTTCGCAAGGTGCAATTTCCACGTGCCGCTGCGGACAGCTTCGAGGTCGAAGCCTTTGAAATAGTAAAACACCTCGTGCGGGGATTTCGCACCCGGCTCGCCGGCGAGCACCGGCCAGATGTCGCCGCCATCGATCTTGCGGTCGGCCGGCACCTTGCCGCCAGCGAGCTTCACGAACGTGGGCAGAATGTCTAGCATGCCGGTGATGGCGTCGCTCTCGGTGCCGGCGGGGATTTTTCCCGGACACCATGCAATCGTCGGCACACGGATGCCCCCCTCCCACGTGCTGCCCTTGTTGCCGCGCAGCGGAGTATTCAGCCCGCGTGGGGTGCCGCCGTTGTCGGAGGTGAATACGACGATGGCTTTCCGCTTCAACCCGCGCGTGGCATCGAGGATCTGGCCGACGCTCCAGTCCACCTCCTCCACCCAGTCACCGTAGGTGCCGTTGGCGGATTTTTTTTGAAACTTCTTCCCGGGGTAGAGCGGGAAATGAACCGCATTGTGCGGTAGATAGAGGAAGAACGGCTTGTCCTGGTTCTCCTTGATGAACTTCACGGCCGCTTCGGTGTAGCGCTCTACACTGACTTGTTGTTCGTCCGATCGCACACGCGCGATGACGGTTTCGTTTTCCACGAGTGGCAGCGGAGGCTGTGCGGAACCTCCGAGCCCGATATCATTAGCGGGCTGTCCGCCGCCTTTGCCCTTTGCGGATTTCGGCTTGGGAAGGGGATCTCCGATACTGCTCTTCGATCCGTCCTCCGCCGTCCCCATGTCGTTGGAATACGGCGTGCCGAGGTAGTAATCAAACCCGCGACGGTGCGGCAAAAACTCCGGCTGGTCACCGAGGTGCCATTTGCCGATGCATGCGGTCGCGTAGCCGGCCTGCTTCAGCAGCTCCGCCACGGTGTGCTCCTCCGGATTCAGACCGACGGCGGCACTGGGAAAAAGCACGCCCTTGATCGGCAGGACGCGCTTGGGGTAGCAGCCGGTCATCAGCGCCGCACGCGACGGCGAGCAAACCGGCGCCGCATAAAAACTCGTCAACTTGCAGCCTTCGGCGGCCATTCGATCAAGGTTTGGCGTGCGGTTCAACTTGGAACCAAACGGCCCGATATCGGCATACCCGAGATCGTCAATGTTGATGACGATGAAGTTCGGCTGGTCGGCGGCGCGAAGCAGAGCCAGCGGTGCCAGCAGGAGGGCAAGGAACAGTGGTTTCATGGTTTGGCTTTCTTCCTGTTTTTCGACTTGGGAGCGTCGGTTTTTGTCGTTGTGTCCGATGAAGCAGCGTCCTGTTCCGGTTTCAGGATCGGTGGAACTGCCTCCTGCGTGAACACATCCAACCGGGCGCCCAACTCCTTCACCCTTTCCGGCTCGGTGGCGGAAAGATCGTTGGTTTCCGATAAATCGCGGGCAATGTTGAACAGCTCAATCTTGTCGGGAGCTGTCGCCCGGTCCTGACGTTTTTCCCCGCGGTTTTTTTGTTCCGCGCCTTCGGCTGGCCCTTCGCCATCGTCATCGGCGTTGGCGTTGCGGACAAGTTTCCAGTCGCCCATGCGAACCGCACCTTCGCGGCCAACGGTGTTGAGGAGAATCACGTCGTGCGGCGAAGGCTTGCCCTGTGCGATGGCCGGCCAGGCGTCACGACCGTCGAGCGGAAGTTTTTGCTCCACCGATGCCCCGGCGAGGCCGAGGAACGTGGGATACCAATCCACCATGTGCAACGGCGCTTTCACGGTCGAGCCGGCGGGAATGTGTCCGTCCCAGGCGGCGCAAGCCACAACGCGGACGCCGCCATCGTAGAGGCTGCCCTTGCCGGCGCGGAACGGGGTGTTGCGCGCGAAGTCGCCCTTGGCGGTCAGCCCACCGTTGTCGCTGGCGAAAACGAAGAGGGTATTTTCGCGCATGCCCGCTTTCTCAACGGCGGCAACGATGCGCCCGATGCCTTCGTCCATCTGGGCGATCATGCCGGCATAGACACTGCGGTCCGGGCCGAGATTCTTGTAGGGGTCGGAGTATTCGGGCGGACACTCGTGCGGCGAGTGCGGCGAGTTGTAGGCGACGTAGAGGAACAACGGCTTGGCCGGGTCGCGCTGCTCGATTTGCCGCACGGCCTCCTGCGTGTAGAGATCAGCCAGCCAGCCTTCATCGGCGCATGGCTTCTCGTCACGTTGAAGGTCGCCGGCCCCGACCAAATGGGATGTCTTTTTGTGGTTGGAAACGAATCCATAGGTGTGGTCGAAGCCCCGCTGCATCGGCCAGTAGGCCCGGTCGAAATCGCCGAGATGCCACTTGCCGACGTGGGCGGTGGCGTAGCCGGCCTCGCGCAGCCCCTGCGGGAGCAACTGCTCGTTCAGCGACAGGCCGACCTTGGAATTTGGCCGCAGCACGTTGTATTGGCGACCGTAGCGAATCGGGTAGCGCCCCGTCATCAGAGCACAGCGCGAGGGCGTGCAAACCTGCAAGGTGTAAAAGGATTCCAACTCCGCTCCGGCCGCCCGAATCCTGTCAATGTTCGGCGTCTTGATATCCGGGCCGCTGAAGCCCACGTCCGCGTGTCCGAGATCGTCCGCCAGGATGAATACGATGTTCGGCTTTCCGGGTGTGGACGGCTTGTCGGCCGCAAAGCACGGCAGAATGCAGAGGAATGTTGTGAGGGGTATCAGGAGGTGTTTCATAATTATTTCAAGCAGCACATGGACTACATGCCTTCGTCCTTCTTGTTGGCTCCCTCGACCGCCTTGTCGGTTTTTTTGCCTTTGCCCTGCCGTCCGTCGCCTTTCACCTTGGGTCCCAGAAACGGGAGTGCGATGGCGGCGGGCCGGGCATCCTTGTATTGGTCGAGAGCACTTTGCAGCAGCTTCGCGGCGGCGGCAGCCTCCCCTGTCAAATCCGCCACCTTCAGCGGCTGCTTCTCCGCAATGTCGGTGCGCAGATCGTAGAAGGCGCCGGTGCGAGAGAGCTTGAAATCCCGCGTGGAGGCGAACTCTGCGATGATCCCGTCGTCCTTTCTCGGCGCATACCAACTGTAATACCAGTCACGCGGAGTTCCTTTTTCCCCGAGGATCTGGGGAAGAAAACTGCGGCCGTCGATTTTCAAACCGGCCGGAACGGCAACGGAGGCAGCCTGACAGATCGTCGGCAGGATGTCCGTGCTGTCCACGAGGTCATTGGAAACCTTTCCCGCAGCCGCTTTGCCCGGCCAGTTCGCGATGAGCGGGACATGCATCCCGGCATTGGTCGGGGAGCCTTTTCCACCGATGATTTTTTTGTCGCCCATCATGGTCATGACGCCGCCCTGGGTGCCGTTGTCGCCGAGGATGAGGAGGAGGGTGTTGTCGCGGATGCCGAGCTCGTCAAGCTTGGCGACAAGCCTGCCGGTGAGCTTGTCGGTGTAGGCGACCATGTCGGAAAAATGCTGGTGGAGGCCATCGGGAGACAGGGTGTCTTTGGCTCCCTTGTTTTCACCGTAGTCCGGACTGTCAGGCGTCGCGTGGAAAGGGGCGTGCGTGAGCATCATCGTGTAGTAGAGCAAAAACGGCCCGTCCTTTTTGCGCCCGATAAAATCCAGCGCGTAATCGCTCACGATGTCCGGCCCATATTCCTTGCCGGTGAAATCCTTCGCCACCCCGTTGATTTCAAGGCCGGGATTCATGTAGCGGCTGGATGTCTTTCCCGCGCCCGCGCGGGTGTGTTGCCAGAGGCAATACTCGTCGAACCCGAATTTCTTCGGCAGCTCGGGATCGGTGCCAAGCTGCCATTTCCCGGCGATGCACGTCGCGTAGCCTGCCTGTTTGAACAGGTTCGCGAACGTCACGCTCTTCGGGTCCAGCTCGCCGAAATCGGTGTAGTTTCTGACGTTATAGATGCCGGTCATGATCTGCGTGCGCGTCGGCGTGCAGAGCGGCTGCACGTAGCACCGGTCGAACCGCACGCCGGTGGCGGCGAGCTTGTCCAGCGCGGGGGTTTGATAGGACGTGCAGCCGTCGGCCCCGATGCACTCGTAGCCCATGTCGTCGATGAGGATGACGATGATGTTGGGCTTGCTGGCAGCAGCCGGCTTGTCGGCCGCCAAGCAGGGCAGAGTGCAGAGGAATGCTGTGAGGGAAATCAGGAGGTGTTTCATCATGTCGTTTGGACTACATGTTTTCGTCCGTCTTGTTGGCACTCTCCACCGCCTTGGCTTTCTTGCCTTTTCCATGCCGTCCGTCGCCTTTCACTTTGGGGCCCAGAAACGGGAGCGCGATGGCGGCGGGCCGGGCATCCTTGTATTGGTCGAGGACACCCTGCAGCAGCTTCGCGGCGGCGGCTGCCTCGCCGGTCAAATCGGCCACCTTCAGCGGCTGCTTCTCCTCGATATCGGTGCGCAGATCAAAAAATGCCCCGGTGCGGGAGAGCTTGAAATCCCGGGTGGAGGCGAACTCTGCGATGATCCCGTCGTCCTTTTTGGGGGCGATCCAAGAATAATACCAGTCACGCGGAGTTCCTTTTTCCCCGAGGATCTGGGGAAGAAAACTGCGCCCGTCGATTTTCAAATCGGCCGGAACGGCAACAGAGGCAGCCTGACAGATGGTCGGCAGAATGTCGGTGCTGTCCACGAGGTCGTTGGAGACTTTCCCCGCCGCCGCCTTGCCCGGCCAGTTCACGATGAGGGGGACATGCATCCCGGCATCGGTGGGCTGGCCTTTTCCGCCGATGAACTTCCGGTCACCCATCATAGTGACCGTGCCGCCTTGGGTGCCGTTATCGCCGAGGATGATGATGAGCGTGTTGTCACGGATGCCGAGCTCATCGAGTTTCGCGACGAGCTTGCCGGTGAGCTTGTCCGTGTAGGCCACCATGTCGGAGAATTCCTGATTGATTCCGTCCGCGCGCACGGGGGCCTTGCCTCCGCCTTTTTTGCCATAGCCGGGACTGTCAGGCGTCGGCTGGAAGGGGGCGTGGGTAAGCATCATCGTGTAGTAGAGGAGAAACGGCTCGTCCTTTTTGCGCTGGATGAAATCGAGCGCGTAATCGCTGACGATGTCCGGCCCGTATTCCTTGTTGGTGAAATCCTTCGCCACACCGTTGATATCGAGGCCCGGGTTCATATAGCGACCGGCAGAGCGCGTGTGATTCCAGAGGCAATTCTCGTCGAACCCGAATTTCTTCGGCAGGTCCACGTCCTCGCCGAGCTGCCACTTTCCGGCAATGCACGTTGCGTAGCCGTCCTTCTTGAACAGATTTGCGAACGTCACGCTCTTCGGGTCCAACTCTCCGAAGTCGGTATAGTTCCTGACATTGTAGATCCCGGTCATGATCTGCGTGCGCGTCGGCGTGCAGACCGGCTGGACGTAGCACCGTTCGAATCGTACACCGGTGGCGGCGAGTTTGTCGATCACCGGCGTCTTGTAGGACGTGCACCCGTTCGCGCCAATGCACTCATACCCCATGTCGTCGATGAGCAGGACGATGATGTTCGGCTTGCCGGCAGCGGATGGCTTGTCGGCCGCAAAGCACGGAAGACCGCAGAACAGAAGCAGGGTGGGGATGAGGAGTTTCATGAAGTTGGATGGTGGGGAGTTTCCGAAAAAATCAGGGGCGGGTGCGGTCAACGTCCCGCGCAGCCGTCAGCAGCCCGGAAAGACGTTTTACGACATCCGGCTTCTCATCCCAGAGATTATGGCTTTCCGCCGGGTCGGCAGCGAGATTGTAAAGCTGGTTTTCATTCTCGGGATTGGCCTTCGGCTTTTTGCCCTTCCCGCCTTCACCGACAAAGGATTCGTTCTTTTCGATCAGCTTCCAGTCGCCCTCGCGCACGGCAAAAATCCCATCGGAGGAATCGAGAACCACGCTGTCCCTCACAACAGCATCCGGCTTTCCCTCCCACGCAGGCAGCGCATTGAAGCTGTCCTCTCCCGCTCCGGAGGGGAGCTTTTCTCCAAGAACTGCCGCGCAGGTTGCCAGCACATCGGTGAGGCAAATCAATGAGCCGCTCTTCGTCCCGGCGGGCACGTGACCCGGCCAGCTTACGATGAATGGCACGCGGAACCCTCCCTCGTAGATGCTGTGCTTGCCGCCTCGCAACGAGCCACAGGTCAGATGGCCGGCTTGCCGGGCCTGCCATTGGGCGCCGATGTGCGGATTTTCGGTCTTCGGCACGACGCCCCCGTTGTCGCTGGTGAAAAGAATGAGCGTGTTGTCGAGCACGCCGGCTTTGGAGAGCGCGCCAGAGATTTCTCCGACGTGCCGGTCGAGCTCCTGGACAAAATCCCCGTAGGGACCGCACTCGCTTTTGCCAAGCGATTCGGCGGCCGGCGTGATTTCGTTGTGGGTGATGTTGGAAGCGAAGTAGAGGAAGAACGGCTTGTCTTTCGATCGCTCGATGAACTCCACGGCCTTCTTCGCGATGTCGCCGGCCACATGATCCGGCTTGTATTCCGCATCCGGGCTCCAAGGCTGGACATCAGCACGGCCGACCATTGTCACCGCGTCGCCAGGTTTTCGTCCAACGAAGCGATGGTTTTCGATGTAGATCCTCGGCGCATTGCCAACGTTCGCGGCCATGCCGTAAAAATAATCAAATCCGGCCTCCAGCGGTCCGGGTTTGATCTCCTCCTGGCTCCAATCGTAGCGGACCTTCGGCGAATCGCCCGGCCCGAAGCCGAGATGCCACTTCCCGATGGCTGCAGTCGTATAGCCGCTTTTCTGGAAGAGCCGGGCGAGCGTGATCCGCTCAGGATCGAACAGCAACGGACCGCCGGGAGCATGCACGCCGGTCGCACCATGCCTTGGTTCGCGCCAGAAATAACGGCCGGAAATCAACCCATATCGTGTCGGCGAGCAGACGGAGCCCGGCGTGTAGGCCTGGGTAAAAAGTCGCCCGTCCGCAGCAAGCCGGTCGATATTCGGCGTCTTGATCCTGGTCGCCCCGTAGCATCCGACATCGCCGTATCCGAGATCATCCGCCAGTATGATGACAACATTGGGTCTGTCCGCAGCATGACTCCAACCCGAAAAACCGAGCAAAGCCGAGGCTATCAAGAAGGCGGAAAACCAGCCCGTCTTCAACTGCCATCGTCCGACCTGCCTGTGAATGGATTGGAAACAATGCATCTGAAAGTTATCAAACCCTCCGATCCCGCAAGAGTTTCAACATATTTTTGTCCTCCACCAGTGCATTTCCAGCGAACGGCTGCCTTGCTGCCGTGGAAATCCCATCCGGGTTTGACCGCCGTCAAACATCCTTCTTCTGAGCCTGCGGCTTCGAGAGTTGCTTGCCGGTCTCCCGGTCGAACTTGTCCTCCCTGCGTGATTCCGGAATCGTGTCGTTTGTCTCCTTCCGCCAGGAATCAAGCTGTTCACGGAGTTCCTTCACGGTGACGGCATATTTCGGATCGCCCGCGAGATTTTTCAATTCCTGCGGATCGGCCTTCACATCATAGAGCTCCTCTTCCGCACGGGGCTTGATGAAGCAGGCCATCTGGTCGGGAGTGAGCTGGCCTGCATCGCGGAGGCGGCGCATCTCCCGGAATGTCAGGCTGTTGGCTGCATCAGCCGGCGGGGTGCCTGGCAGTTCGGGCCAGAAGTTGCGGATGTATTTGAACTGCGGCGTCCGAATAGCACGCTCATATGCTGCAAAGTCGTGCCAGTTGTGCTCGGCGAAAATTTTGTCGCGGATCGTTCCCTTCGGATCGCTCAACAAGCCCGCATACGATTTTCCCTGAAAAGTCTCCGGGCTTGGCAGCCCCGCCAAAGCCAGGATCGTCGGAGCCAGATCCACCGAACTGACCAGGCTGTCGCAGGTGCTGCCCGGCTTAATCCTATCTGGCCACTGGACAAGGAGGGGCGACTGGATCCCGCTGTCATACACGCTCGTCTTGCACCGGGGAAACGGGCGCCCGTTGTCGGTGATGAAAAAGACGACCGTGTTGTCGAGCACCCCTTCCCTCTTCAATTCCTCCATGAGTTTCCCGACGTAGCCGTCCAGACGGCCGATCTCGTCGTAATACATGGCCAGGTCCTTGCGCGTCGGGGGCGCGTCCGGGAGATACGGTGGCACCTCGGTTTCCTCCGGCTTGTGCGGCACGGGAAGCGTGCCCTCGGAATACGAGCGGTGGGGATCATGCGCCGCAAACCACATGAAGAACGGCTTGTCCTTCGGCCGCTCCTCCAAAGTGTTCACCCATAACTCACAACCGCTGCCGTCTTTCTGGGTACCGGTCTTGCCGACGTTGTCCGTGCGGACCAGGTCGAACCGGTCCACGACGTCCGAACCGAGATGCCACTTGCCGGCCTGGGCTGTCCAGTATCCTGCCTCCTTGAGCTTCTCGACAAATGTCACCTGCTCTTTCGGGAGTGGCATGTGGAGGCATTCCGCTCCGGTGTTGTGCGGATAGCGGCCGGTGATGATGCTCGACCGGCTGGGGCTGCACGAACTGCAGGTGTTGAATGCATTGGTGAATTTCATGCCGTCCTTCGCCATACGATCGAGATTCGGCGTCCGCACTCCCTTGCCCCCATACGGGCCGGAATCTTCAGCCCCAAGGTCGTCGGCAATGATCAGGATGATATTGGGCCGCTGCTTTTCGGAAGCGGGCGGTTCAGCCGCGACAAGCAGGCTTGTGAGCAGCGGAAGGAGAACGAGCGGGAGGGTTGCTTTCATAGGGTGAAGAATCGGTGGGGAAAAAGTGGTCAGCGGGGCTCAGGGGATTCTTTCAACATGGTTATCCTTTGCATGGCGTCCACCCTTTTCCACCGGCTGGAGTGCCAGCCAGAGGAGGAGGAGAATTCCGGCACCAATGCCGAGCAGAAGCGGCCAGGCCCTCCGGCGGGCCGCAACCTGCCAGAACCATCGCCAGTGGAGGGCGAGATGAGTGAGAATGAGGGCGAGAAAAGCATAGGAAAGCCAAGTGTGGATATCCCCCCACTCGTGCCGGGAGAGCCCCATGGCCGAGAGCCCCTGCCCGCCACGCGAACCCGGTGGAAGACGAAACGCCAACAGAAGCCCGGTGCCCGACATCGAGCAGAACACAATCCACAGCAGTGCATTCAGAATGCGCGGGAAAGCACTGCGGCCGCTCGATTTTACAGGGGGAGACTGGCTCATGGGACCTGGAAGTATAGAAGGACCGGATCCGGCAGCACTATGAAAATGTCAGACCTCCTCGTCCGGGAACAATCAACGGGCATCCGGACCTTCAGCATTGTGGGGGGCAAAATACTCCTCATCGAACGGCCAGACTTTAAAACCCGCGAACCGGAGCAAAGTTGCACCCATGGGAACGAGGGTCACCGTCTTCCGGTAATCGTCGCCGCGGGTGGCGGTGCGCATGTCCCCCACCAGTTCGACCGGCGACAACTCCCACGGGTTCTCCTCGCTCCCCTTGGGATTGCGGCGGAGGGAAAACCCGAAGTCCTTCGCGGAAGGATCCACGAAGAGCCCGGTTGTGTTGTAGGCGATATTCGGCACCACGTTGTATTCAAGAAATCCGGGCACGCTGAACTTCTGGGTGTCCAGCGGCACCATTTTCGAGGGCCAGGAACGGACAAAGAGCAGGGGCCCGCGGGAGATGGCGACCTCCCCGTTGACCAGCTTCTCTCCCCGGATGGGATTCTCAAAGTCCACCCGGACCGTATCGCCGGTGTGCCATGTTTTGGTCACCGTCCGGATCCCCTCGCCTTCTGAGACCTCCGCGCCCGGAGCGGTGATGGTTGTCTTGCCAGCCCACTCCGGCACGCGGATGGTCAGCGGAAATTTCACGGGCTTTTTTGTGGTAAACTGGAACGTGATCGTGTCGGAGAACGGATAGGATGTCTTTTCCTCGATCATGACGGGCACCCCCTGGATATCGGCGCGAACTTTCGATGGACCAAAGAGCAAGGCCGCCAGACCGCCATCCTTCACGGATTTCATCCACATCGCGCAGGTGTAGTAGGGCATGATTTTGACCGCGTTTGCCGAGCAGCAGGCGCCGCCGACATCATGAGCGGGAGACAGTTTGTGCCTGTGGGCTCCGGCATACGGGATGTCGTGGGATTCCAGCGCCTCCGGCAGCGTTGCGGAGGAAAGGTAAGCGATGCATTTTCCGTCCGGCGTGCGGGCTCCCTGGGCGGCGTTGAAGACGGCCTGCTCGACCATGTCGGCGTATTCCATCTTTCCGGTCTTTTGGAGCGCGGATTCGAGACTCGTGGCAAGCTCGGTGGTCGTGCAGTATTCGTAGGGTTGGTCCGGCAGCGGAGCATGGTCCATGACACCCTCGTCGCTGGCGCACGACCCGCCCGGGGTGATGTGTTTTTTCACCTTGGCAAAAGCGTTTTCCGCCGCCGTCCGATACGGCCCGCGCCCGTCGGAGTAAGCCAGGAACAGCGGCACGCGGAGATGCTCGACCGCATGCACTCCGTGCCAGAAAAACGGATACTTCATGTCCGACAGGCTGCGGAGCTGGATGTCCATCGTATCCACGTCGTCCGACGTCGAATAATCGTCGTAAAGAAACGAGGCAAACTCCGGATACGCCCGGGCGCCGGTCAGTCGGTAGAGCCACTCCAGGACATCAACAAACATCAGGCTGTGCCCGTTCACCGTGCGATCCCGACCCTTCTTCCCGGTCGCGCGCTCTTCAGGGGTGAGGTGGAACGGGCTGTTGCCCGGCCCGTATTTCGACATGGTGAGTTTGGTCGCCTTGACCACCGCATCCAGAACCTTCTTGTCACCGGTGAGCTCGTAGTAGGCGAGGAGGGCGAGATACGTCCGGCTTTGCATCCAGAGTTCCCCGGTCATCCGGCTTTGAAACCGCTTTTCCGGTTTGACGTTCCCGATATAGCCATCCGGATCAGCCGCCCCGAGGACGTCCCTCACAAAATCGTCGGCCTTCTTCTTTGCCACGGGATTGCCGGTCAGGTGGGCCATGCGGACAAACCCGTCGATCCAGTTCCCTCCCATCTCCCCTGCCCCTGCGTTCCCATTTTCCGTCACCCACGAGACGCTCCCGTAATTCGGCCGCAGTTCGATGAAATGTCCGGCCATTCCATCCACCGCATCATTGGTCATCTGCGCACGGATCCAGCCCTCCGGCTCAACCGATCCGACGGGCAGCGGCTCGTAGGCCGGCGGAACCGGATCCGCGTGCGAAAGCAACGCGGTGAAGACGAGGCAGGCGACAAAAGAAATCTTCATCGGGTGCCCTCCAGATATTCGGCGACAAAAACAAAAACTCCGGCCGTCCATCCGATCATGGAGGGCATCTTGTATTCATTCGCCACATCGAGCCCGCCGGTCACCACGTTGTATTTCTCCCACAGGTCCCCCGTCTTTTCATAGTTGGAGATGACAGCGCGCAGGTATTTCTCCGCGATGCGCCGCGCATCGTCGTGGAACCCGTAGCGATCGAGGGCCATGATCGCGACGCATTGAAGCGACGCCCATCCGTTCGGGAAATCCCACTGGTAAACGAACTTTCCAGGACGCCTCTCGCAAGTCGCAAGGCCGTGATCGTATTCGAGAACGCCCCGCATCTTTTGGACGACCTTCCCCGCCTGCTCCGGCGTTGCAAGCCCGGCCAGCAGTGGAAAGAACGTGGCGCAGTTGGCCAAATCCGATTTCGTGCGCGTCACAAAGTTGTAGTCGGTGAAGCACCCTGCTTCCTCGTTCCAGAGGAAATCCTGGATCAGATGCGCCCGCCTCGCCGCCTTTTCCCGCCAGACCGGCGCATCTCCATTGTCCAGGGTTTCTGCAAATTCAGCGCGGATCATCTCGCCCAGGTAAAGGTTGGCGTTGATTTCCAGCGGGCAGAATTCCTCCGCGCGGCGGTCGAAGCGCGGAGTGAAGTCCCAGACCTCGCATTCGCTCAGTGCCTGGCTTCCGAACGCCAGCTTCTCACCATCGTCCGCAAAGGTCAGCCCGGGAAACCGCTCCGCAGCCAGATAGCTGGAAAAATCCTTCAGATATTCCGGCGTGGCCGAATGGTGGACCCGGTTGAGCCCGACCGGCGACATGCGCCGGGTCGTCCAGAAATCGTGCTCTTTGGACAGGGTGGCATACGCGCGTTCAAGCCACTCGCGATCCCCCGTCTCCGCAAAGATTTCACGCACCATGAGCGGAAGAAACGGGAGGCCCGATCGGTTGGCCATCGAGTAGCGGTTGGCGTTCGGCACAAAACCAAGCTTCTCGACAAGGAACAGCATATCGTCGGTGTTGTTTCTTGCCTGCTCAAGCATGCCGAGCCGAAGCAGCCCGAGATTGATGAAATAGGTGTCCCAGACGTAGAGATTGTGAAACGCGTCGTTCGCGCACGGCGCAGAATACGGCCTCGGCAACCCGATGATATCCCCTTCGTCATCCGTCTGTTCGCGGACCGTCAGGGGAAAGGACGAGCGGATATACGAAAGCACCGCGTCCGTGCCCGGATAAGCCTCCGGTGCCTCAGGACTTCTTTTTCTTTTTGGCGGAAGCATCGGGGTTGAATTTCGGATTCGGTGCCGGCATCTGGGCCTTCACGTCCTCGCGCCATCCGTGGAGCAGCTTCAGCAATTCGGCGGTTTTCTCCGGCATTTTCGCCGCAAGGTCGGTGCGCTCGCCAATGTCATCCTTCAGGTTGTAAAGTTCGGCGCGCATGTCCTCGTACCACTCGATGAGCTTGAAATCGCCGAGGCGCACGGCCCCATACGGCGCGCCGCCGGAACCATGATAATGGGGATAATGCCAGAAGAGCGGACGCTCCGGAAGCGCAT
>Ga0247840_10002800_pt1 | contig 30470 bp, 31 predicted proteins | sample LaCruzMarch2015__FD_192404 | JGI IMG/M metagenome (GOLD analysis project Ga0247840, IMG submission 192404) | Freshwater microbial communities from meromictic Lake La Cruz, Castile-La Mancha, Spain - LaCruzMarch2015_17m | ecosystem: Environmental > Aquatic > Freshwater > Lake | place: Spain...
CCGTGACGGCAACCGGCAATAAGAAAGCGGAAGAGGTGTACGGAGCCAAGATGAACATGGCCGTCGTCGAACTGAAGGCCACCGTCAGCCACCGCGATAGCGCCGAGATCCTGACCTCTAAAAACGCCGCAGGCCGCGCCGGCAGCTCCGACAGCACCGGACTGCAGGACGCCTGCAAAAAGGCCGTTACCACCGTCTTTCCTGAGATCATGGATCGCATCCTCTTCCACTGGACGCGCGACTTGGACATTGGATCCTCAATCACTCTTGAAATCTCCGATGCCAGTTATGCCGCTGTCACCGCGCTGGTCGACAAATTACGCAAAGTCGAAAATGTGACCCAAGCGGAAATTGTCGAGGCACCGGAGGATGGTATTGCCGTAGTCCGAATCATCGGTCGAATTAAGGCGGAAGCGATTGCAAGCCAGCTTTCCAAACTCAGCGACGGCAACCTTGAAGGCAATATCAGCGGCCCGCGTAAAGTCACAGCCCGTCAGGCCAGCGAGTCGTCTGGCCTATCGATCCCTGCACTTATCGTAGGAGCCCTGCTCGTCGCCGTCATTCTGAGCGCCGTCATTCTGATGCGGAAAAAACGGGTGTAAAAATGAACAATCGGCAGATGCTTTTACTTTTATGCCTGCTCTTGTTTACGGCGGTTCCCGTGATTCACGCCCAGACGGTTCCGGATATGGAAGGGAAGCTTACGCCCGCCGCGATCGCACTCCGCGATGCGCTGAGCCAAAAAAATCCTGACGGCAAGGAGCTGACGATTGCTACCGTGCCGCTGGTTGATACAGAACAAAGCATTCGCAAACTAGGAGTGGCGGTCGCGCAAATCGTCGAGCGCCAACTCCTTGTCTCGAAACCGGAATGGTTGCGCGTCCAGTCACGACTTAACCTCGCCAGCGTCATGGACGAGCAGAAGCTCTGGATCACCGACATGGTAAAGGAAAACAAAAAAGAAAACAGCACTCCTGCTGGTTTTCTGGAGAAAGCGGACTTCCTGATCGTCGGTGTTGTGTCCCCCGGTACAGAACAGGTTAATATCGAACTGCGCCTGATCGGCACACGTAACGGTAATGTACTGACCGCACAAACCGTCAGCACGCCAACTACTCCTGAGCTCAAAGAACTGTTCAAATATATGCGGCGGGCGGCGGGACGAGAAGCTGAAGATATCGCGACAGTCGACAATATCAGTATCGCGGTAACCGCCCAGCGCGAAGGCGCTCCGGGTACTCCGGTAAAGGAATGGCTGGTCAAGGAAGAGGAAACTCTAAAGGGCGGCAGAGACCAGTTTAATATCCGCTTTACTGCGGATGCCGATGCCACTGCGTATGTTTTTCTGTTCGGCTCCGACCAGCAGGCGGTGCTTCTCTTTCCCTGCGAGGACTGGGAGGAGCAGTTCGAGCGGCAATTCGGACGCAAAGCGAAAGCGCGCGACAATTACTGCCGCGCCGATATGGAATATAGCGTACCCGGCACCGATGCCGCCGGTCAGCCGCGCTATTTCAAGCTGGATACCACTCCGGGGCTTAATACTCTCTACGTCTGCGCCAACCGTTCTGACATTCACAACTATCAAGAGATCGCGGAACGGCTGACCAAGGCAGGCTCGGCGGAAGCGCGCCTCAAAGTTCTGAATGACACGTTTAAAATTGATTGCGTAAAAACCTTTTCTTTTAACCAGGACGCCGGCAAATAACTAAGTAATCGCTGAAGCAGTCTAGAAAGAAACTCCTATGGCTATGCTAAGAATTCTTTTATTCATTTTAGTTTTTTTTTCTGAGGGGCTTACTGCACAGGCCGTTGGTGATAAGTGGGCATTGCTTATCGGCGTGGACAAGTGCGAAGCCGTCGGTGAACTTAAAGTCTGTTCCGCAGACGCTCTTGCACTAAAGTCCGTACTTCAGCAAATCGGCTATCCGGAAAACCACATCACTGTGCTGGTGGACAGCAACCAGTCTAATATCAATGCCCTGCCCACCATCGGCAACGTCGAGCGCGCCATCAAAAGGCTGGCTCAGGTGGCCGAGGCGGACGACAAGATTCTCTTTTTCTTCTCTGGTCACGGCGTCACCTGTAACGGCACCAGCTTTCTCGTGCCAACCGATGGAGACCTCGCCAAAGGTGTCAGTCTTCCGTGGATCAAGGATCAGTTCGCGGCCTGCAAAGCCAAAGAAAAGGTCCTGATTCTTGATGCCTGCCATTCCGGCGCGGCCAAGGGCGTCAGCGGCATCACCCCAGACCTGAAAACAGTAGGAAACTTAGTTATGCTGCTCTCCTGCGAGAAAGCACAGGTTTCGTGGCCAGACAAACAGGGGCGACATAGCGTATTCACATCTGCCGTGCTGGAGGGCTTGTCCGGAAAAGCCGCAAATACTGATCGAAAGGTAACACATCAGACCTTAGCGGCCTACGTCCGCAAAAGCGTCAAGGACTGGACCTACGAGAATCAGAAAGAAGAGCAAACCCCGGTGATGGTGGCCGACACAGCAGGCGATATTATCCTAGCCGATATTGCGCTGATGAAGCCGGCCAATGTGACGATTAATATAACTGAGCACTCAACCCCCGCAACGTTCGCGCCGACAACAGTCGCTACTGGCGAGGATAAACGCGCCTATTACACAGGTAGCAGTCTTAGTTCGCGTTCATGTCAGGATGCATCGTTGTTCAAGGAAACTCCGAAACGCTTTTCTATAAAGCAAGAGAACCAAGTGACCGACGCCCTGCTCGGCAAAACATGGATACTCTATGATGCAGACGAGATTCTTACCTTGTCAGATGCCCGTAGTCGCGCGGAACAACTGGGAGCACGACTGCCAACCCAGAAAGAACTGGCCTCACTGCTCGCTCTGAAACAGCAAAAGGGAGACTGGGCGCGAATCAATGGCGCCGTTTTCCCAAAACATAACCGTACAAGTATGTTTTGGACTGATTCCGGAAGCGGCGCCAGCGTGACTATGCTTCGCTACGTGATTGATCTCAACGACGGCACGGCGAGGAAAACATCTTCCGATGACTTACACGGGGCCCTGCTAATCCTCGACAAATAACAGATCATAAAAAAACCGCACACCCAAATCTAATTTGGCGTATGCGGTTTTTTGCCGAGAGATTATTCCGACTTATAATTTATGGCTTTGCAGGTAAGCGTAACTTCCTCCTCAGCATAAATCAACGGGAAGCCGGATGTCTGAGCAATTAAGGACGGCTCAATGATAGCGTCGGCATCCGATGCCGCTGCAATGACCTTGTAGAAAGCGCGATCTTCTGCCGACGCGCTATGAGTATAAACGATGTAAGGCACCGTAACCGGCAAAAACAACCAGAGCCCAGGATAGCAAAGCATGAATTTTTCTGTGTCGCTAAGTTTATCCTTTGGTGTCAAGTAACTAAACTGATCCTTAAATAGTTTAATTCCCAGCACACGAACATTGGTACCATCAATCACCTTCACAACGCCGCACACATACGATTTTGTTATGGATGACCCCTTGACGGAACCCAGCATGGCATAATCATTATCTTTGAGTTTGATGTTAACCTGACCAGGAGCTGTCGGCGTCATACGTTGAACACCCGCACAACCACTAATCACCATAGCCATCATCAATAAAATAAGCTTTTTCACGCGCATCCCCCTTCGCTTTTATTTGGCATCGCAGACCACATTCTGGTCTTCGACGCATGCGGTTTATCGCGAAAGACGCCCGTTATTCAGACTTATACTTCAACGCTTTTCCAGTGAAAGTGGCCTCTTCCTCTTCGTAAATAAACGGAAAGCCGGATGTCTGCTTGATAAGAGCCTTCGGGATGATCGCGTCTGCGTCGGGCGTTGCAGCCAGAGCCTTGTAATAGGCGCGGTCTGAAGCCGACACTGTGCCAAATAACAGGTTGAAAAATCCGGGATCTTGGTAGCTGTACTGATCTTCATAGTCCTTAAATACCCACAGAACACGAACCTTGGTGCTGTCAACAATTTGCACGACACCAAATGCATACGACTTAACAGTTGAAGAACCTTTGACAGAGGCGAGCATGGTGTAGTCGCCTCTTTCGAGGTTGATATTAACCTGTCCTGGAGCCGAAGGTGTCGCGCGTTGTACACTGGCACAGCCACTCATCACCACGGCAACTGCCGCCATCACCAAGGAAGATACTATCTGGTTTCTCATACTCTTCATCCCTCTTGCTTGTTGTTGCTGTAGGCCGAACCAATTCTCAAGCCTCGAATCGGAACTGCATGACATCGTCTTGATGCACGTGCAGACATTACTTCCCGAATAACAGCCCGTCAAGCGGTGCACCAAAAATTCATTAACGCCCCGGAACCCGCGAGATCATTATGTCTTCGGCCGTCGGGGAAAGCATCTGCGGGCGTTGGGTTTTGCCAGTTTTTAATCCCCATTCCATCATGCTTTTCTGGACGTATTCGAATAGCTCTTTTTGCGTTACGCTGCTGTTCTTGTCGGTATCTGCTTTGCCCGCTACTCCCTCCAGCAGATAGCGGGTGAAGATACCGTGCTTACTGTCCGGATCAGGATGCGAGAGCTCATTTTCGGCGCAAGAGGCCATGACATGCACACCGGCCGTCTTCAGAGAGGGGGCAATTCCAGAAACCCCCCGGGTGGCGCTACCGCTATGGCAGGCATCAAGCACCAGCAGTTTTCGACCGGCTTTACTGTTTTGCATCTGCTGCTGCAGTTTCGTCAAAGAAATGCTGTTTTCTCTGTCTTTTTCATCACCATCCTGCGGAATCAAATACCCTTCGCCATCAATGGCAGTACCGTGTCCGGCAAAATAAATCACCAGCGAGTCTTTGGCCGTGGAAAAATCGCAGACCTGCTTAATGCGCCGTTTGATACTGGTGTACGTTGGCCGATTTTCGGGAGTCTTGGCGTCGTCCGTCAACAGAACCACACGCTCCCGAGCATATCCTCTTTCCAGCAACACGTTATGAATTGCCTCTGCATCTTCCCGGCAATTGGACAACGGTCCAAGAATATCATAGTTGCTAATCCCAATGATCAGGGCTATTCCAACGCCGTCGCCCTCGACCTTGACCGCCGGAACAGATGGTGCGGCGGAAGGCACTGTGGCCGCAGCCGTTGCGACGGAACCCTCCTTACTGACATACCCCCTTCGAGGCGCTCCCGGACCTGACTTGCTCAATTCCTGAAGGAGTGCAACTTCATCTGTATTCTGGCGCAAAGAAACGGCCGCCGCCGCCAACTGGCGAATGCCCTCACCAAACCCAGCGGTCGCAGGAAGCTGTTTTTTGATTTGCTTGAGAAATTTGCAGGCCGTTTCGGCATTTTGGTCGAGCCGGATAAAGGCCAGCAGGACCAGTATGGTATCTTCCGCTTTTGACGGATCCTGCAGGGTCTTAATGGCCGGCGTAAGGGTTTTCCGGCTGCTATCCTGATCGTAGCGCGCGGCCAACGAGCTTGTTTTCTCTGCATCCAGCACCGAAACCAAATGCCAGACCATTAGGGCGGGAATCCGCTCTGCATCAGGCAACCGTGCGTTTTCTTCATATTGATCCCGCGCCAGTTCACGAGCCTGAGTGTATTTACCTTCTACACACCCCTCCAGGGATTCTTTCAGGGCATCGGTCGTCTCACTGTTTTGCTTCAGGTAACGTACGGTTTCCGTTGTGGCCGAGTCAGCCCAGATGTACGGCGCAGAAAAAAAAATACCGCTGAGCAGGCACCCTACTTTCACGACAGTTGTTGCAGGGATTTTCATAAGCTCGCAAAAAAACCGCTCAAGATTAATATCAGTGCTGCTCCAACATCATGTCTTTGAAGCCAGCCGTCACTACGTCGCAAGCCTGACGGCTTTCATCCATCAGGTTGTCGTCCGCCTTCCCGGCCTTGGCGAATTCGAGCAGTGAAAGTCCTTCTTTTTTCATTGGACAGTGAACAATTCGTGAATCAAAAAGGACTTCGTTTGACGGCTGGGCAATAAGTTTGATTTCGCAATCCAGCCGCATTACGCCGGTATCTGTCCCGGGCTTTCGCCAAACCCCATACTCCCAAACCCGCACATCGAGCACGGCATCCGCACCATAATGGGCAGCCAGCCGTGCATAATTCGGCAGACGCTTGATCTTCTCCCCGCGGTATTCCTTGACGATGGCATGCGCATCAAAGGCCTTCAACATTTCATCCGTTGAAACCACGTCCCATTTACGAGAGACCACAGCCATGCGTGCCATTCGCTCCAGCAGTTCCCTGTGAATTGAAAACTGCTGCTTAGCCAAGTGACTAGAGAATTCCGAGGCGGCCCGAGCATCAGATCCCTTCACAAATAAAGCTCCCAGTAGACCCCAGTAGCGTTCCGCTGGGAAACGATCATAGTACACGCCTATTCCATCGGAGGCCTCCAACCGAACCCGCCGGTCAGCTACCACGCGGGAAGGCACAATCACAACGCGTTTGATTTTGGCGACTGCAGCCGCATCCATGTCCAGCCGCGCATTGCCATCCCATGGTCGGGGATAATCATCCGACGAAAGATCAAACCCTAAAAAACCGACCACAAAATCAAAGACTTCGACCGGATGCATCTCAGCCCCGGCGTTGAGGATGATCGCCGTCGCCTCCGCTCCAATTCCTGCGTAATCACGATGCAACCGATACAGGGTCGCACTGTTTTCGGGAATGCTGTAATCGGTGAAGCCGCCAAACGCGTTGCTGCGCCGAAACGATTCCCATGTGAACGGCAGGAGAGAAAATTCTGCTTTCGACTCGTTGCAGAATCCGCCTTGCCGTTCATCAAATCCGAAGCGCGACACCGCGGCCCCGCCCAAGCCAACCTGTGCGGCACGCGTCGCATGCGCATTAGCATGCACGCCAAAGCCAAATCCGAATTGGAGGCTGAGCATGTCCATAAAATCGCCACCCCGGTTAACAGGATAGCATGCAATCTTGGTCCAGATACCTGGTATATCGCCCTCATCGCGAATGGTTCCTCCGGAATCCCCCTCATACCAAGGAACCGTCCCGGACAAATCTTGCGCACCGAACACAGAGCAACTACTGCCGAAAAGCAAAGTCAGCCCCATAACCGTTTTCCAAACATACGTCGGCACTGTCAGCATTTTTTTTCTCCAGAACAAATGTGTTACCGTTTTTTAGAGACAGGCACTGCCGGCGGCATAGCATCCTCTTTTTCGACTTTCGATTGAACCGGTAGCGCATCCGCATCACGAATACCCTTGTAGTCGTTAATCGCGGCACCGTTTCCGGTTGCCTCAACCACGCCCGACACGTTTAGTTTTTCGCCAAGAATCATCGCGACATCATCTACGTTGATACGCAGAGTAATGTATGCATTGCCATTTTTACTCCAGCCATAGCTCACCATTTCCGTCATGAACAGAGCCGCCACTACCTTCGCCTTGATGGCATCCGATTGAAGAACCATATTGTGAACGGAACTTTTTCCCTCCACTTCCATGCCAACAATCTGCTCGGCCAATTGTCCATAAGCGTCCAATTCAGCGGCACGCAGAGCGCTGATAGCCCCCTTCATCTCCGGCCGGATCGTGGAGAATCCGATCCGCCGAATTTCCTTATCGGGATTAGGGAAACTCATGCCGGTGAGTTCGCCCACCTGTTTCAGCGCAATAGTGGCAGTAACCTTGGCGACCCCCTTTTCCTCATCAAAAACCTTGTCTAATTTATAACCGCGCAACGTCCCCACCGTTTTGGTTTCGGCAGAGCCTTCAAAAATTCCGTTCACCAAGTCTTTGACTTCGCTACTGGATCGTACCTTCACGCCATAAACGCTTTCGACCAAGGCGCGGCAGGCCACAATTTCGGCCTGCTTGATGGCCATCAAACTATCGTTCCCAGCCCAAACCTGCGGAGCCGACATCAACCCCAAAAACAAAACAACCCCAGGTACTAAAGTTCTCATTTTCATCCTCGTCCTTTCTTTTTAGTTTACTACCGGTACGCTTAAACACTCTTGTCGAAAGCCTGGTCTGTCAGCCGCCTGGTTTGTCTCAACACTATCGGATGTTTTGAAAACCTTTACGCTCTCAACCTTCAGATCGCGAACAATCGGCTCCTTATCCGGCGACCTTTCTACACGCATTGCCGCTTTGATCTCAACCGACTCACCCTCTTTTAATCCGTCAGGGACACTCTGTTTGGTCATTTGGTCATTGATGGAGCATAACTCGGCCGTCTTCAACTCCACCAACTCCTGATTGCCACCGAAACATACGGATACTGTAAACACGGTTGCCGCAGCTATCAGGAAAAAAAGATAATCGTTAAAACTCTTCATCAGTCAGCTTCCCAAATTTCTTTGGTACGACTTTAGGGTCGGCAGCCGCAGGAGCCGGCGATTGACCCCCGCCCGTCGTTGCAGGCGCTACAGAAGCGGATTTGGCCGGAGCCGGAGCGGCGGCCGCCGCCTTTTCCGCTTCTGCCGCCAAGCTCGCCATGGTCCGGCGATAGTTTTTCAACCGTTGCGCACCTTCCTTTATCGGCACATTGAGCCACAACTGCGTAATCAGATCTACATCGCTTGTGACATTGTATTTTGCTTTCAGCTTGGCCACGATTTCCTTTTCAGAAGCGCTCAAATCCGTATGTTGGAGATCGATATTTTCACCGTGACAGAAGGCAAAAAGCTTGAGCCTGGCAACAGCATTCAGATCGTCCTCAAGTCCGACGCGATAGGCATCCACCACCTTCTGGTTTACCGGCGCGCCCTCAATACACCGCCAGTACGGAACGTCGCAATATTTCCCGACCAGCTCTAAAACACTAATTTCGACCAACAATCGGAGGGCGGCGTGGATTCCATCCTTTTTTGCAAATCCGGACTTCACGCCAAGGCCGTTACCTTCAATCACAAGATTCAGACTCGTGTTATTTTCCCCCTTCATCACACAGATTTTGCTCGATGTCTGAACTCCCGGAATAATCTGCTGGGTCTGGTAGGCTACCATCTGCAAGTCTAAAGCCACCTGTCCACCCGATGAACCGCGATCGTGGCTAGCGCCGGCACTGGATCGGCCATTCGGCAAAGCATAATCAGCCTCTGCCTCAAATTTTTTCTCCAGCATATCTTTATCAAACTCCGTAATGGCACCTTTGACCAGCAGGTCAGGCAACGTCCGGTCCAGCGTCTTGCCTAGTTCTTTTTCAGTAAATACATAAGTCGGGTCATAAGGGATCAACTTGATGGGCCCTTGAATTTTTCCCAGCGCCGTCGATACGATCTGCACCAAATCTTTGGGGACACCTTCTCCTGCCGTCGCGTTATTAATGGCCAGAGTCTGCACCCGTATGACGGGCGTATTGTACGCCTGCAACATGCTGCCCAGCGTTTCCAGAGAGGAATCGTAGCGCGTGACTCGCTGACCGGGTCCTGCTGTGCCGGCATCCGCCTTATTGAGGTCTTCGACACTCACATCCTTAACGGTCGAACACCCGCCGCCAGCCAAGAAAAGCACACCTGCGATAACTGCAACACCCACTGCCTGAAGCCTAAAGCTCAACTTGTTCATACCAGTCTCCTATCCAGCCAGCCACACCGCTTCGTGAAACCAGCCTATTTATCGGTTTTTACCGTCTCTGTTCTAAAACACCCTAATGCACAACGATCCCTTTTTCCGCGTCAATAATGATATTGGAGTCGATCTTGCGATGTTTGAGTGCACCCTCCTCGACCTCTACCTTCCCGATATTGACATCCGTCGGCTTGCCGCCAGTCTTAACATCAATTTTTTTGTCGGTCTTTATTACCATGTCAACGCTACGAATCTTATCGTCCCTGCCGATAGTCGTTGAACCAATGTTTACTTCCCTGTCTTTGCCGCGCTGTACACTGCTGTTTGTGCGCGAATCATGAATGGCAGACTCAACGCCCTTCTGATCCATGTAAATGTACTTTTGCCCGGAAGGCGCCACACCTCCGGTTTCTTTATATTTTTCCGCCCGCGCCTTCACCACTTTTTCTTTCATCCGTGACGGTCCACTATCGGATAATTGGGATCCTTCATCCTCCGCCATCAATACCAGCGGGACTGCTCCGGCCAGCAGGCCAACCAGCACAAAAGTTATCTTCTTGAACATGTCACAGTACTCCTTGTGAAACACCCCGCCAAAAAGCTGAACCGAGGGGAGTTAAGGCGTCTTCAGGCCTTACCCCCCCCTCAATACGGACCCTACTCAACACTCACGCCGCCGACATTAACTTCCGACTTGTTGGCCTTAATGCCGCCACTTACTTTCGTGTTGCTGATAATCTCGGATTGTTCGACTTTAGAGTTTTTTACATCCACGCCGCCGACATTAACGTCTGACTTGTTTGCCTTAATGTCACCATGCATTTCCGTGTTACCGACGATTTTTGACTTTTTGACTTTAGAATTTTTCACATCGATACCGCCGACGTTAACATCCGATTTATCGGCATTAACGTCGCCGTGCATTTTGGTGTTATCAATGACGGCCGACCTTTCAACCTTTGAGTTCTTGATATCGGTGCTACCCACCTCAACCTTGGATTTGTGGGCGTCAATATCGCCCTGCATTTTGGCGTTATCGATGACTACTGATTTTTCAATCTTTGAATTCTTAATATTCACGCCGCCGACATTAACGTCTGACTTATTTGCTTTAACGTCGCCGTGCATTTTGGTGTTGCCGATGACTGCCGATCTCTCAACTTTAGAGTTCGTGGTGTTGGCGCCGCCGACATTCACGGTCGATTGATTGGCATTGATATTGCCTTCCAACCGGGTGTTGTCGATGACCGTCGATCTTTCCACTTTGGATTCGGCCAGCACCACAGATGTCATCAGAATGATCGCCGCCCCAGCTACTGTCGTCATTTTTGCCTGCATAATATCTCTCCTCTTTTTTTATTCTTCGCCGTTCCGGCGGAACCGCCGCCAACAACAATAATTATTACTCCTCGAACTTCAACTCACCACCACCGGTAATTTTGCGTGTCACCAACCCCGGACGACCATAGCTCCAGACCGTTCCTTTACCGGCAATCATCACCACCAATTCCTGATCCGCCCGGCAATGAACCTCACCGTCACCATCCAGCCGCACCGACATCCGCCCCGCACGCAAATCTTTCCCCAGCACTTTACCGCCGCTGGAAACCCGGCACTGTACCTTATCAGCCTTGCCCGAAATATCCACTTTCCCGCCGTCGCGGCTCACCACCAAACACCGCTCGCTCATTACGTTCCGTACGACCAACTGAGCGCCATCTACAGCTGTCGCTTCCGCAAGGTTCGGCAGCTTCACCGACACCCGCCTGAAAACTCTTTCACTCGGTCCGGCACCAACGCACCCGACAGACAGCACGCCGTTTACAACTGCAAAAGTGGTGTATTCGCTATCTTTTTTATCTGCAACGACAATACCGAACGCCTGCCCGCTTTCCACCTCAACCACAACATCACCGGAGACAGCCACTCCGGTAAAGGGAAGAAGCGCAACATCATTTGTCTCACGACCTGACACCTGACCGGACACCGGCTCCTGCAACAATTGGACAGCAATTCTCATCTCTGCCGGAGAAACATTTTCAGATCTCTGAACCACCACCTGATTTCCCACCTGAATCGCTTTTATTGAGCCCCCGCTCTCATCGGTACCAAGCGCCACGTTCTCGCCAATACGAGTCACCGACATCGTCTTGCCATTAACTTTGCCAGTTGTCATTGGACCTGCCGTGACCACCGTCGATTTAGTACCCTTCGATCCGGTCAACTCTGTCACATTGCCCATCCTGATCGCCGTGGTCACGGTCTCATCCTGAGATTCAGAGCTGCTGGTCGATGTAGTTATGGGGCCTGTTTTAATATCGGCTCCGTCCGTCCCGCGCTTATCGCTGTAAATCGTTATCCTGCCGGTCTTCGTGGCCGTTGTCGCCTCATCGCCGGCGGCGCGTACAGAACAAACCGATCCAAACGCAAGCACACCCAGCAACCATAGGGAACGATTCAGCCATGGAGTACGATTGTTCATTACTATGCTTCTCAGCCTATTTCCCAATAAATTCTATATCGCCTAAACCGGTGGCCTGCTTCTCCACGGTAGTCGGTTGCGTCAAACAGCGAACACCACCAATCCCCGAAAGGCTGACTTTCAGCTTTGATTCCGGCCGACAGGTCACTCCGCCCACGCCACTTACCGAGACTTCTGCCGAACGGCAAGCGAGCCGGCCGGCATCAACTTCGCCAATACCGCTCACTGCACAGGAAAAAGCTTCAACCTGCCCCGATAAAGTCACCGCCCCTGTCCCCTCATGATCCAGACTAAAGGACTTTCCCTTTATATTTGCCGCGTTCACCGTATCGCTGCCAGACAGCTGTAAAACATCAAGTAACGGCAGTACAATTTTCAGATGCGGGTTCACCTTGGTCTGGACGGGTTTAGCGAATCGTATGCTTAAAATGCCGTTTTGCACGGTTGGCGTGACCAGAGACTGAAGATTCTCATCAATTAACACTTCGACCAAGACCGCCGAACCGCAGACCACCTCGACATCAAATACTCCGGACAAATTTATTCCGTGAAATCCCGCCGCTACCGGCACCGTCTTGGTCACACGCCGGCCGTTCCCCACCACCAGCCCGGAATCCGTTTTTGCGGCCAGCTCCCCGTTAATCACAACCTGGGAATTAATGACGTTAACATCCCCGTTCCCGACAGTCGGGGATATGCGAGCCTTCTCATTTTTTGCCGCCGCAAGAAGATGCTCGCCAGAACCAGCCAGAAAAACACCAATAAAACCGCTTAACAGCCATACACGACTATTCATCATGTGCCCCCGCCATCTATGCAAATTTAGCGGTGCTCAAATCCAAAATACCACCCGCTTGTCGGCATACTACAGTCGCTTCGTCGGTCTGTACAACAAGAAAATCCAATTCCACAAACCGGCACTCATTATTAACTTGCCGTCATTTATCGGGAACTTCATGTGTGAAATAAAAAATATTAAAAGCCGGGGTTGCCAACCGCAAAAAGCCTAATTAATATCACCCTCAACAAGGGAGAGTTAAACCAACTCCCGAGGGAGGTTCACATGAAGAAACTTGTTCCGTGCCTGCTGATTGCAAGTATCCTGTTAGCTGGGTGCACCGGTCCGTTCGCCATGACAAAGGCTCTGCATAAATGGCAGACCACGGTGTCCGATGATCAATGGGCTCAGGAAATTGTGTTCCTCGGTTGCGTCATCCTCCCAGTCTACTTTATCACGACATTGGCTGACGGACTGGTGCTCAACAGCATCGAATTCTGGGGCGGTGAAAACCCGATGAATAGCGCAAAGGCCCCTCAAGGCAATGAAATGTGTCTGCGCAGCGTCGCTGAACGGATGTAATCCGAACGCCATCGAATGTGAAAGCCGCTCCGGAGTCCGGAGCGGCTTTTTCATTGCTATCTGGAAACATTTCGCTGTTTTAGCGACGTGTCTTGTCAGGGTAGGCCGTTGCAATGAATCTTGTTTTATGCACTGTCCCAATGTAGGCCCATGTCCAAGATTCAGTAATTTTTACATCCGTGATGAAATCACTTCCCGCAGCCTGTTTGAGCCGCATATAAGCATCCGATTGCCTGTCGTTTATTTCGATGGGAATCAGACAAAGCAATTGAAAACCAGAGCAACTACTTTCGATCACACGTCCACGCGTCAGATCTGCTTTCTCCAGTGAAATATCGTCAAAATGCACTTTCGTACCCACACATCCTGAACTCGCCAAGGCAAGAATCATGCAACAAAATGCAGGGCCAATTTTTTTACTCGCAAACTTCATTTTACAGCCTCCCCTGTAATGGTTGTGTATCGCAGTGTTCCAACGACAATCCAGTACCAGTCTTCCTGCAGAGTCACATTCTTCAACCCGGTCGCCCCTGGAGCTTTTGAAAGTGCATCCCTATAGGCACTTTCCATGCGCCCATTCAGGCCAACAGGAATAAGAGAAAGCGGGGGATACCCGATGCAAAGCGCCCCTGCTCCCGTTCCTTCAACAGATGCAATTACTTTTGCATTATCGGGTGGTCTTGGCACAATTGTAACCATCTCTGACGAGCAACCAGAGGCAAGGCTTATGAGCAATACCCCCGCGCCTATTCGACACCATTGTTTTTTTCCAATTTTCATTCGTATACCTTTCCAATTTTTATTGATAAGAAAGCCTGCTTATAAAGCTCAAACTGTTTCTCGGGAGACGTTGTAATACTCTGTTTCTTATAGCACCCCCCTCTTTTACTTTTTGCCATTTTACACCGTTCCGGCGGAAGCAATTTGCAAAGCGGTTTTGTTAGCGGCTTTTAGCATAATATTGAATACCAGCCGGTCGAGCCCAAAGGCTGCGGCCTCGCCCCAATCGTTACCCTCGGTTATTCTGACTGAACTCGTTTCACGAAACTGCTCTCGATATATAATTGTTCCATCCGCCTTTTTAACGATCACTTCCATGTCTAACGCCATAGTCATAACAGGTGTCGAGAAGGCTCCGGAAAATCTGTATGTAAGCTTTTTAAACACCGGGGTGATGACATACTCCGCTCCAGTAAAGTCGCTCTGGTTCTGTTTCGGCGCAGCACTGAAAATGCGATCAAAAACATCCTCAGCCCGGTTGCGAATCATCTTTCCGAGTGGAATCTCGATATTCACTGCACCGCCTGTGAAGGTTTCAGGCCCTGATGAGTATATAAAATCATCCTGCTTATCTGGTGTCATCACTATGGCCCGCCCGGCGCAGACAGGACGGATATACGTGCGAACGACTCGCGAGTAGTTCGTGTCGGATTCTCCCTTTTGCTTGATTGAACCACACCCAGCCAGAAGAACGGGTACCGCCAAGTATAGGCAGGATATCAATACAAAATGCCAAGCTGATCGTAACGGGACGTAAAAAAACTTATTGTTCATGCTCATTTCTTATTCTCCTCTACCGTGACAACAGGTCGGGGCGCACCTGATTAGAAAACTGTGCAGGTGCCATCTGAACACAGACATCTTCGAGACGGAACATAGCCCCTGCCTCATAGTCAATGCCGGCATAGATAAATACGGGAAAAAAGCCGGTCAACCCGCCGAGCACACCGTCACCGATTGTAGCCCACTTGGTATATGCAGAGTCTACCACCGTCACCTGAGTAGCTTGCCCAGGCGCGTTAAAGACCACGTAGTATTTGGCCGCAATGTGCGTTTCAGAGTCGGCCGCCTTAAGCTTAATTTTACCGGGGGTGTGCCCCTCAGCGACTTTCTCGCTTCGCTCATTAACCACTAAATAGTTGGCGGCTGGTGCGGCATCTATCTTGATAGTGCTATAGCGCTTCCCCATGATGGTACCGCACCCTGCCCCCAGGAACAGTATGATTAAAAAAATCGATAACAAGCAGATTGTTTTTTTCATCGTTATGCCGCTTCCTTCGGATTTTATTCCTTGGAAAATCTCAAAACTGCTCCAGCGGTACAAGCGCAAATAAGCTGGCGAGGCGGAAATTCAGCATCAGTAATCCACGCGCCAGAGAAACAGGCCGAGAGGTCGGACCGTTGGCACCTCGTTGGTGCGGACGCCGGATTTCAGAAACCGCTCGGCGTCTTCCGGCGTTAGTTCGCCAATCCCGACGCGCAAAAGAAAGCCGGCGATGCTGCGTACCATTTTGTAGAGAAACCCTTCGCCGACGACGCAAATGGTTACGTCGCCTTCCCGCGTGCGGCGGACGGTCAGTTTGCGGACTGTTTTGACCGTACCTTCAATCTCGCGCTGCGGGTTGGCGGTAAAAGCCGCGAAGTCGTGTTTGCCAACCAGCTGTTCGGCTGCTTTCCGCATGGCGGCAATATTCAACCGGCGGCGTTCGTGCAACCGATAGAGCCGCAGTTCCGGAGGAACCGCATGGCCGTTCCAGATGAAGTAACGGTATTCCTTACTGACAGCATCGTAACGGGCGTTGAAGTCCGGACAAACCTTTTCAAATTTCATGATGCGCACATCCAGTTCCAGCAACGCATTCAGACTGTTCATGAACCGGCCGGCATCCACCGGTTCTTTTAGATCAAAATGAGCCACCTGCCCCTTGGCATGAACACCGGAATCAGTCCGGCCAGAATGGTGAATGCGGACATGCTTTCCCGTCAGCTGCTCAATCGCGCGCTCGATCTCGCCCTGCACGGTTGTCTTGCCCGGCTGTACTTGCCAGCCGGCATAACTCGTGCCGTCATAGGCGATTGTCATTTTGTAGCGCTGCGTCATGGAAAGATATTTAGCAAAACGACACTAAGACCGCGAAGAGATTTATTCGGCATCACTCCGTCGCCGGACGAATATCACGGATGTTGAGCTGGAGAGTTGTGCGGCCGTTCCAGACGTTTTCCTGAACCGTAAAAGCAACATCAATCATGCCCGCCGGCAGTTTTTCGGCCAGATTAAACCCAATCGCCTCGCATCGGGTTTTTCCGGCAGAGAGCGTCAGCTTGAGATGTTTTTCTTTCAGGATGCGGCTGTCCACCGCTTTAACGCCGCAGACCGCCCAGACCGGCTCCGGATTATCCTGTCCGAACGGACCGGTACGCTTGAGTCCGTCCATCAGCGCCGCGTCGGTCTCGGCAAGCGTTACAATACGGTCAATCTCCAGCACAGGCCGCAGGTCAGCCAATTGAAGTTGTGCGATAGCCGCTTCGTTGAAGCGGATTTTGAAGGCTTCGAGATTCTGCTCTTCGATGTCGAGCCCGGCAGCCATGGCGTGCCCGCCGAACTGTTTCAGCAGACTGGAACAGACGTTGAGTCCGTCGAGGATATTGAACGCATCAATGCTGCGGCAGGAACCGCGTCCGCGTTCACCGTCCATACCGATCACAGCAACAGGACGTCCGTAGCGCGCCACGAGGCGCGAGGCGACAATCCCGATAACGCCGGTGTGCCAGCCTTCGCGGGCAATGACGAGGCCGAAGTTTTTCGTTTCGTCGAAATAGGCATCAATTTCTTCGATGGCTTCGCGGACGATATCTTTTTCGATCGCCTGCCGCTCACGGTTGGCGCTGTCGAGCAGTTGTGCCAGCTCATCGGCGCGCGCCGGCAAATCCGTAAGGAGCAGTTCGAGTGCGGCATCAGGCCGCCCCACCCGTCCGGCGGCGTTAATGCGCGGACCGAAAGCAAACCCGGCATGCCACGTTTCAACGGTACCGGAAATTCCGGCCAGTTTTTTCAGCGCGTTCCAACCGGCCCAGCAGGAATTTTCCAGCGCCTGAAACCCGGCACGCACCAGTACGCGGTTTTCACCGAGCAGCGGAACCATATCGGTGACGGTGGCGACAGCGACAAAATCGAGATACTTCTTCAAGTCAATTGAGGCCGAGGCAACGCAATTGTTGTCGCGTCCGTTTTTGATGAGCGCATGACACAGTTTGAAGGCAACACCCGCACCGGCGAGAATGCGGCCCGGATGATTCGGCACCAGCTTCGGGTTCACCACAGCAACGGCGTGCGCGAGCTGCGCATCCGGCTCGTGGTGATCGGTGATAACCACATCAACGCCGCCAGCGCGGGCTTTATCGACGGCCTCGACGGAATTGGTTCCGCAGTCAACTGTGACGATCAGTGACGGTTTATGCTCGGCGATGCAGGCGGTCAAAGCGTCCGGCGAAAGGCCGTAGCCGTCGTCGAACCGGCTCGGGATATACGCGGAAACATTTCCGCCGAGTTCACGCAGAACGCGCACCAGCAGAACCGTGCTGCAAACGCCGTCCACGTCGTAATCGCCGAAAACGGTTATTTTTTCTCCGGCGGCGAGCGCACGGCGGATACGCGCGGCGGCTTTGTCCATATCGGGAAGTTCAAAGGGATCACGGAGTGTGGAAAGCGCCGGATTCATGAACAGCTCGGCCTCGGCGGCGGTTTTACAACCGCGCTGAACAAGCAGTGCCGCAAGCGGTTTCGGCAGCTTTTCCACGGTCTGGGAAAGCTGCTCCGCCAGTGCCTCGTCGCACGGTTTAATTTTCCATTGCTTAGACATTTTCAAAAAAACAGCGCCCCGAAACTTCGGGGCGCTGTCCGATTATTCCGGAGTTTCCATTACTTAGACTTTTTCTTCTTTATGCCAGAGCAGAGCAACCGGTGTAGCGATGTAAACCGAAGAGAAGGTTCCAACTAAAATACCGATAAAGAGAATCAGCGCAAAATCACTGATGTCACCGCCGCCGAAAATCATCAACGAGATGATGGTCAGCTGCGTAGAAACACCAGTCAGCAAGGTGCGGCTCAGCGTGCGGTTGATGCTGAGGTTAGCCACTTCAACATAAGGTTTGCCGCGCGACACCCGAAGATCCTCACGAATACGGTCAAAAACCACAATGGTGTCATTAACCGAGTAACCGATGATGGTCAGCAAGGCAGCAACGGTCGTCAGACTGAGCTGCCGCCCGAACAGACAGTAGATTCCGATGGTGATAATCACGTCATGCACCACGGCAACCACCGCGCCGGTTGCGAAGCCGAATTCAAACCGGAAGGCCAGATAAATGATAATTCCAACCAGCGCGAGAACCAACGCAATCAAGCCGCTCCTCTTCAATTCGGCTCCGATCTGCGGACCGACAATGTTGGCCTGCAAATTATGATAACCACTCTTTGCAAAAGAGGTTTCAATAATGCGCACTACTTCGTCACCGTTCTGTCCGCCAACTTTCACTTCCAGCGTTTCAGCGCCTTTGGACGTCGGATCGAGATCATTCTGATACTGAATCCGGGCATCACGCACTCCGGCCTGATCCAGGACGGCACGCACCGCATCAGCCGGTTGTTTTTCGTTGAAAGCAAAAGTGATTGAAGTCCCCCCGGTGAAGTCCACCCCGAAATTATCCTGGCCTTTCTTAAGGAAAACAGCCCAGGTTCCGACGATCACGGCGACGGAAACCCCGATCACCAAGGCGCGCTTTCCGAGGAAGTCGAAATTCGGGTTTTTGAAAACCTGCATCATTTTGATGGTTTTCAGGTTAGTCTTATCAGCCAGAAGATTGAGAATGAGGCGAGTGAATACAAGAACCACGAACATGCTGACCAGAATACCGGCCGTCAGGGTGACTGCAAAGCCGCGTACCGGACCGGAGCCCTGCCAGAAAAGGATGACAGCCGTCAGCAGCGTAGTAAGGTTGGAGTCAAAGATGGCGCTGAAGGCCTTGTCGTAACCGGAGGAGATGGCGTTGCGAAGGGATTTTCCCGCCTCCAGCTCTTCCCGCATACGCTCATAAATCAGCACATTGGCGTCCACCGCCATACCGATTGTGAGCGCAATACCCGCAATACCAGGCATCGTCAGGACAGGTAGGCCGGCCATAGCACCCGCTCCGGCGGAGAACAGGCTGAGTATGCCCGATGAAAACCACATGCCAAACGGCAGGAGGATAATCACCAGCAGCAGCGACACGTTCGCAATCATCCCAGCCAGGAAATAATAGCCTGCCATGAAAGTGAAAACTCCGATGGCACCGTAGATACAGGCATGGATACCGCTCTCAATGGAGTCTTTCCCAAGCGACGGGTCGACGGTACGTTCCTCAATAATCGTCACTGGCGCCGGCAGTGCACCGGCACGCAGTACGTTGACCAGACGGGTGCATTCATCAATAGTGAATGCTCCCGTAATCTGAGCGTTACCACTGTAAATCGCGTCCTGAATGGTCGGTGCAGAATAAAGCTTACCGTCGAGGATGATAGCCAGACGGCGTCCGGTTTCGCTATTCAGATTATTTTCGCCGCGAGGAGCATAAGCGGCGGTAACTTTACCGAAGCGCTCAGCTCCGGCCTTATTAAATGACAGCGAAATATAAGGCCGGTTAATCTGGTCAAATTCAACCCGGGCATCTTTGAGTGCTGAACCGGTGAGCTGTTTACGGACTTCAATATACGTTGGACGGTAAACGGTTGAGCCGTCCTGCAAAGCTTCTTTTTCCAGCATGAACTCGGCACCGCGTTTGTTTCCGAAGCGTTTAAGTTCCGCCCAGAACGCGCGATCAAGAGCCTTGTCCTCAACTGTTTTGCGGTCACGCACGAAATACTGCGCGTTACCGGCACTCACGATATTGAAGCCGGTCGGCGCAAGGCCGGCGGCAAAAAGTTCATTAACCCAGGCATCGCTTTCGGCATGCACCAGACGGAATTCAAGAAACGCCACGCTCATGATGGAGCTTTTTGCTTCAGCCCGCTTGTCGGCATCCACGCCGGGCAGGCGGATAACGATACGGCTGTCGAGCAGCGGATAGATTTCCGGCTCAGCAATACCGAGACCGTCTACACGGCTGCGGATAACTTCCAGCGCCACGCCTTGCGTCTTTTTAACCGTTTCCTTAACCGCCAATTCAAGTGCGGGACCTTCAAGCTTGGCATCGCCTTCCAGAATCTGTTTGCGGACTTCGCTTTGGTCTACTTCCACGGTAAAGCTCGTTCCGCCTTTAAGGTCGAGACCCAGCTTTACCTTATCCTTAAACGGAGTCACCAGCGCCAGCGACCACGCGGTCAGTGCGATCAGTAACAGCCACTTCCACATTGCGTTTCTGTTCATAGATCAAATTCCCGCCGGGTTAAGCCTTCGCCTCGGAAGGGAGATCCCCCTTCTCATCCAGAACCTGCGAAATCGCACTCTTAAGGACTTCTATTTTCGTTTTTTCGGCAACGAGCACAATCAGCGTCTTTTCCTTCACGCTGGCAATCTCGCCAATAATACCGCTGGTGAGCAGTACGCGATCTCCGCTTTTAACAGCAGCGATCAGGGTTTGGCGTTCTTTTTCACGTCGGCGCTGCGGGCGGATCATCACGAAATAGAATATGGCAACCATGAAGACCATCCAGCCGATGGTGAAGCCTGGTGAAGTTTGTCCGGCCTGACCGTTTGCGCCCGGAGGCGGAGCCATAGCGATTGTCTGTAAAAACATACTTTTCTCCCTTAATTTTTCATAAAAACACGAAGGCGGGCATGCTAGAGTCCGCCCCCGTACTTGGCAAGCTTGAATCCCGCTGTTTACCTATTCCTTGTCAAATCGTCATAAAAGGCCGCGGTCGCCGCCATAAAATACGGCGCCAGCCAGATAAAACCAATCCCAAGGGTCAATACGGCGAGAATCTGCCATCCGATAAAACGGAGCCAGAGCAGTCCCAGCCGCCAGTAATTATCTTTCATCAGCTGCACACTGCGACGAATTGCCTGGCGGGCGCGGACAGACGGGTCGTCGGCTACGACATAAAGCGCCAATCCGTAGCGCATTTGAAGCGGGATCATCGTAGCGATCATGATCAGAATCAAAAGAGCCCACAGCAACGGGGATGCCACATGGCAGATAAACAACAGCAACCCGGCGAGGATTCCAAAAGGGATCATCCACGCCAGAAGAATTAGAGAGACCAGCAGATAAGTACAAAGAGCGGTACCGAAGCAGTTGAATCCGGCAAACAGCAGACTGAACGGGTTGAGATTTTTCCGCACGGTCGCCAGAAAATATGCGGTCATACCGACAACCAGCGGGGCGGAAAAAATCAGCTGCAATATCGACCCCGCCACGGGAATCAGGTTCACGCCAAAAAGCAGAATAAAATAAACAACCATTACACCGATGGATTTTCCCCAGTTGCCGGTAAGCCCTTCGCGGGCGGCGGCGGTCAGATCACGAATTGGCGTCGAACTTTTCATGTATTCCTCCTTATAAAACAGCAACTGGATGATGGATTGTCGGATTGGCGGATTTTTGAAAATAAAAACCGGAAACACTCATCACACCAGACTTTCCTCTTCCATTATTCCAACCATCCTTTAATCCACTATTCCTCGACCCGAAGAGCTTTATCAATATCCGGCACGGCGGAAAGCAGTTTTTTTGTGTAGGCATGCTGCGGATTATCACAAACCTGATCGGACGTGCCGGTTTCGACAATTTCGCCCTTAAACATAACGGCGATCCGGTTGCTCATTTCGCGGACTACGGCCAGATCGTGGCCGATGAAAAGATAGGCCAGACCGCGGTCACGCTGAATCCGCTTCAAAAGCTGGATGATGTCCGCCTGTACCGAAACGTCGAGCGCCGAGACCGGCTCATCGGCCACCAGCAGCTTCGGTTCCAGCGCCAAAGCGCGGGCAATGCCGATACGCTGGCGCTGTCCGCCGCTGAATTCGTGCGGATAGCGGCTCATCCAGTCGGGATTGAGGCCGACATCTTCGAACAGCGCGGCGGCTTTATTGTGCCGGTCCGGGCGCGATGTCCCGATTCCGTGAACATAAAGAACTTCTTCAATCGCCGCGCCGACGCTCATCCGCGGATTAAGCGATCCGAACGGATCCTGGAAAACCATTTGCGCCTGCCGGCGAAACTGTTTGAGCGCCGCGCCTTTTAGCGCCGTAACATTACGTCCCTCAAAGGACACCCTGCCCGCCGCGACCGGCTCCAGCGCCAGAATAGCGCGGCCGAGCGAGCTTTTGCCGCAGCCGCTTTCGCCGACGAGACCCAGCGTTTCGCCCGCCGCCAGCGACAGACTGACACCGCGTACCGCGGCGAGTTCGCCGTAGCGGACGCTCACGTTTTCAACCTGAAGTAATTCGTTCATTAAATTTTGTGAAGTCTGGGAACTGCCTTGAGCAGTTTCTGTGTGTATTCGTGCTGTGGAGTCCGCAAAACGGTTTTGGTTTCGCCGGATTCAACGATCCTGCCGCTGTTCATCACATAAACCCGATCGGCTACATTCGCGACGATGCCGAGGTTGTGCGTGATCAGCAGAATAGAAAGGCCGCACTTTTCGCGCAGATCAACCAGCAGATCGAGAATCTGCTTCTGTACGGTGACGTCCAGTGCGGTGGTCGGTTCGTCGGCGACAAGCAAATCCGGATCACAGGCCAGCGCCATAGCGATCATGGCGCGCTGCTGCATACCGCCGGAAAGTTCGTGCGGATAGGCTCCGGCGGTGCGCACCGGATCGGGCAGTCCGACGGCGGCGAGCAGTTTTTCAACTTCAGTTTTCACCTTAACGCCTTTGCGATGCAGGCGAATCGCTTCGCCGATTTGCCAGCCGACGGTATAGACCGGATTAAGCGACGTGGCGGGTTCCTGAAAAATATAAGCGATGCGTGCGCCGCGCAGATTCCGGAGTTCGGAGTTTTTCAATTTAAAAACTTCCAGCGACTTGAATCTTACCGAACCGCCGACGATCCGGCCGGCGGGTTCGGGAATCAATCGGGCCAGCGAAAGCGCGCTGATACTTTTGCCGCTACCGCTCTCGCCGACCAGCGCGACAATTTCGCCGCGGAAAATCTGAAAGTCCACCCCGTCCACGGCGCGGACAGGATCGGAGGCGGAACCAAAGTGGATTTGAAGTCCCCGAACATCTACAAGCGGACTGTCGGTACATGCCGTCATTTCAGCGCATCCGGTGAATAAACAAAGGGCTCGCCGCGCCAAAGACGATCACAGGCAGCCATCCGCCGAGAAACGCGGGAATGATCTCCTGTTTGCCGAGCGCCTGAGCTGTGAGTTGAAGAATGTAGAAGCCGAAGAAAAGGCTCATCGCCACCATGATGCCGGCCAACGCGCCCCGCCTCCCGGTGTGCGCACCGATTGGTACGCCGATGAGAGTCACAATCAGACAGGTGAAAGGTGCGGCAAGGCGGCTGTGAAGATCTACCAACAGACGGGCTCTCGTGTTGCTGGAAATGTCTTTTCTGGAATGCAGGTAGCGGAGCATTTCATCCGAAGAGAGATATTGCGGGTCTTTAACTTCCGCCATGAACGTTTCAGGGGTTTCGCGCAGATCACGCATCTCTTTCTGGAGAACCATTTCGGGCGGACCGCTGAGGTCGCCGTTTTCTTTATAGGACTGGATGGTGAGATCCATGAACCACCAACGCCCGTCGAGCCAAAGCGCCTTTTCGGCCTGATATTTTACAGATCCGGATCCGTCGGGTTTCTGTTCATACAATTCAACGTTGTACATGGAAGAATCCCGCGTATCGAGTTTCTGCACCATCCAGACGTGATTACGGTTTTTGAGAGCCAGTGTGCGGACGAAGAAGGCTTCGTTGTCACGACCGGCTTTTTGATATTCGATGAACTTTTCGGCGCGCCAGGCGGCGCTCGGAGCTATTTTTTCATTGATGAACGCCGAAAGCATAGTGGCGAGAATTCCGACACCAATGAAAGGGATAACAATGCGGTAGATGCTGACACCGCCGGCACGCATGGCCGTGATCTCACTGTGGCGGGTGAGCTGAGAAAGGCTGTAAAGCATAGCTAGCAGCAGACAGGCCGGCAGAATGAGCACCGCGACCGGCGGCAAAATCTGGCCGTAGTAATAGATCATTTCAAGCGGACGGATGTCGCTTTCAAGGAATTCGCTGAAATGGTCAAAAAGATCGCTGATGACAAAAAGAAGACTGAATCCGAGCAGGCAGTAGAACAGCGGGGAAAGCAGACTTTTCAGAAGGTATTTAGTGAGAATTTTCATGTGAGAATTCAGACGGTAGCGAGAAAGCTTCGTGCCCGCAAGTGTTGATGCATGCGACTTGATGAACTGATGCGAATACCTGATACTCGCCGCAATCTGAACGGAGGCTCCATGTCCACGCTTGAAATCCGTATTGAAGAACCGGTGACCTTTGTAATTTTCGGCGCATCAGGCGACCTGACCCGCCGCAAGCTGATGCCGGCGCTCTACACCCTCTATAAAGGAGGCGCGCTGGTAAAAGATTTTTCCATTGTTGGCTTTGCACGCCGCGACTACGACAGTCCGGGGTTCTGCAAGCTGATGGAGGACGCCTTGCGTGAACACAGCCGCATACCGGTTGATGAAAAATCGCTAAAAGCTTTCTGTTCTCACCTGAGTTATCACCGAGGCGACCTTTCAGACGCGAAATCTTACGCCGGACTAAAGGCGAAGTTCGATGACGGAACGCTGCCCGCAAACCGGCTTTTTTATCTTTCGATAACACCCGACTTGATTACCCCTACCGTGAACAATCTCCAGACCGCCGGAATGATTACGCCGCCGAACACCAAACCCTGGACGCGTGTCGTAGTGGAAAAACCGTTCGGCCGCGATCTGCAAAGCGCAAAGGCGCTGAACCGGACGCTGCTCAGCCATTTGGACGAGTCACAGATTTACCGCATCGACCACTACCTTGGGAAAGAAACGGTACAAAACATCCTGTCGTTTCGTTTCGCTAATACCATTTTTGAACCGGTATTCAACCGCACCTATGTGGATCACATCCAGATCACCGCCGCAGAAACCATCGGCATGGAAAGCGGCCGCGGAGCATTTTACGACGAATACGGCGCCCTGCGCGACATGGTGGTTAACCATCTCTTTCAGCTGCTCTGTTTGGTAACAATGGAACCGCCGGACGGACTGGAAGCCCGTTCAATCCGCAACGAAAAGATGAAAATACTGCGCGCATTGCATCTGGCCGGTGAAACCAAACACCATCCGGCAGTCTGTGTCGGGCAATACGGCGGCGATGAAAAAACCAAAGCTTTCCGCAAGGAAGACCGCATCAATCCGCAGTCAAAAACTGAAACCTTCGCCGCGTTAAGAATGGCAATCAATAACTGGCGCTGGGCCGGCGTGCCGATTTACCTGCGCACCGGCAAGCGGCTCGCAAAGAAAGCAACGGAGATCGCGGTGCAGTTCAAGACGCCGCCGCTTACGCTTTTCCAGCACGTTGCCTGCAAAGGCGATGTCTGCGACCTGGCTGGCGTAAAACCCAATACGCTGACCTTCCGTATTCAGCCGGATGAAGGAATTTTTCTACAGGTCTCAGCCAAGCGCCCCAGCATGCAGCTAGTGGTTGAAAGCGTAAACATGGACTTCTCCTATTCCGGCAAATGGAATCAGGCGTTGCCGGAAGCCTATGAACGGCTGCTTCTCGATGCCCTGCGCGGCGACTCCACTCTTTTCACCCGCTCCGACGAAGTTGAAGCCGAGTGGGAAGTGATCGATTCCGTCCTCGCCGGTACGACAAAGAACGAACCGGTTATCTATGCGCCCGGTTCGTGGGGTCCGGTCGAAGCGGATCAATTATTGCTGTCAGGTGAATGGAAGAATTAATAAGCGCAAAACGGCGGAGGAAACTGCTAAAAAGGAATTGTTATGCTGGATGATCTCGCAGAAAAAACAGTTGTTGCTAAACCCACGCCAGCGTGGCTTAAGCGGACTTTGCTCTTTCTTCTTTTCGTCTTTTCAGCCGCAGGATTTGCTTCCGGCATGTTCCTAACGAAAAAGTCCTCAAGGCTGTTCTCCAGCACACTGGGTCAACAGTTCAAATTCAGTGCTATGAACTCCGGAGGGTCTTCAGGTTTTTCCGGTAAAATTGATCCCAGTCGCTGGAATCGCTTCAACAACACCATCACCTGCCAAGGCACCATAATCCCGAAAAACGGAAAAGCACTGGCAATGATTAACGGAAAGACGATCACTGCCGGGGGAACAATCAACGGAGTACGGATTCTCGGCGTCACAGACAGCCATGTACTGATTGAATGGAACGGTAAAACCCGCCAGCTCGAGCCCGGTAAAAGTTTTACTCCCGAAAAGAAATAACGGACGAAGATTACTTGCTCAGCGCCTTTTTAATCTGCGCCAGCCGAAGGTCGTATTCCGGCGGAGTCACCAGATAGGCATGACAGCGACGTCCCGAAAGCTCTCCGGCACGGAGTACCAGTTCCTTGTTCAGCGGATTGAGTACCGCCAGCAGCAGATCGTTACCCACCTGAGCAAACGGCAGAACTCCGTGATGACTGATAAATTCCAACGGAAGCACCTCGCGCAATTCCTCGCGTTCTTCAAACTGGCTCAATACCATAATCGGCACACCGCTCTTCTGGCACAGGTAAGTCAGAAGCTTTTCAAACCGGCTGAAATTACGGTCGTGCAGAATATGCAATACCGTCACCGGAACACTCACCTCACGCGATGACATTTCCGTAATGTCGTGCAAAACATTCGAGTATTCTTCCTGCGAAATTATTTCATCCTGAAACAACTCCCAAGCCAGCGCCATTTCCGACTCAAGACCGCTTTTTCGCTCAGTCACCGGCTTTCCCGGCACCCCATCGTTCATCAGATCGGCGACATGCTTCAACTCCTGCAACCGCTCCATACGCTTCTGTACTTCAGGAACATCGTCGACAATAGACGCGTATTGATTGAGCACAAAGGCGATCATCTCCGCGCTTTGCGAAGCGCGGGCACCGCCATCCAGACGCTTCAGATATTCAAGTGCCTTTTCCGGCAGTTCAAGTTTGAGCGAAGTTTCGTAGAGGGCTCGCAGCGTAAACAGATCTTCGGGCATTACCTCGAGAATCTGCTCAAGCATGGTACTGGTCTGTTGTAGTTCTTCACGGGCGCTGACCGATATGCTCATAACCGCTCCTTAGGTAAAATAAACAGCGGCTGTATTAAAGCACGATTTATGCCGCGGATGCACGGACTGTTTTCAAAACTCTGGCAGAATTGCATGGAGCGTCGGAATAGTTAAAAATACAGCAGGCAACCTCCGCCGGCCTTTGAAAATTCCTTTCCCCTCACATCCCTGCTTGTTTCCGGCCGTTGGAAAGTCTAACCTGAGTCTGTCCGTTGGCACCATTTGTGCTTAAATTTTCGAGGTGATAGAAAAATTATGAGCGATAAAGCCTACAGAACGCTGATGGAAATTCTCCTTACCCGGTTTCCGGTTTCGGAAGAGGCCATGTCGGCGGCTCGCGTGGAGGGAGAAAAAAACGGAGCCCCGCTTGAAGAGATTCTGGTTGAACTCGGTTCAGTACCCTCACCTATGCTTTTGCTGGCCAAGGCCGAATACCTTGAGATGACACCGATCAGCCTCGAAGGATTCCAGATTGACCCTTCACTGGTTGAATTGCTTCCGCGCACCACCTGGGCCCAGCTGAAGATGCTGCCTCTATGTAAAACCGGTAAGTTGCTTACCGTCGCCGTCGCCGATCCATTTAATATCATGGGGATCGAAAATCTTAAGACCCTGGTTGACTATCATATTTTCCCGGTAATCGCTGATTCAAAGGAAGTGCTCGGCGTATTGGAAGGCTCAAACAGAGGCGGCTCGACCGGACTGGAGGAGATTCTCAAGGATATTGAGGATGACAGTGAGCTGGAGATCGGACGTGACGCAACCAGCGCAGAAAATCTTGATGAAATGCTCAGCCGCGCCGAGGACGCGCCGGTGGTGCGTATCGTTAACTCGATTCTGATCGAGGCGCTCCGCAAACACGCCAGTGACGTTCACATTGAACCGATGGAAAAAAAGATCCGCCTGCGCTATCGCGTGGACGGTGTGCTCTACGAAAATCCGAGTCCGCCCAAGAGTGTGCAGTCGGCGCTTTCGTCGCGCATTAAAATCATGGCAAACCTCGACATTGCCGAGCGGCGCATTCCGCAGGACGGACGATTTAAAATCAAGGCGCTGGGCAAAGAGGTTGACCTGCGCATAAGTTATTTGCCGACGGTACACGGCGAAAAAATCGTAATGCGTATTCTCGATAAAACCGCACTGGCACCCAATCTAGAATCGCTGGGACTGGAGCAGAAAGCACTGGAAGATTTAAAATTCGCCATTGCCAAACCGCATGGAATGTTACTGGTGACCGGCCCGACCGGTTCGGGTAAAACGACTACGCTTTATTCAGCGCTGCAGGAATTGAACACCGAAGATGTGAACATCATCACGGTGGAAGACCCGGTCGAATACCAGCTCGGCGGAATCAATCAGGTACAGGCCAAGCCGGAAGTAGGCCTGACTTTTGCCACAGGCCTGCGCTCCATTCTGCGCCAAGACCCTGATATCGTGATGATCGGGGAAATCCGTGATAACGAAACGGCTTCCATCGCCGTGCAGGCCGCACTGACAGGACATTTGGTGCTGAGCACATTGCACACCAACGACGCCGCTGGCGCGATCGCCCGTATGGCTTACATGGGCATCGAGCCATTCCTGCTTTCATCGTCACTGGTCATGACGCAGGCACAGCGCCTTTACCGTAAATTATGCCCCTTCTGCAAACAGCAGATTGAGCTGCCGGAAAAAACGTTACGACTGAACCATCTGGATCCGGACCGTTTTAAAGACGTAACCTTTTTCAACGCCAAAGGATGTCCAAAATGCGGTGGCCTGGGCTACAAAGGTCGCGGTGCGCTGATGGAAATTCTGCTACTCAACGATGAAATCAAAGCCAAGATTTTAGAAACCGCGGAGGCCAGCGCACTACGTGAAGTGGCCGTGCGAAACGGCATGAGAACCCTGCGCGACACCGGCCTGATAAAGGTCGGTGAGGGACTGACCACAATCGATGAAGTTTTGAGAGTGACCACCGAATAATCGGGGAATATTTATGGCGACACCGAAAAAGTCTGCAAAAAAACGGGTCAGCGGCTCGCGGAGTATCCGGCTTAAAGAACTTCCTATGTATACCCGCCAAATGGCGGCTATGCTTTCGTCGGGAATGCCATTGGTACAGTCCATAATTGCGCTTGAAGAACAAACCGGAAACAAAAATTTCCGCGCTGTGCTCGCCGGTGTACGGGTTAATGTTGAAGGCGGCTCAATGTATTCCGATGCACTGGATGAATATCCGCAGGTGTTTGATGAGCTTTACGTGAACATGATGCGTGCCGGAGAAACCGGAGGGATGCTGGCCGAAACGTCGGAAAGGGTGGCCACCTTTCTTGAAGCTTCCAACCGGCTGCGCGCCAAGGTGAAATCCGCCATGATGTACCCGACGGTTGTTATGTGTGTCGCGCTCATTATTTCAACCGGCCTGATTGTTTTCATTGTACCGACGTTTGCCACCATGTTTGCCGGGTTCGGCGCCAAGCTTCCCGCTCCGACACAGATGTTGCTGAACGTCAGTAATTTCATCCGGGACTACTGGTACATCGTCCTGGCGGCAGCGGCCGCGATAATCTACGGCCTGCGCCGCTATGTCCGCACCGACAGAGGCGGCTATGCGCTTGATATGTTCCGGTTACATTTCCCGCTGATCGGAAAGCTGGTCCGCAAGATCGCCATCACCCGATTTGCCTCAACTTTCGCCCAACTGATTTCCAGCGGCGTTCCGATTATTCAGGCTATGAGTATTGTCGGTCTGGCAACCGGAAACAAGGTGATCGGCAAGGCTATTCTTGACGCTCGCACCAGCGTCGAACAGGGAAGAACCGTCTCTGACACACTTAAAGGCAACAAAGAATTCCCAAGCATGCTCATCCATATGCTTTCCGCAGGGGAACAGACCGGAAAGATGGAAGAAATGCTCACCAAGCTGGCGGAATTCTACCAGGAGGAAGTCGATACCATGCTGGAAGGACTGACCTCTATGCTCGAGCCTTTGCTGATGGTGGTAATCGGTGTGATGATCGGCGGAATCGTATTGGCCATGTTTATGCCGATTTTCAAGATGACCGAAGTGGTGATGTAAGAAAG
>Ga0247840_10002805_pt1 | contig 30407 bp, 29 predicted proteins | sample LaCruzMarch2015__FD_192404 | JGI IMG/M metagenome (GOLD analysis project Ga0247840, IMG submission 192404) | Freshwater microbial communities from meromictic Lake La Cruz, Castile-La Mancha, Spain - LaCruzMarch2015_17m | ecosystem: Environmental > Aquatic > Freshwater > Lake | place: Spain...
CGAGGCACAGGTTTATATCGCGTCCGGCCGCTTGCTTCTACGACAGCTTTGCGATAATCAAATACCATATAAAATGGCAGACAACTAACGCTCTGTCACCTTCAGGTTCCTTGACAGCCTCTAACTGTTGGGGGTACTCTCGTCCTACACAATGCCCCCTACACCGCAGCGTTCCGGAGGGGGGGTCTGAACGATTACCTTCCCGCAGTGATCTCGCCGGATTGCATAGAACATGGCCACACTCGAGCCGCAACGCCCCTTGCTGATCTTTGGCAGCAACTACCGAGACCTGGTGAAGCTCATTGGCGCAATCAACCGCAACCATGCGACCTGGGATTTGCTTGGGTTCGTCGATGATCGGGCGGAAGCACAAGGACGCAGCATTTTTGGCAAACCAGTCTTAGGCAGACGAGAATTCCTGCTGACGGCGTCATCACCACGACCCGCCGTTTTCAACAACGTGTGCGGCCAGGAGAAGAATGCACGGGCGATTGCTTCTTGGCTTGACGACAACGGCTTTTGCATCGCCAGCCTCATTCACCCCGGCATTGATGCCGCGTATGTTGATATTGGCCGCGGCGCGATACTTCCTGAGGGCTGTGTGTTGGGAAGCGGCACACGCATCGGGGATTTTTTTACCGCACGTTTACATGTGGTGATCAGCCATGACGTCGCTATCCGGGATTTCGTCTTCATCGGACCCGGAACGGTCGTAGGAAGCAACGTCACACTTGAAGACGGCGCCTTTGTCGGTGCGGGGGCGACAATCATGGCGGGGAAGACAATCGGTAGTAATAGCATCGTTGGCGCTGGGGCGCTGGTTATCGACAATGTGCCTCCAGGCGTGACCGTAGCGGGGGTTCCAGCTCGGGTCATCAAACCCGTGGGCCGTGATCGATGACACCCTTGATTATTAACCTGGCGCCTACCGGTATGGTGCCAACCAGCTCGATGACTCCCCATGTTCCGTTGACCAGCGACCGCATCGCCGACGATGTGTTGCGGTGCGCGGCAGCCGGCGCGAGCATGTTTCATCTCCATGCACGGAACCCGGACGAATCCCCCTCATACTGTGCAGCGACCTATGCCTGCATCATCGACAAGATCCGCCAAGCACTGCCCGATGCGGTGCTCATCGTGTCAACCAGCGGCCGAATCCATCGCGAGTTCGAGCAGCGCGCGGAGGTGCTTAGCTTACCGGCGGACAGCAGGCCGAACATGGCTAGCCTAACGCTCGGTTCAATGAATTTTCGGCATGCGGCGAGCGAGAACAGTCCTGGCTTGGTGGAGCGCTTGGCGGCACGTATGGCCGAACAGCAAGTCAAGCCTGAACTTGAGATTTTTGACTTGGGCATGATGAATGTCGCGCATTATCTTATCTCGCGAGGACTTGTTCGGCCTCCCTATTACTTCAACATCATCCTGGGCAATTTCCAAGGATGCCAGGCGAAATCGAGCCACCTGGGGGCGATCGTGGCCGAACTGCCCGACGATTCGATTTGGTCGGTAGGTGGCATCGGACGTGCGCAGACCCGATCCGTCCTGTTCGGCGTTGCAGAAGGGTATGGTGTTCGTATCGGGCTGGAAGACAATATCTGGCAGGACGATGCGCGAACCCGGTTAGCGACCAACTTGGATATGGTCAAACAGGTGCGAACGATTACCAACGCAATCGGCCGCCCGCTCGCCTCAATACTGGAAACGCGCCGCTTGCTTGGACTTGAGGCAAGAGCGGAGGGATAGCCATATCCCCAAATATACCATGGCGGCATGTTCGCAACCTTATTCCAGGTCCACGACCGCCTGCGGCAGTTCGCCCATCTCGATCCTATTGCGTTAGCGGATATCGACGCCATGATCTCTTGTAGTGTAGTCATACCCGTGTATAATTCGAGTCCTTGCTTGCCGGAGTTGGCAAGTCGTCTTACCGAAGTGTTTAGTGAGATAGCAGCAGATTACGAAATCATCATGGTCGATGATTGCTCGTCGGATGCCAGTTGGCACGTGGTTGAGATGTTGGCCCGAACGCGCCCCCATTTCAAAGGTGTGCAATTGATGAAGAATTGCGGGCAGGCCCGTGCCACCATCACCGGGATCGCAATGGCGAAGGGTGACGTCGTCATCACGATGGATGATGACCTGCAGCATGATCCGAAGTCCCTGCCCCATTTACTTCGGGAGCTTGACGAAAATGGGGGTTACGACTGTGTATTCGCCTATTTCCCGGAAAAAATGCACGCAGGATATCGTAATATCGGCTCAAGAATAATCAGTTGGATTGCCTCTCGCGCGGTCGGAACCAGCGAAATCAGGATGTCGTCGTTGCGACTGATGCGCGGATCGGTCGCTGAGATCGTGCGTCGAAATCAGGCGACCGCTGTCACCGTCGGTGGTTTGATTTTGGCGAATACCGCACGCATCAAGTCCGTCCCCATTCCACATAGCCCTCGGTTTTCCGGTCGGACGAATTACACCCTGGCCAAGCAGTTGCGGTTGGCCTTCGATAACATTGCAAGCGTCAGCATGTTGCCGTTACGGATGATCTCTGCAGCTGGTTTGCTGACCATCGGGGTGAGTGGCATTCTGCTCTGCTATGTGTTGGTCGACCATTTTCTCAACCGTGCCCAAGAGCCAGGCTGGATCAGCCTTGTGACTCTGATCACCTTCTTCGCCGGCCTGATTCTCCTGTCGCTTGGCGTCATCGGGGAATACCTCGTGCGCGTGTTGCGGGAGTTGCAAAGAACCAGCGTCATCGCGATTCGGCGAACCGTGGGCTTTGCTTCCGGAGAAACCATGCACGCAGACCAGGAACAAGTCGCAAATGCTGCGGCAGCGTCCGTCGGCCTCATCGGGATCGAGGCTGGACGCTCATGAAGTGCGTGATTCTCCAGCCGAGTTTCATCCCGTGGCGCGGCTATTTTCATCAGATGCAACGGGCCGATCTTTTTGTGTTCTATGACTGTGTTCAGTACGATCGATATGGCTGGAGAAATCGCAATAAGATCAAGACGGCTCATGGCACTCAGTGGTTGACCGTCCCGACCCGCGCTGCGGGTAGTCACAGGGGCCTCGAAATCAGGGACGTGACGATCGCCCAAGGCGGGGTTTGGCGCCGCAAACACCTCACCGCGATCGAGCAGAATTATCACAAAGCGCCGGCATGGGAACGCTACAGGCCGCTGCTGGATCGCATTTACGCAATGGACGTCGCCAATCTCGCCGACCTGACCTGCACATCCTCAATCGAGGTAGCGCGTGCCCTGGGGATCAAGCATACACGTTTTATCCGCTCCTCGGAGTTGGACGCGGTGGGCCAGAAGACCGACCGACTGCTGGATATCCTGGCCAAGGTCGGAGCCGATCACTATATTTCCGGCCCCGCGGCGCGAGACTATATTGTGGCCGAGAAATTTGCGCAGGCGGGAATAACGTTGGAATACATGAACTACGAATATCCCGACTACCCGCAGCAGTACGGCCCCTTCGACGGCCGTGTTTCCATCCTGGATCTGCTTTTCAATGTCGGTGATAAAGCGGGCCGGTATATCTGGGATCGAGGGTCCCCGGTTCAAACAGACCGAGAAGTATAGCTTTCGGTAACCCGCAGCGGGAGTCCTGGTCTCACCGTGAAACGAATACGTTCGTCGTTCAGCGCCCTTGTCTCCATTGCGCTCTTACTCCTGCTCTACCGGATGTTCGACCTCCGGGCATCCGAGCTGGCGACGGGGATCGTTGACTGGCGGTATCTCGTGGCGGCAGTCGTGATGCCGACGTTCGTGATTGGCTTCATTACTATCAATCGTTGGCAGCTGTTCTTGATGGCGGCGGGCATAAAGGAGAACTTCTTGTCGCTGTGGCGGATCAATCTGATCGCCATGTTTCGGGGGCTGGTGCTGCCGTCGACACAAGGCTACGACGTCATGAGGATCTATTACATCGAGCGACGACACCCTGATAAGCAAGGCCTGGCGGGCAGCACCGTGTTCGTCGAGCGCGCTATCGGGCTGGTGTTGCTGTGTCTGTTCAGCGCGGCGGCACTGCCGTTCGTTGCGCAGACTCCGGAATTCATGCCGCTGGTTCTCATCGTTGCCGGGATTTGCGTCGGAGTGTTTTCGACCCTCGCTTTGATCCTGAGTCGACGGCTGCATCAATGTTATGCTGGAGCACGGTTCCGGAACCCAACACTGTCTCGAGCCTTCACTTATATTGCGCGCTTTCATGGGGCGGTCGTCCATTTCCCTCTTGGTCAGGTGCTCGCTGCCGCAGTGTTTTGGATCATGTGTTTTCAACTGTCCGTGGTAACGACGGTTGACCTGGTGTTTCGGGCCTATGGCTGTGACATCCCGTTTATTCAACACCTGGTCATGTATCCAGTGATCGCCGTCTTGAGCATGGTGCCGATCACGCTTGGTGGCTTTGGACTTCGGGAAGGATTGTTTCTATACTTCTACGGGCTCGTTGGTATCTCGCCGGTGGTTGCCGTGGGAGCATCGATCCTTGTTTATATGATACTGATTCTGGTTCCGGCAACTTTGGGTGGGGCCATTGTCTTGTGGGAGACACTGCGAGGTGCTTCAGGCAGGGAGCCGGGCTCAGATGGGGAGGGGCACGGATGAGCATGATTGCGTTCAATAAACCGTACCTTGGCGGCAAGGAGCTTTCATACATCGCTCAGGCCCACGCGGTGGGCCAACTCGCCGGCGACGGCAGTTTCACCAGAAAGTGTCAGGGCTGGCTGGAGGAGCGTATCGGTTGCCGTAAGGCACTTCTGACGCACTCCTGCACGGCGGCGCTGGAGATGGCCGCGATCCTCGCTGACATCCAGCCGGGTGACGAGGTGATCATTCCGTCCTACACCTTCGTTTCCACTGCAAATGCCTTTGTGCTGCGCGGCGCGGTGCCGGTATTCGTGGACATCCGACGTGATACGCTCAATTTGGACGAGACGAAGATCGAGGCGGCCATCACCCCACGTACACGCGCCATAGTCCCGGTGCACTATGGGGGGGTCGCCTGTGCGATGGACATCGTCATGGCGATCGCGGAATCTTACGGCCTGCTGGTGATCGAGGACGCAGCGCAGGGGATCATGTCCTCCTTTCGGGGACGACCGCTCGGGTCGATCGGGCAGATGGGAACCTTGAGTTTTCACGAAACCAAGAACATCATTTCCGGCGAGGGCGGGGCGCTCTTGATCAACGATCCGGCGCTCGTCGAGCGCGCCGAGATCATCCGCGAGAAAGGCACCAATCGCAGTCAGTTCTTTCGTGGACAGGTGGACAAATACACCTGGGTCGACAGCGGCTCGTCTTATCTGCCGGGCGAGATCATTGCCGCCTTCCTGTGGGCGCAGATGGAGGAGTCCGATGTTATCACCACACGGCGCTTAGCGTTGTGGGATTGCTATCATGCCGCGTTCAAACGGATGGAGTTGGCCGGGCGGGTACGTCGCCCCTTCATCCCTGACGGTTGTAAGCATAATGCGCATCTCTATTACCTGCTACTGCGTGATCTGGGGGATCGAACTGCCTTCATTGCGGCGATGAACGAGGCCGGCATCGAGTGTGTGTTTCATTATGTCCCCCTGCATTCGGCCCCGCGAGGGCTGGCGGTGGGGCGCGCCGGCGGAGAACTGTCGGTAACGAACGAGCTGGCCGATCGCTTAGTACGGCTGCCCTTGTGGTTGGGGTTGGATGAGCGTCAGGGGCAAGTGATTGATACGGCTTGTCGGGTGCTGGGAGCGGGTCAAGTTGGATAACTGCCTTCCTCATAGGGTACAGGCGAACCAGGGGACTTGCTGATGACCCCGTGCGGAAACTTTGCGGCCGCTATTACCGTCAGGATGAAAAAGACGCATAGCGGCTGGAATCTTACGGCGAAACCCGCGAGGTCGAGCTGAGATTTTGGGGCTGAACGGTATCGGTTGGCATTTTTCGCACTGAGATCATCAGAATGAACATATACTGGAACGCTGAGCGACGGAGCCGCTGGACGGCCTATCTGTTTTTCATCGCGGTCTCGGTGCTGTATGTTATTTTTCTGTTTCCCGAACCGGAGTATCCAGGCCTCAACAAGGATGACGGATCCTGGTTCCTCGTGTTGGGGCGAAACGTCGCGCAACATTGGCGCTATACCATGGACACAATGGTCGTTGGCGATTGGAAATGGCATGCCACCTGGCCGCCGGCTTTTCCGCTTTACCTCGCTTGCGTAGTCGCCGTCTTCGGCTCTTCCTGGGTCGCGCTTAAACTGGCGATGGCCCTCACCGGCATTGCCTTGCTGTTCGTACTATGGCGTTACTGGAAGCCGAGTCATGCAGGAATTGCCGCCGTGATCCTGGTTGGGCTGAATCCGTACTTCTTTCTGTACAGTCATCATACCATGACCGAAGTGCCGTACATGCTGATGGTGGCTGTTACGCTATTGAGCCTGGAACTGGTGCAACGATGGCCAGGTGCGGCTCTCGCAGGTCTGCTTGGCAGCCTTGCATTCCTTACTCGCGGCTATGCCGTGACCTTGCTTCCCGCCGGAGCCGTCTATCTGCTGGCGACGCGATCAGGTTCCTTACGAGAGCGCAGTAAGCTGTGTCTGTCATTCGCCCTGCCAATGGTCATTGCGATGGCCCTGTGGGCTATTTACTCCAATAGCATTCTGCTCTCGGGCGAGGCGGATGGTTTTGGCAAGCTGTACGGTAACGGCACCAATATACTGGCCAGCGCATTGCGTTCACTGGCGGAACATATCCGTGCATTATATTGGCACAACGCCCGTTATGCGGGGTTCTTGATGGTACCTCTCTTTTCATGGGCCCAGGTCTCCGGCAGTGACGTCCTTCTTGGCCTGTCGGTACTGCTGGCTGCTACTGCGGCCGTAGGCTGGGCCAGGTCGCTGAGCCGTGATCGCAGATCGGCGGACTTCTGGTTTCCCCTGGCGGTCGGACTAGTGCTGACTGCCAGGGTTCCGGCCGCACGTTACTGGCTGCCGCTGTTGCCGTTCCTGCTTTACTACACATTCAGTGCGCTGATGGCGATGGGCAACCGCTGGCCGCCGCTCCGCCCCGTGGCCCTCGGCATTGCGGGGGCTCTTGCCATCTCGGCTGCGGTCGGCATTATTTGGCACCTGAGCGAGCCAAGTCGGCTTCGTTTCTTTTCCTCTTACGGGGGGGAGACCAGCGATCTTGTGTTATGGATCAACGACCATCTTCCAGCAGATGCGGTCATTATTACGGAGTCACCGGCTGATATATACGGGGCGACCGGTCGGCGGGCGTTCCCGTTGGCACAGGCAACAGGGAATGCCGCCGTCCCTCCAGGGGTCGCTGGCGAACTGAAGGTCTATCTGCTGTGTCCCCTTTCCGGGGAGGTCGTGGCCCACTATAAATCAAGCTATGGTGATTGCACCAAGCTCTTGGCTCTCGGTAGGCTCGACCTCATTTGGCACGGCGATGAGATCGGATTCTATCGCTACACCCGACAGACTGATGGCCCCCGCTCCGCCGGTACGCGACGGTAAGAACCCGAGGGCACCAGCCGTCGGTCGCTCCGCGGTCTGAGCACGCGGACTTGATCGTGACGCCCGGCAGGTGTCGCGCCAAGTCGCTCGTCAGGCGCTTCAGAGTATCCCGGCTGATGATGTCTTTGGTAGTCCTGATCAAGCCTAGCACGAAGGTGGCGTTACGCCGAAGGCCGGAGTCGCGGAAGACAGCGTCCCGGACGCTTACCCTGTCCGTCGTGCGGCTCTGGTGCTTTTTTTTTCGGACAAATTCCCTTCTTGGGTTTATCGTGTGCCGTCGGCGGGCGCTCGCCCAAACCGCCCCTTAGCCGGGCGCCGAACCCCGTTTGCTGGAGCTGCACCCATGGCGCATCTTGGTCCCAGGTCTCACCCGCGGCGGCGGGGGCTCGTCCGGCCCCTGGTACCCCTGGTCCTGTGGTACTGCGCCCTTTGGCCCTGCATGGGCGCGGCCGCGGCCCAGGTCGAGGTGGCGGCGGAACTGGAGCGGATGATGACCGAGTACGGCTTCGCGATGAAGCCGGCCGACCTGGATGCGACCCGCGACAAGAAGGCGCGCGCCGAGGAGGGCGCGGAAGTGCTCCCGCGCCTGCGGGTGCTCTTGGAGGGATTTGACCACATCATCGTCCAGGCGCCGCAAGGCGGGGTCGAGCGCGTGCTGATCCTGGGCGCGAAGACTCCTTACACCCCGCCGGCCCCGGCCGCCGCGACACCTGGGGCCGCCGACCCCGCGGGCGCCGCGGGCGAGATCGTCCTCGACACCCAGCGCGTCGGTTCCTCCCATGCCGTCACCCTGACCCTGGAGGGTGAAGATGGCAGGCGCGTTTCCCGGGTCCTGTTGGTGGATACGGGGGCCGACTATGTGGTACTCCCGAGCTCGCTGATCGCGCAGCTCGGCATTCCCCCGGAGGCTCTGCGCCAGCAGCAGGTGCAGACCGCCAACGGCAACGTGGAGGCGGCGCTCGGAGTCCTCCAGGCGGTCTGGTTGAAGGATCAGCGCGTCACCGGGGTCCCGGTAGCCTTCATCGAGGATGGGAGGCTCGGCGGCAACGCCCTGCTGGGGATGAGTCTGCTCGGGCGCTTTCGCCTCACCATCGAAGACGAAAAAAGCCGGCTGCTGTTGGGGGCGAAGTGATCCAGGCGCACCGCGGCGGCATTCGCCGATTCTGGCGCGATCACCCGGATCAGTGAACAATCAGCAGACCATTCTTTGGCTTGACTCACGGGAGACTTGATCCTTGGTCAATCGTTACGCCTATAAGCCCGGCCGCACGGCACTGGCGATCTATGTGCTCGTCGCCGCGGTCCTGGCCGCGGTCATCAACACAATCATTGTGTTCTCTGATGCGGCCGAGTGGACCGAATCCCTGAAGAAACCGGCCTTCGCACTCTCCGGGCTGCAGATGGGGCTGGTATGGGAGGTCCTCTTCGCCTGCATGGCCGCCGCCTACTGGGTCGTGCGCCGCACCTCGCCGCTGCCTGACCGCCGTGCCGCGTCCATCGCCCTACTGGCGATGATCCTCGTGGTCATGGCCTTTCCCTTCTACGCCCTGCTCCCGCAGAGCCTGCTCAACAGCTTTGTCGGCACCTTTGCCTCCGCGTTCATTGCCTGGATCGTCTGTGGCGTGGTCTTCGTCAACAGCAAGCGGGCCGGCCTGCTGTTGCTGCCGCTGGCGCTGTGGCTGAGTTTCGCCTCGGTGGTGGCCTTCAGTGTCCACCGCCTCAATCCGCCGGTCAGTCTGTTGGGCTGACCGATGGACGACCGACAACTGCTGCGCTACAGCCGTCAGATCATGCTGCCGGCCTTTGGCATCGAAGGCCAGGAACGGCTGCGCCGGGCGCGGGTGGTGGTGGTGGGGCTTGGCGGACTGGGGTCGCCGGTCGCGATGTATCTGGCGGCGGCCGGGGTCGGCCGCCTGGTGCTGGCCGACTTCGATGCCGTGGACCTGTCCAATCTCCAGCGCCAGATCCTGCACACCACCGAGCGTATCGGGACGCCCAAGGCGCAGTCCGCGCGGACTACCCTGGCCGCGCTCAACCCCGAGGTCGAACTGGTGCTCGTCAAGCGCAGCCTCACCATTGATACCCTGCCCGGACTGCTTACCGACGTGGACCTGGTGGTGGACTGTTGCGACAACTTCGACACCCGCTTCGCGGTCAATGCCGCCTGCGTGGCGGCGCGTAAACCCCTGGTGAGCGGGGCCGCCATCCGGATGGAGGGACAGGTGGCGACCTTCTCCGGCCAACCCGGCGGACCCTGCTATCAATGCCTCTTTCCCCGGGATGGCAGTGCCGACGAGACCTGCGCCGCCCATGGCGTATTGGCCCCGGTGCCCGGTATCATCGGCAGCATCCAGGCGACCGAGGCAATCAAGGTCTTGACCGGCCTGGGGGAACCCCTGTTCGGGCGCCTCCTGCTGCTCGATGCCGCCGTCATGCAATGGCGCCAGATCCGCCTCGTCGCCGACCCGGCGTGCCCGGTCTGCGCGTTAGTCACGGTCACGCCCGAGCGTCAGGCCGAGCCAGGGCAGCGCGAGTAGGACCATGAAGATGGCGGCATTGGCCGGGATGTGCAGATTGGCGTCGGTTGCAGAGTGGATCAGGATCGCGGTGATGCCCATCAGGCTCGCAAAGGCCATGCCGCGGCACAGGGCGTCCTCGCGACGCCAGAGCACATGCAGCGCGGCCGCCAGTGACAGGAGGACCACACCGGCCAGGGGCACTACCCCAACGACCCCGTATTCCAACTGGAACTCGAGCAGGTCATTATCCGCGTGCGCGAAATGCAGCGGGATCGACTCCGCGTCGCGGTAGGCCGGATAGACGGCGGAGAAGCTCCCGCCCCCGCTCCCGAACCAGCGATAGTCGCTCAAGTAGGCCGCTGCCCGCACCCCCAATTGATAGCGCGCATCCTCGATCAGCACGGTCTGCTCCAGGCGCTCGCGCACCCGATCGAGCCCGAACCAGGTCCCCAGGATCAGCAGGTCTACCGCCACCAGACTCACCAGCAAGATCAGCACCGGCCTTGGCGAGCGACGGAAGCTCAGCACGCCGATCGCCCCAGTGACCCCCAGACTGATGAAGAAGGCGGTATTACCCATGCGCGAGGCAGTCATCACCAGCGCGATGACGAGGATGGCGAGGTAGATGCGTAACCGTGCCTTGCGCCCGAGCAGAGTCCTGACCCAGGCGCGCAGCCGCTTGCGCCAATTGGAGGCTTCACCTGGTTCGGACAGGTCCGCGACCAGCAGGCCGATCCCCAGGGCAAGCGCCATCTCCAGGTAGCCGGCCAGGTGATTGGGGTTGACAAAGGTACCGTGGGCGCGTGCCCCGGCGTCGATGAACAGCCAGGAGGTTCCGGCGAGTGCCAGCAGGCTCGCCAACATGGCCTGGGCGACTGCCGCGAGCACCAGGGTACCCGCCAGGAGGCGCAGGCGTCGGCGGCTGCGCACCAGCAGCAGCAGCAGCACAAAGACCCCGGTCAGGGCGAGGCCGAGACGCCACGCGATCAGCGAGTTGTGGGGGGCCATGCTGAGCGGAGCGTACCCCGGGGGGGCGGCGTCGCCCAGGGCCAGCGAGGTGGCCACCCACTGCCGCGCGGCTGTCGGCGACAGGACTTCGAGCCAGTGCCATGGCAGCGGCAGCAGTTGCAGGAGGCCAAGACCAAGCCACAGCACCAAGGCCGCGGTGGCAAGTCGTGCCTTCGTGCCCGCGCTGGTCAACCAGACGCGGGCGCCGTAGGCGAGCACGAGCCAGGCCGTCGCCAAACCGAAGATGCCGACCTCAAGCAGGGCGCGCGCCCAGGGTCGGTTGCTGCCCAGCGGCAGGGGCGCCCAGACGAGGAGGACCAACAGCGCGTAGAACAGCCACCGATCACTGGAGCCCAGATAGGGCGCCCAGCGCTCCCGCGGGAGGGGCCTGTCGCTCATCGCAGGCCCGCCGCGCGGGCGCGCAGATCCGCGTAGAGGCGCACCAGCGCGGGGTCTGATGCCAACAGGGGCTCGACCAGGGCACCTCGATGCAGGCGCACGGCCTGCTCGAGCAGGTGGTGGGGATCGCACCGCAGGCCATGGCGCAAGAGCGCCAGGACCTCCCGCCGGCCGTCCGGCTCAAGCACGGGCCAAGCCGCCAGGCCCAGGTCGATCAGGGCGCCCAGGGATACCGGCTCCGAGCGGCCCAGTTCGGCCGCACGGGCATAGAGCCGGTTGAATGCCCCGCCCCACAGGCCGAGTTTGAAATCGATGCGTAACACCGAGGTCAGCCCCAGAGGCCAGGTCGGGCGCCCACGAACCCCCTCGACATAGCGTTCGCGCGCCTGCGTCAGGAGCCGGTGTTCCAGGTCGGAGCGCGGCGCGGCCTGCCCGGCCTGGCGTTCCAGATACAGCGCGAACTGATCGGCGAGACGCGGGTCAGCGGGCTCCAGGCGCCGGGCAAGCGCCAGCAGGCGGCGGATCGCATGGTCGTCTGCCCCCCCGGTGACCACCCTCACCCCAGGCGCATCCCCACTGATCCGCCCCGCCTGCCAGGCGGCCACACTGGCGAACGCACTGGCCAGGCTCCAGCAACAGGCCAACGCGACCAATCCCAGCAGGGTGCCAACCAGGCCCTGGCGCGCCCGCACCCTCACCCCGGTTTGCCGCTATCGCGGTAATACTGGGTATAGCCCCGGTACGCATAGGAATAACGTCGGTAGCGGCCATAGCGGTAAGACCCGTACCGGGCGCTCTTGGCATTGTCGAAGTGGTTCAGCACCGCGCCGATCAGATGCGCATCGACCCGGCGCAAGCGCTTGACCGCGAGTTGTACGAGTTGACGTGGCGTGGCGTCCGCGCGGACGACGAAGACCACCGCGTTACATAAGCGCGAAAGGACCAGGGCGTCACTCACCGCCTGGGCCGGGGCCGAATCGAGCACGATGCGGTCGTAGCGTTGCGCCAATTCCTCCAGCGTCTTCTCGAAGCGCTGGGAGGAGAGGATCTCCAGTGGGTTAGGCGGCGTCGCGCCGGCCGGCAGGATATGCAGATTGGTTCCCTCCAAGGGGTGAATGCACTCATCGAGCGGCGCGGTGCCGGCGACGAAGTTGGACAGGCCCGGGGCCTGCGCGGGCAGCCCGAGACGCACGGCCACCGAGGAGCGGCGCAGATCCGCATCGACTAGCAATACCCGCTCCAATTGACCCAGGGCGGCGGCGAGATTGATCGCGACGGTGGTCTTACCTTCTCCGGGAACGGTCGATGTGACCAAGAGGACCCGCTGTGGATTATCGAGTCCGGACAGGGCCACGGCGGTCCTGACGGTGCGGATCGCCTCGGCGAAGTCACTCTTGGGGGAGTCGAGAAAGATCCGCTCGGGCCGCCCTTTGCGCAGCCCGCGTCGGCCCAGGAGCGGGACCGTCCCCAGGGTGGGGAGTTGGGCGTAAAGCTCGACATCTTCGGCGTCCTTCAGCGTGCTGTCGAGGTAGTCCTCGAGCACCGCGAGCCCGGCGCCCAGGACCAGCGCCAGAAACACCGCGATGCCCACGATGCGCACCTTGCGCGGCTCGATCGGCGCCCGCGGGACCCGTGCGGCATCGATAACCCGGGCGTTGGTCGACTCCACGTCTGCGCCCAGATCGGTCTCCTTGAAGCGCTTCATGAACACTTCATAGAGTTGGCGGTTGGTTTCAACCTCGCGATCGAGCGAGCGCAGGGTAAAGGTCTTGCGGCTCACCTCCTGGGCGCGCGACTTCATCGCATCGAGTTCCTGCTGGAGCTGATCCGCTCGCGACTTGGCGATGTCGTACTCCTTCTTGACGCCGGCCACGGTGTTGTCGATCTCGAAGCGCAGCTTGGCACGAATCGTATTCAGATCGGAGCGTGCCGCTGCCATCTTCGGATGCTGGGCACCATAACGCTCGGCCAATTCCGCGGCGGCTCGCTCGGCCTTTACCTCCTCGGTCTTGAGTGCCTGGACGGTCGGGTTGCGGATGACGACCGAATTGGAGCTTAGCTCCGCGCTCGCCAAGTCCCGGAGTTTTCGCACCTGGTCGTATTCGTTGGCCAAGCCGTCGCGTTTGGCGCGCGCCTCGACGAGGCGCGCGGCCAGATCGCCAAGTTCCCGATCGGTCAGGTCCAGACCGCTCTTCACGTCCACCAATCCCTGTTGCTCGCGGTAACTCTGGAGCTTGCGCTCGGAGGAGTCCACTTGGCCGCGCAAACCTTCCAGGCGCCCGGTCAACCAACCGGCGGCCTTCTTGACCTGTTCCAGGCGGGTCTCCAGCCCAAACTCGATATAGGCATCCGCGTAGGCCGCGGCAACGCGGGCAGCCAATTCCGGATCATGTGACGTCACCGAGACCCGGATCATCTCCGACTCCGGCAGCACACTCGCCTGCACCTGTCCCGCCAGGGCCTCGACCACGCTGCGGTGGGCGTCCTCCTTCGACATAGGCGCCGGGTGCTGATCGGACTCGAACCAGTCCGGGAGCAGGCCGCGCAGACTCAACCGAAAACGCGCCCGCTGCGGCGCCTCCTGGCGGGGATCGAACTCAGGATGGGTCCACAGGTCCAGGCGCTCCGCGACGCTCTGCGCAAGGGCCTGGGATTTCAGCAGCAAGATCTGCGTTTCAAGGTAGGTCTGACCGGCCAGAAAAGAATACCAACCACCCGCCGGATCCTTGTCGACCGGGCTGAAGCCGCGACGGCTGGTGTCGATCAGGAGCGTGGTCGAGGCCTTGTAAAGCGGCTCCAGGGACTGGGCTACCAAGCCGGCCAAGAGGCCGATGGCCAGTGCCAGACCGACGATTTGCGGCCAGCGCCGAAACACGATTCGCCAATAGTTCGCGGGATTTAAAGCCTCGCTCGGCGCGGTCACGGCAACCGCTTCGCGTCCCGGCGCGGCGGTGGCGACGGGTACCTCCAATTGGTCCTCGTAGCGATTGATCAAAAGAAGCTTTCCTTGACGATCACCGTGTCGCCCGGCCCAATGCTGTCATCCTGCCCCACCTTACGCTCTTGCTTGGCCGCCCCCTCCGAGACCACGAAGACCTTACTGCGCGAGGCGCGCTCGGTATAGCCGCCGGCAACCGAGATCGCCTTACGCACCGTCAGCCCCGGCAGGTAGGGGAAACTCCCTGGGCGATTGACCTGTCCCATAACGAAAAACTCCCGATAGGCCTCGATGCTCACGCTCACCCGCGGGTCGACCAAATAGGGCCCACGCAGCCGCCCGGTGACCAACTGCTCCAACTCCCCCGGGGTGAGCCCCGTGACCTTCAACTCCCCAAGCAAAGGGTAAGAAATGGTACCCCGGGCGCTGACCTGGCCGGTCACGGTCAGGTCGTCCTCGCCGAAGACGGCGATCCTCACCTTGTCCCCGGCGCTCAAGCGATAGCTCTGCAGGTCGTCGCCACCGGTGGCCAAGCCGGAAAAGAGCAGGATGAGGCAGGCGCCAACCAGTAGCCGGGACCAGCGGGTGCGGTTCATACAGCGAAGAGCGGCGACGGGGAAGACAGCAAGCGGATTCATGGGATCGACCAGGTGGAGGGTTGAGCAAGCGCCGTAGTGCACTCAAGGCAGCCTCCGCGGCAAGGCTCCCGGACAACGCGATCAGTACGCGGTGCGCACCGAGAACAGCAGCACATTGTCGGTGTAATCCGCCGCGTCGAGGGGCACGTCGGAGGTGCGCGCCTCATAGGTATAATTGACCCCGAGTTCCAACCACCGCCGCATCTGATAGAAAACCCCCCCAGAGGCATTGTAACGATGGTCCGTGCGCGCCTCGCCGATGTAGTTGTCATTGGTGCCGAGCAGCCCGACCCTGCTATAAAGGCGCGGCTGCCAGTAGTACACCCAGTCCAGATTGACCAGGCTGACCACAATCGCGTCGGCCAGGCCCGTGTTGGTCTCGGCCGGGGTGCGCTCAGTCACCAGATTGAACGTGGAATAGGTGCGGGGGCGATACTGGATCTGGGCCGACCAACCGAAATCGCTGACATTCTCCCGCTGGCCCGCGGTGAAGTTTTTGCCCAGCCAGCCGACCTTCACGGTGCCGCTGGTCTTTGCGGTGGCGTCCCAGGTCACGCCTGTATAGAGGGTCATCTGGTCGCTGTCCAGGGTAACCACACCCGGCGCTTCGCGTGTATAATTCACCTTTTCCCAAGCCGCGTCAAACAACAACGACACCTTGGGGCTGACCCGCGTGTATAGGGTCGCCCCCAGGACGGGCCTATCGTTGTCGCGCTCCTCCTGGTTGTTGTTCAAATAGTGACGGGTCCGATAACCCGCCATCAGGTCGAGACGACCGCGCGCCGCGGGGGCACCATAACTGTAGCCGAGCGTGACACGGTTTGAATCCCAGAGGTCGGGATGCGGGTAGAAAAAGTTGGCGCGCGAGGAGTCCACCGGCGAGCCCGAGCCGCGGCGGTCGTGCCAGTACCAATACTGGTAGTTGAAGGTGACGCGATGCCGCAACCCGAACTCCCAATTGGCGTTGGCCTGCGCCTGCTGATCCGTGAAGTTGTCGGCCGGGCTCGCGCTGACGATGCCGATGCGGGCGAAGTAAGACAGGCTGTATGAATCCGCCCCCTTCAAGGCCGTGAGGCGGATGCCCGGCTCCACGACCGTTTCCCAGGTGGACAACCGCCCGACGCCGCCCAGGCTCGCAATCGCATTATCGAGACGCACGTCGTTGCTGGTCTTGTAATAATTGGATTCGTAACCCGCGAGCAGATTTAGCCACGGATAGGCCCGAAACCCGCCAAGATCAAACCCGGTTCCGACCGGCTGACCGAGCGTGGTTCCCGGACCCGCGCAGATCGCCAGGACGCCGACAAGCATGAAGGGGCGCAGCCTTAACATTGAAGGGATTCTCCGCGGCATTGGCGATCAGGACCGAAACATCACTTACTGGCTGCTGGCAAAACCACCGGGGTCCGCGCGCTGGTCCAGGGTGTGGTCGAGGTAGCCGCCGCCGATCAGGGCCTGGGTGTAGAGTATCCCGTAAATCGCCTCGTCGGGCTCGGCGTAGGCGGGAGCTTCCGGAAAGCTTCGCTCGGCCAGGGAGCGCCGCTCGTCGATGTAGCGGCGATATTCGTCATCGATGAGCCCTTTCTGCATCATACGTTCCAGCCGCTCCCGCTCCAGGTCGCGCTGCGCCTGGGTTGCCGTCGTGGCCCCGGCAGCCGGGGCCCCGCCCACCGGCGCGGCGCGGCGACGCCGTTCGATCTCCGCGGCCGCTGCCAGCACGCCCGCGTCGATCAGGTATCTTGCCGTCGGGCCCTTGATCAACAGGGCACGCGTGGCGACACGCGCGGCGACACCCGACGCGTTGCCGTCCTTGCCACAGGCGAGGATGGTGTCGCGCACCACGGTGAAGACGTCGAATCCGCTGAGCAGCAGGGCCTCGGTGAGGTCGCCCGTGTCAGTGGACTCTGAACACAGCTCGGAAATCCGCTCCTCCGCCCCCGCGGCGCGCGCACCCGTGGCGGCCAGCCGATCGGTCAAGGCCTGCACCGACGGTGAGATGAAGGCGGCGTTCGTGACGCCGGCGGTTGGTGCCGCGGCGAGCACCGCGGCACTCGAAACAACAACCCCAAAGAGGTAAGCAACGATCTTGACATTCATGTTTCCGACTCCGGCAGTGCACACGGCGTGCTGATCTGATGCAACCCAACAGACCAACCTGGACACCAGCTTCCTAATTCTGACACATTTTTCGCCGAAAGCTCCAGAGCCGTTGCGCCCTTTGCACGCACCGTGCGTTTCAGGGCGCCCTGCACCAATCCTTAGGGCGCAGCTGGTCCGCCCTGAGTTGAGGACTGAAGTACAGATCGGCCGCATCGAGATCCACCGCGGCGCCCGCGGCATCCACCAAGGGCCGCTCGTCGTCCTTCCAGCCCCGCAACCCGGTCCGCAGCGAAGCGACGTCGGAAAAGCCTAGTATCAATAAAGCATTGGCCGCCAATACGCTGCGATAGCCGGAGCGGCACACCACCACCAGTTCCCGCTGCCGCGCCCGCACCAGTTCCGGAACCGTCTCCTCGTACTCCCACTCGCAGGCGGACTCCAGTATCCCGCGGGGGACCGACAGTGAGCCCGCGATGTGCATGGCCGCAAATTCATGCGGCTCGCGGACATCCACGATCAACAGGTCCGGGTTCACCTGCCGACGCTCCGCCAGGTCCCAGGGCATGATCTCTCTGACGTCTTGCAGGCAACCCCGGATAAGTTCGATGAAATTCTTCATATGGCTGTCTGACTCGCGGTGGGTTTCGGGGTGGCGGCGCTGCCTTCACGCTGTTGCAGGTCCCACATGGCCGCGTAATGGCCGCCGGCCGCCAGGAGTTGCCGGTGGGTCCCCTGCTCGCGGATACGCCCCTGTTCCATCACCAGGATTCGGTGTGCCTCCACCACCGTGGACAGGCGGTGGGCGATGACCAGCGTGGTGTGGTTTTCCGCCACCTCCGCCAGGGTCTGCTGGATCGCCTGCTCGGTGTGGCTGTCGAGCGAGGAGGTCGCCTCGTCGAAGACCAGGATGCGCGGGCGCTTGAGGATCGCCCGGGCGATGGCCACCCGCTGCTTCTCCCCGCCCGAGAGCTTGAGTCCACGCTCGCCCACCAGCGTCTCCCAGCCGTCCGGCAGACCCTCCACAAAGGTGCGTATATGGGCCATCTCTGCCGCCCGCTCGATCTCCGGGCGCGTCGCCGCGGGCCGCCCGTAGCGCAGGTTGTAGTAAATGCTCTCGTTGAACAGGACCGTGTCCTGGGGGACGATGCCGATGGCGGCACGCAGGCTGGCCTGGGTCAGGTCGCGCAGGTCCGCGCCATCGATCAGGATACGCCCGCCGGTCACGTCATAGAAGCGGAACAGGAGCCGCGCCAGGGTCGATTTGCCCGCGCCGCTGTGGCCGACCACGGCCAGGGTCTGGCCGGGCTCGATGCGGAAGTCCAGGTCATGGAGGATCGGGCGCTCCGGCTGGTAGTGGAAATCCACATGCTCGAAGCAGATTCCGCCCCGGCCTGGCGGGAGCGCGCGCGCGCCCGGGCGATCCGCGATCTCCGGCTGGCGCTCCAGGAGCTTGAAGACCAGGTCCATGTCCGCCAATGCGTATTTGATCTGGCGATAGACGATGCCCAGGAAGCCGAGCGGGATGAAGAGTTGGAGCAGCAGGGCATTGACCATTACCAGGTCGCCGACGGTCATGGTCCCGCCCACGACGGCCTGGGCGGCGAAGACCATCAGGAGTGTCACCCCCAGGGCGATAATGGCCCCCTGACCGAAGTTCAGGACCGCCATGGAGGTCTGGCTCTTGACCGCCATCTCCTCCCAGGCGGCCAGGGTGCGGTCGTAGCGCGCGAGTTCCATGGGCTCGTTGCCGAAATACTTCACCGTCTCGTAGTTGATCAGGCTGTCGAAGGCCTGGGCGTTGCCGAGCGAGTCCAGGCGGTTCATATCGTGGCGGTAGTCCATGCGCCACTCGGTGATGGCGAAGGTGAAGGCGACATAGACCGCGGCCGTGCCGAAGGTCACGAGGGCGAACACCGGCGCGTAGCGGCCAAGCAGGACCACCGCCACCAGGGCGAACTCCACCAACACCGGCAGGACGCTGAAAACCATGTAGTTGACGATGGTGGACACCGAGCGGGTGCCCCGCTCCAGGTCCCGGCTCACCGCCCCGGTGCGCCGCTCCAAGTGGTAGCGCAGAGACAGGGTGTGCAGATGTTCCAGCACCCGGGTCGAGAGCCGCCGCATGGCCCGGTAGCGCACCCGGGCGAACACCACGTCGCGCAGTTCGTTGAAGAGCGAACTGCCGAGCTTGAGCGCCCCGTAGGCGAGCAAGAGCGACAGCGGCAGGACCAGGGTCTGGCCCCGGGTCCCGCTGAAGGCATCCACGATCCCCTTGAGCACCAGGGGTACGCCCACGTTGGCGACGCGGGCCAAGACCAGACAGATCAGTGCCGCGACCGCCCGCCCGCGAAACTCCCACAGATAGGGCAGCATGGCGTGCAGGTTGCCCCAGTCGCGACGGTCACTGTGGACGCGCTCGGTACTGATGATTCGTGGTTGCATCGGGTCTGGTTGCGTTTGGGCCGCGTGGGTGTCAATTTACACGGCGGTGCGGGGTCCGCCGTCGTGCGCGGCCCCGGTGAAGTAAGGTCATCGCTCGATGAGGACGGATAATGACAGATCATACCCCGGCCGACACGGATTGCAGCCGCCAGGAACCCTATGCCCTGCAGGTCCTGGGCGAGGAGATGGCGCCCGAGTTCCCGGACGGCTGCATCGTGATCGTCGCCCCCGGCGACCGGCGCGACCCCGGGTCCTATGTGTTCGCGCAGGTTGCGGGGGTGCGCTGGTTCCGCAAGTATGTGCGCGACCCGCAGGGGGCCGAGTATCTGATCGCGGAACACCCGGATTGTCCGCCGATCAGCCTTGCCGGGCGCGACTGGGACGTCCTCGGCGTCATCGTCCAGCGCAACATCCGGCGCCGGATCAAACACTACCCTTGAGCGAGACCGACAGCGGCGGCAAGCCGCTTGCGCGGCTTTCAGGCGGCGACGCGCTCCGGCCGCAGCGACGCCATGTCGATGACGAAGCGGTATTTTACGTCGCTGCGCAGCATCCGCTCATAGGCCTCGTCGATCTGCTGGATCGGGATCATCTCGATGTCGGAAACAATGCCGTGTTCGGCGCAGAAATCAAGCATCTCCTGGGTCTCCCGGATGCCGCCGATCAGCGAACCGGCCAGGCGGCGGCGCTTGAAGATCAGGTTGAAGACGGTCGGCGACGGGTGCGGATTCTCGGGTGCCCCGACCAGACACATGGTCCCGTCGCGCTTGAGCAGCTCCAGATAGGCGTCCAAGTTATGCGGTGCGGCCACCGTATTGAGAATAAAGTCGAAGCTCGTGAGGTGCTGCTTCATTTCATCAGGGTTTTTCGAGACCACGACCTCAGCGGCACCCAGCCGGCGGGCATCGGCCGCCTTGCCCGGCGAGGTCGTGAACAGCACCACATGGGCGCCGAAGGCATGGGCGAACTTCACCGCCATGTGGCCCAGGCCGCCGAGGCCGACCACGCCGACCTTCTGGCCCTTGCCCACCTGCCACTGCCGCAACGGCGACCAGGTGGTGATACCGGCGCACAAGAGCGGCGCGACCCCCGGCAGGTGCAGTTTGTCCGACACCCGCAGCACGAAGTGTTCGTCCACCACGATGTGGTTGGAGTACCCGCCATAGGTCATTTTCCCGGTATGCGGGTCCGGACTATTATAGGTCAGGGTGAAAGTCGGGCAATATTGCTCCAGGCCGTCGCGGCAGTCAGGGCAGGTACCGCAGGAATCGACCATGCAGCCCACCCCGGCCAGATCGCCGACCTTGAAGCCCTTGACCTCGCCGCCCACCGCGGTGACCCGGCCGACGATCTCGTGGCCCGGCACCACCGGATAGACGCTGTTGTGCCATTCGTCGCGCACGGTATGCAGGTCCGAATGGCACACACCACAATAGAGGATCTCGATCTGCACGTCGCGCGGACCGGGCTCGCGCCGCTCGAAGTCAAAGAGAGCGAGCGGGGCGGCCGCACTCTGGGCGGCGTATCCAAGCGTAGGGGTCATGACGAAGGCGCTCCTCAAATGGAAAAGTGATAATGCGGCAGCCCGGTTGGCGGTCTTGACCATGATTGCACCCACCGCGCGCGAAACCTTTAGTCACGGCCTGGGGGCCGCAAGGACTGTCGGGCGGCGTTATGATCAAGTCCCCCGCCCGGCGCTGATCGCGGTCAAGACTTGCGCGCTCAGGTCGCCAGCGGGGCAGAGGGAGGGGCCTGGGGCGTTGAAAGACGGCGAAATCACGCGGCACTCGCCGATGGCCTTAGCAGGTGCCGCTCGCGGGACGTGTTATGGGTCCGCGCCGCCGCAATCACAAGGTCGCCCCGCCCCGGGTGCGATCAGAACTGATGCATTAACGCACATGTCCTATGGTACGCATCGCTTACCCGCCAAGCTGCCACGACCGCCGGAGCCGGGTACGCGATGCGTACCCCACAGCTACAGCTACTGCACGTTCTCACGGACCGGGCGTCGTTGTCGTTGTCGTTGTCGTAATCGTGGTCGGACTATCCGATTACGACAACGACAACGACAACGACAGTGTACCCGGGATCTTGGTCACCACGTCAGTTCTGATCGCACGCCCGCCCCACCGGATTTGCCGTGACCTGCCGGTGCCGTTGCGGCAAGATGGCGACATTTCCCCCCTCGGCACGCGGCACCGGCCCGATGAATCTGCAAACCTACACGTCGATCCTGCGCCTGCTGCTGCCGCTCGTGTTGCTGCGGCTCTACTGGCGCAGCCTCAAGGCCCCGGCCTATCGGCAGCGTATCCGCGAGCGCCTGGTCCGCGACGCGCCCCCCGCGGCGCCGGCCGTGGTTTGGGTCCATGCCGTCTCGGTGGGAGAGGTCCAGGCGGCGGCACCGCTGATCAGGCACCTGTTGACCCGGCAACCGCCGCTCAAGGTCCTGGTGACCACCACCACCCCCACGGGCGCGGCCCGGGTGGGAGATCTGTTCGGGGATACGGTGTCGCATCGCTACACGCCCTATGACCTGCCCGAGGTCGTCGCACGCCTGCTCGCGCGGGTGCGGCCCCGGCTGCTGATCGTCATGGAGACCGAGATCTGGCCCAACACCCTGGCCCAGTGCGCCGCTCACGGCGTTGCCGTGGTGCTCGCCAACGCCCGACTCTCCGCCCGCTCGGCCAAGGGCTATGCGCGCCTGGCCGGGCTGACCCGGGAGACCCTGGGGCGCTTCGACCTGATCGCCGCGCAGGCGCAACCGGACGCCCGGCGCTTTCTGGACCTGGGGGCGGACCCGCGGCGGGTGCGGGTGACCGGCAGCATCAAGTTCGATCTGCGACTGCCGGCCAGCCTTCAGGACCAATCCGAGGTGATGCGTCGGACCTGGGGCGGCGACCGTCCGGTGTGGGTGGCGGCGAGTACCCATGAGGGCGAGGACGAACTCATGCTGGCCGCCCACCGCCGACTGCGCGCGCGTGTACCGAGGGCCCTGCTGGTGCTGGTGCCGCGCCACCCGGAACGCTTCGAGCGGGTCGCCGGCCTGGTGACGCGCGCGGGGTTTGAACTGGTGCGGCGCAGCACCCGGACGCCCTGTACCCGGGAGAGCGCCGTCTTCCTGGGCGACAGCATGGGGGAACTGCCGGTCTTCCTGGCCGCCGCGGACGCCGCCTTTATCGGCGGCAGTCTGGTGCCCACCGGTGGTCATAACCCCTTGGAGGCCGCCGCCGTAGGCGTTCCGGTGGTCACGGGCCCTCAGGTCTTCAACTTCGCGGCGATCACCGAGTTGCTGGTGAGCGAGGGGGCGGCGGCGCAGGTGACGAGCGCGGAGGCTCTGGCGGACCTGCTGGGCGACTGGCTGACCGACGCGGCCCTGCGCGCGCGCATCGGCGAGCGCGGACGGCAGGTGGTCGAGCAAAACCGCGGCGCCTTGGCGCGACTGATCGAACTGATCGAGGAGCGACTGCCGCCCGCGACCGGCGCCTGAGTCAGGGCGCGCACCTTCCCAGGATCGCCCAAGAAAGAGTATTTGGCCGCAAATGAACGCAAATAAGCGCTAATAAATCTACTGGCTGGCATCGTCGCGGGGGTCACCCAAACGGTGAACATGCAATAAGGCCCAGCCTCTGATTATTTGCGTTAATTTGCGGCTAAGCTGCTTTTTCTGGGATCACTGATTACGAAACAGGGACCACACCTCACGGAAATGCTCCTGGGCCGAGTCGCCGATCCATTCAAAGGCGACCGATTCGGTGCACGACACCTGAACGCCGCCGGCGCGCATCCGGTCGAGGACATTCGCCTTCCACACCTCCTTGCGGGAGATAATGGCATCGGCGGGAACGAAGACCTGATAGCCCCAGCGCTGGAGCCCGGCGACGGTCTGGGAGATGCCGATGTGGGCCTCCATGCCGACCACGATCAATTGACGCCGCCCCGGGTGGGCCGAGATACTGCGCTCGAACCCCGGCGCCGTGCAGCAGGAATAGGCGGTCTTCTCGGTGGCTTGGGTGTCCGGCGGCAGGTTCAGACCGATCGACTCGATGATCGGCCCCAGACCCTTGGAGTTTTGCTGGGTGACGATCACCGGAATGCCGAAGACCTTAGCGGCGGTGATCAGTCGGTTGATGTTGGCCACCACCTGCTCCAGTTCCTCGGTTGGCATGGCCCGGGCCAACCGCTCCTGGGCGTCGATGATGAGCAATTGGGACGAGTCGCGCTGACACAGCGGCATCTGGATGGGTTGAACGCTCACTGGATGTCCTCCGATTGGTGGTTGCTGCCTGATGCAGATTTGTTCGTTGTCGTTGTCGTTGTCGTGGTCGTAATGCAGGTTATCGTAGTGGTGCGGATTCTCTCGCACCTCGAATAGCATCGCTTCTCCGATTACGATTACGACAACGACAACGATTGCGCTTGTGTGTAGCTTGTTCTCGACCCGTCACTCAACGATCAGAACACAAAGGCCGGCGCCGCGGGGCAGTGGGCCAGCGCCGGGGTGCAGGTCTCGAACAGGGACTCGCGGCGCAGGCCGCCGCCGGCCGCCCGGGTGATCAACCAGGCTTCCATGACCGGCGGCCGACCGAGGATGCAGAAGAGGCGCCCGGCCGGGGCCAGTTGCGCCTCCAGTACCGCCAGGAGCGCGGTGGCGGGCACCGAGCCGGTCACCGCGATCACGTTGAAGGGCCCGCCCGCCGTCGGTCCGGCCAGGGCATCGGCCGCCCGCACCTCGATCCGGTCGAACCCCGCGCCCGCAAGCCGCTCCCGCGCGGCGGCGGCCAAGGCGGGGTCGGCTTCCAGGCTGACCACCGCGGCGCCCAGTCGGCTCAGACAAGCGCTCAGATAGCCGCTGCCGGTCCCGACCTCCAGCACCCGGTCGGCGAGTTGAACCTTGAGCGACTGCAACAGGCGCCCAACCACCTTCGGGGCCAACATGACCTGACCCTCACCGAGCGGGACCTCGATGTCCGCGTAGGCCAGCCCCCGATAGGCATCCGGGACAAAGACCTCACGCCTGATCTCGCCCATGACCTCCAGCACCTGGTCATCGAGCACCTCCCAGGGGCGGATTTGCTGCTGAATCATGTTGAAACGCGCGATGTCGCTGCTTGAGTCCACGAGGGCTTCTCCGCGGGTACAGGGGATTTGGTGACCGATCGGCGCGCAAGGCTAAGGGCTTCGCACCCGGCGCGCAACCTCGCCGCCCGGGCCCGCCGGCCGGTCTGTTCAGACCCGAGCGACACTGATCATCCGTGAACAATAGGACTCAAAGATGACGGTTGCCGCGGGTCGCCGACTCGCTTCCGATAATATAGAAAATTAGCGACTGCTGAAATACTTTTTTCTCCCTCGCTGACCTCGGTGGCGGCCAACGCAGCCTCGGCAACTGGTCCGCGAGGCGCGAAAAACGTACTATCCTTGCGGCCCGCGACGAACGGTCCGCGCAGCGGACCCGTCGTGAGGGCCGCGAGCCGTGGAGTCCGCTGTGCGGACCAAGGCCCCAGCCCCGCGGCGAGACGGCCATCAAGGTACCCCGAACCCAAGCCACCCGGTAGCCAGCGCATGCGCAAGACTTACCTGCTCGCGGTCCTCCTCATCGCCACGGCCGCCGCCGCGGTCCGCGCCGCCGACCAATCGGCGCCGCCCCCGGTCGCAGCGCCAATCCCCGCGCCGGCCCCGGCCAAGGCGCCCGCCCCAGCCAAAGCGCCCGCCTCGGCCCCCGCCAAGCCCACCACCCCCAAGAAAAAGGGCAGCGAAAAGGCCGAGTATAAGGGCCCGACCGAAACCGACATCCGCGTCGCCTACACGGACAGAATCAACGAGATCAACGCGGGGACGACCCGGTATCTCGACCCGGCGGCGGCGGCGAAGCTCACCATCAAGCTGGTGAAGGTCGACGTCGTGGAGTGCAACCCGGTCGAGGAACGCAAGGATATCAAAGATATCTACGTCTGCAGCATCCTGGTCGAGGCCGGCGTGGGTGTCGGCGAGGTCGAGTTCAAGCGCTCGGAGGTCGCGCTGGTCAAGGCGCAGGACGCCTGGCGCATCCACTAGCGGCGCCGCCTGAACCGGCGTCCACGCCGAACCGCGCCATCGCTTACAATGCGGCCCGGTCGTACGCGGCAACCGATCCGCCGACTGCCGTTCGGCACGCCCGCGGCAGCCGGCAACCATAAACCGCCTGCCAAGTCGGCAACCCGTTGCCTTCACACAACTCTGAGGTGATCTGCATGTCCCTGATGTCCCGTTCCATGGCCGAAATGATCGGCACCTTCTGGCTGGTCTTAGGCGGTTGCGGCAGCGCCGCGCTGGCGGCGGTCTTCATGGCCGGTACCAACGATATCGGCATCGGCCTGCTCGGTGTCGCCTTCGCCTTCGGCCTCACGGTCCTGACCATGGCCTACGCGATCGGCCACATCTCGGGCTGCCATCTGAACCCGGCCGTGACCGTCGGTCTGGTCGTGGGGGGCCGCTTCCCCGTGGGGGACGCGCCCCTGTACATCATCTTCCAGACCATCGGGGCGATCCTGGCGGCCTTCCTGCTGCTCTTGATCCTCCAGGGCAATCCGGAGTTCGTCCTCAAGGCCAGCAGTCTGGCGGTCAACGGGTTCGGCGACCTGTCCCCCGGCAAGTACGGCATGACCACCGGCCTGATCGTGGAGGTCGCCATGACCGCCATGTTCCTGTTCATCATCCTGGGCTGCACCGACAAGCGCGGCATCGGCACCCACGCGGGCCTCGCCATCGGCCTGGGCCTGACCCTGATCCACCTGATCTCCATCCCGGTCACCAACACCTCGGTGAACCCGGCGCGCAGCACCGGTCCGGCCCTGGTCCTGGCACTGAACGGCGAGGGGCTGGCCCTGTCCCAACTGTGGCTCTTCTGGCTCGCCCCGATCATCGGCGCCGGCATCGCGGGCGGGATCTATCGGCTGTTCGAGGCCCCCGCAAGCAAGTAACCGCTTGCCCGGCGGGGGCCTGAGTTCCCGCCGTGATCGCAGATAGATCCGGCACCCGCTCAGGAGGCGTCACGGGCGGACGACAATTAGACAGGATTAACAGGATTTTTCAGGATTAACAGGATTTCCCGAAAAAGCAGCAAGGAACCGATTTTCCTGTTAATCCTGCGAAATCCTGTTAATCCTGTCGATTTTCTCGCGCTCCGGATACCGTCTCAGGTCTGTTGCCGCCCCTCAGAGAACGACGAGATTGTCCCGGTGGATCAGTTCCTCGGCGTCGCTATGGCCCAGGATTTCCTCATGTCGGCTGGTGGGTTCCCCGCGGATGCGCAGGGTCTCGGTCACATCGTAGTTGACCAGGCCCCGGGCGACCTCGCGGCCCTCCTCGTCCACACAGGCAACCACCTCACCCCGGTCGAAGGTGCCGTGCACCGCCTTGACCCCCACGGCCAACAGGCTGGTGCCCTTCTCCCGCAGCGCGCGCACCGCACCCGGGTCCAGGGTCAGCCGACCGCGCACCTGCAGGTGACCGGCCAGCCACTGCTTGCGCGCCGCCTGGGGACCCTGGGCCGGCACCAGCAGGGTCCCCACGCCCTCGCCCGTGCCGATCCGCGTCAGCACGCCCGCGCCGCGGCCGGGGGCGATGACCGTGGCCGCCCCCGAGCGGGCCGCCAGCCGTGCCGCCCGCACCTTGGTGACCATCCCGCCCGTACCGTGCGCGGTGACGCTCCCCCCGGCCACCAGGTCCAGTTGGGGGTCGTCCACCCGGGTCGCGCCGATCAGCCGGGCACCCGGGTCACGGCGCGGATCGCGGTCGAAGAGCCCGTCCTGATCCGTCAACAGGATCAACAGATCGGCCTCGATCAGATTGGCCACCAGCGCGGCCAGGGTATCGTTGTCGCCGAAGCGCAGCTCCTCGGTCGCGACCGTGTCGTTTTCGTTGATGACCGGGATCACCCCGAGCCCCAACAGGGTGCGCAGGGTGCCGCGGGCGTTGAGATAACGGGCCCGGTGGGCCAGGTCGTCGCGCGTGAGCAGCACCTGCGCGGTGTGCAGGCCAAAGGTCTCGAAGCAGGCCTCATAGGCGCGCACCAGACCCATCTGACCGATGGCGGCGGCGGCCTGCAGCTCATGCAGCGCCTTGGGACGCTGCCGCCAGCCCATGCGCACCATGCCCTCGGCGACCGCGCCGGAGGACACCAGCACCACGTCGTGACCGGCCGCCCGGCGCGCCGCGATCTGTTCCACCCAGGGCATCAGCATCCCCCGGGTCAGCCCCAGACCATCGCGGGTCAGGAGCGCGCTGCCGATCTTGACGACCCACCGGCGGGTCGCGGGGAGAGTGTCACGGGAGATCACGTCTTAGGGCCCCTTTTGGCTTGGCTACGAACGGTTCATTAACAAGTGAAACAAATCCATTAGGGAATGTTCCCAGCACCGTTGTCGTTGTCGTTGTCGTTGTCGTTGTCGAGGTTATCGTAACGCCCAGAATTCTCGCGCAAGCCAATTTCCAGCGCTTCTCCGATTACGATTACGACAACGACAACGACAACGACAACGATCGTTCGGCAGGCTCAATCCAGCGGGTGCCAGTCGGCGGCGTCGGGCTCATCGGCGGGTCGGGCCTCGCCGGACTCGACCTTGAGGGCCTCCAGACGGCGCATCAGGTCCTCCATCAACTGGGCCGTACCGGCGCCGGTCAGGGCCGAGCACTCATAGACTGGTGCCAGCCAACCCAGGTCGTCCAGCACCTGCTCACGGCGCTGCCGCAGGACCTCGGGCGGGAGCAGATCGCACTTGTTCAGCACCAGCCAGCGCTCTTTCTGCGCCAGGTCACCGCCGAAGGCGGCCAACTCGGTCTCGATCTTGCGCACCTGCGCGGCCGGCTCCAGCGACTCGTCGAGCGGGGCCAGGTCCACCAGGTGCAGGAGCAGCCGGGTGCGGGCCAGGTGCTTGAGGAACTGGATGCCGAGCCCGGCACCCTCCGCCGCCCCTTCGATCACCCCCGGGATGTCCGCGATCACGAAGCTGCGCCGGTGCCCCAGGCGGACCACGCCCAGGTTCGGATACAGGGTCGTGAAGGGATAGTCGGCCACCTTGGGGCGGGCACTGGAGACCTGACGGATCAGCGACGACTTACCGGCGTTGGGGAAGCCGAGCAGTCCCACGTCCGCCAACAGGATCAGCTCCAGGTGCAGGTCGCGCCACTCCCCCGGGGTGCCGGGCGAGAACTGGCGGGGGGCACGATTGGTACTCGATTTGTACCGGGCGTTGCCGATGCCGTGGAAACCGCCCTGAGCGACCAACAACCGCTCCCCGTTGGTCAGCAATTCGCCCAAGGATTCGCCGGTCTCCTGCTCGAAGACCCGGGTCCCGACCGGCACCCGGATCAGGAGGTCACGACCGCCGCGACCGCGCATGTCCTTACCCATGCCCTTGTGGCCGGACTCGGCCCGGTGCATCCGCTGGAAACGAAAATCGACCAAGGTATTGAGATTGTTGTCGGCCAGCAGGTGGATGCTGCCGCCGTCGCCGCCGTCGCCGCCGTCCGGACCGCCCTTGGGGATATATTTTTCGCGGCGAAAGCTGACACAGCCGCTGCCGCCGTCGCCGGCCTCGACCCGGATGAATGCCTCGTCGACGAATTTCATGACGTTGTCCGCGATCTAAAGGCCAAAACGCAAAGAGCCTCGTCCGGGGGACGAGGCTCTTGTGCAGACACCCTTGCAATCACCGGCTTGGACGCCCACCCGCGGAGGCAGGGCGGCGCGAGCCCGGGGACGGCCGGGTGACGGAAGCCGATCGAGCAATCCCGAGCGGCCGATACTGTGGGTACTATGCGGTCTCGACCGTGACGAACTTGCGGTTCTTCGGCCCCTTGATCAGGAACCGTACCACGCCGTCCGCCAAGGCGAACAGGGTATGGTCCTTGCCCAGGCCCACATTGACGCCGTTGTGGACGGGCGTGCCGCGCTGCCGCACGATAATGCTGCCTGCGGTGACCTTCTGGCCGCCGAAGATCTTGACGCCGAGGCGCTTGGACTCGGAGTCGCGGCCGTTGCGCGAACTGCCGCCTGCTTTCTTGTGTGCCATGGATGCTCCCCGATCAGCCCGCGCTGATCCCGGTAATCTGAAGCTCCGTAAACCACTGGCGGTGGCCCTGGCGCTTCAGGTGATGTTTGCGCCGCCGGAACTTGATGATGTGGACCTTGGCGGCGCGCCCGTGGGCCTTGACCGTGGCGGTCACCTTGCCGCCCGGGATGTAGGGCCGACCGATCGTCACCGCGTCACCGTCGGCAACCATCAGGACCTGATCGAGTTCGATGTCGGCACCTGCCTCGGCAACGAGCTTCTCGACCTTGAGGGTATCCCCCTCGGAGACCCGGTATTGCTTGCCACCGGTTTGGATCACCGCGTACATGTCTTGAAGATTCCCCAAGGCTGAGTTCGACCGCCGACGCTCCAGGCCGGATGTAAAGACCCAACACGATAACCGGGCGCGGCCCCGCCGTCAACCCACCAAGAGGGCGTCCACTGGGCGGCCACGCGGTCGTCCCGGTCCGCGCCGATCCGACCAGGCTTGACAGCCCCCCGGCCGACACCTAGCATCGGCGGTCACACTTTGATGCCAGCCCCCAGACGCATGGACCTTTCCGCGATCCGGCTTCCCGCCGCCGAAGACACCAAGGCCGTCGATGCACTGATCGTGCGCCGACTGCAATCCGACGTGGCCCTCATCAACCAGATCGGACATTACATCGTGCGCAGCGGCGGTAAGCGGCTGCGCCCGCTGTCGGTGCTGCTGGCCGCGCGCGCCTGCGGCTACGGCGGCACCCGCCACATCGATCTGGCCGCGGTCATCGAGTTCATCCACACCGCCACCCTGCTGCAC
>Ga0247840_10002806_pt1 | contig 30397 bp, 32 predicted proteins | sample LaCruzMarch2015__FD_192404 | JGI IMG/M metagenome (GOLD analysis project Ga0247840, IMG submission 192404) | Freshwater microbial communities from meromictic Lake La Cruz, Castile-La Mancha, Spain - LaCruzMarch2015_17m | ecosystem: Environmental > Aquatic > Freshwater > Lake | place: Spain...
GTAATCACAATAATAAATTAAAAAAAATGATATATAAATAAATATAAACAATTACAAAAATTATATTGAAATTATTATATAACCGCGAGATTGGTTTAGGAAATAAAATTAAATATATTATATTTAATTTTAGTTTAACTAATAAATATATAAATTTATATAAATTAGATTATAACGAATTATATAAAATTTCTAATAATATTTTATTATATAAAATTTATATAATAAATGATGAATTATCATATGATTGTTATAATAATTTAGATATAAATTATGATAATTATCATGGACAACATTTAGAATTATTACCTCAAATAGACGAATATGTATTATTAGAAAGTGAATTATGTGGTAATGATATATTTACAAAAGATATAAGTGTAATTTGTAATTCAGCATATTATAGATATTTATTAACAAATTTAGAGAAAAATACTATATATTTTATTGATAATAAAAAGGTATTAGAAAAAATAATAGAAGTATATAATAAAAAAATAAAATTGATATAATTTATATATATAATAATAAAAAAATGATATTATTATGGTAATTATATTTTTATAATAAAAATGGGTGGTGGTCAAAGTTATTATGACAGAATTGATAACCAAGAAAAGTTTGTAAATAATAATCTACAAACTTTTAAAACGGCTTTAAATCAAAATTATCAAAGTTATCAATATCAATATAATGATGAACAAGTTAAAGGAAAATTAAGACAATTATATCATAATAGTGATACAAGTAAAGATAATGAACGGTCATATGTAAATAAATATGAATGGTCTTCTGTTAAAAATAGAGTAGTTGTTAAATATTAAATATTATAATTATAATAAATGCCAAAAAATCATATTAATAATTTAATTTTTTGGCATTTTTAAATTTTTTTAATCAGCCTCTTTTTCATCGGACCAGTCTTTTTTTTCTTCTTTTTTTTCTGTGTTAAGTTCCATCTTAACAATTTTTAAAGACAATTGATTAATTAATTGTTCCAATTCATCAACTCTTTTTTCAAGTTCCGGAGATGTTTCCGATTTTTGTTCTTTTTTAAGTGTTTTTGCGAAATTCATTGCAAAATTAAACTTATCACGACCTTCTGGGTTAAGATAATGACGGAACCCACAGTCTTTTTTAGTACATAACTGACCATGAAAGCATGACATCTTTCGTTTTTCTGGATTTTCCTCTTTAACAAATTCCTTAATATCAGGAATTAAATTATAGATAGAACAAGCAAATTTACGCTCATCCAGCGTAGCAAAGTGATGTTTATTCTCGCAAACGGTTTTAGTGCAAATGCAATTGAAATTACAGTAATATGTCGTCATTTCAGGGGATCACAAATTGAATTGGATAAATATTAATCTTAAAAGATAATCATTTTTTTGTATTAATATAAAAAATTAATACAAATATATTTGCATTAAATAATTAATTAAAAGTAAAAAAATGATAGTGTTTTAGTAGTAATTAATTACAGAAATTAATAGTTTAATATAATTTATTAACAACTCTTATTTATACAGAGAAGGATCTCTCTTATTTCATTAAGAAATAAGTCTGCCAAGAAACGAAAGTTGAATCGCTGTGTATAAATATTATGATAAATTATATTAAATTATAAGATTTTTGTGTTTATTATTATAAAATGCCAAAAATAAGATTTTGGACTTTTTTTAAGTTTTTTGATAAGATTTAGAAGGTTTTAATTAAAATCTGAACCTCTGAATCAATATCCAATGATTTATAACCCTCATTGTATAATTCTTCAACCAAATCGGTAATCATTTTTTGTTGCGCGATAGTAAAAGATAGCATTTGCTGTTTGATCTCAAATTGAATTGGATAAATATTAATACTAAAATACAATCATTTTTTTAGTATTAATATAAAAATTAATACAAATATATATTTGTATTAAATAATCACTTAAAATAAAAAAAATGATTATTAAATATATAAAAATATTATCCAATTCAATTTGAGATCCCATCGAAATGACTGACGAAACCTCAACCACCGCAGCAGTAGCAACCGTGTATTATTGCAATTATAACTGTATTTGCACTAAAACCGTTTGCGAGAATAAACATTATTTTACGAATATTGCAGACCGTAAATTTGCGAGTGTTACTTATAATATGATACCTGATATCAGAGACCATATTAAGGAGGAAAATCCAGAAACTCGTAAAATTAATTGCTTTTACGGACAGTTATGTACTAAAAAAGACTGTGGTTTCCGTCATTTTCTTAGTCCGGAAGGACGAGAAATCTTTAATATCGCATATTCAGTTGCGAAGAGTGTTAAAAAAGACGATGCTAAATCGCCATCGGTATTAGAGAAGAGAGTTGAAAATTTGGAGAAGAAAGTAAAGCAATTAACTGGGATGCTTGATCTAATAATGTATTAGATGAACAGTTGGAGAAAAAATAAAAAAATAAAAAAAGTCCAAAAACAAATAATTAAAAGTTTTTGGCATTTTATATAATTGAAACATAATATGCGATATATTTAATATCAATATCAGTTATATTTTTTATATTTTGAAAATTATAAAAATCGTATTTTTGGTTTTTATCAAAAATATAAAATTTTTTAACACTTTTAAATGTTAAATTATTAAATAAACCAACAAGTGGTCCTGTATTAATAGCAATAACAACTTTAGTATTAATAGATATTGCAGTTATTTCTTTTATATTTAAATTATTATCTAATGTACAATTTATATTATCTATTTTTTTAGTTGTTACTATATTAAATAAATTATTTAAATTTTTTATATAATTATTAAAAATATTTAAATCATAATCATATTGTCCAGATAATGGTGTTGAATTTATAATTAATATATCTATATTTTTATATTTATAATCTAAATTAGAATATATTGATAATAAATCATTATCAATATATTCTAATTTAGAAATTAATATATTAATATTTAATTTATTTAATAAATAATTATAAAAATCAACAAAATATTTATTTTGTATCCAATTATTATTAATAATTAATTCTTCTTTAGAACCTATCCATGTTGATATACATTCATTTGGTTTTAATTTAATATCTAATAACTTTATATTATCGCATGGAATAAAATTTTTAATTTCATTAATATATTCAGGTAATAAATAATAATTTATTTGAATATTATTATTAATAATATAATCTTTTATATTATAAAATAAAATACAAGTAAATAAATTATCTCCTAAATGTGCTCTATTATCTAAATTAATTATATTCATTTATTTTATTAATAATTATAGAAGTACTAATCTCTATATTACTTTCATATATTAATATTTCTTTTACATATTCTTTACCTATTATTTTTTTTTCTTTATAATCACTTCCTTTTATTAAATAATATGGTTTTAATTCTTTTATTATATTATATGGTGTTAAATTATCAAATATAATTATATAATCAATTATATTTAAACTTTTTAATAATTCTATTCTTAATTTAATATTATTTATTGGTCTATTTTCTCCTTTTATTTGTTTTATACTATTATCACTATTTAAACCAACAATTAATATTTCCCCTTTTTTTTTAGCAAATTGTAATAATTTAATATGTCCAGCATGTATAATATCAAAACATCCATTTGTAAATGTAATTTTATCATAATTATTTTTAATTAATTTTATTTTATCAATTTCAGTTTCATATATTATATTATTATCGGTTATTTCATATAATAATATATCATCATTATTAGTTATATAATTTCCAATAACTGATATATTTTTATTTGCAATATAATTAGCAATATTAGCGGATAATATCATATTATTATTATTTAAAAAAGAATAAACAAAAATACTTAAATATATATCACCACATCCAGTTACATCTACCAATTTATAATTATATTTTTTATTTATATGCGTTAATTTATTATTATTATATAAATAACTACCATCATCGCCATTAGTTATAATAATATTTTTAATATTTAATTTATTTGTATAAAAATCTATAATATTAAAAATATAAGTTTCTTTTGACATTTCAATAGCTTCATAATAATTAGGTTTAATAAAATAACTATTTTTATATTTTTCTATATTTTTTATTTTAGGATCTATAAATGATAATATATTATTATTATTACAATAATCTATTAAATTTTTACATAAATTATTAGTTATTAATCCTTTATTATAATCTGATATAATAATAGCATTTATATCAGATATAGATTTTATATAATTTAAAATATCATTTTCTATATTACTTGATATATCATAAGTATTTTCTAAATCAAATCGATTATATAATATATTATCTTTAAATAATCGATATTTTTGTGTAGTTATTCTTTTTTTTTCTATAAACAATTTATTTTTAATATTATTAGTTTTTAATAACTCAATTAATTTATCAGATAAATTATCTTTACCAATAACTGATATTAATTCTATATCACAATTTTTTAAATTATTTAAATTATTAGCTATATTAGCTACACCTCCTAATAAATAATTAGTTTCAGTTATATTAAAAATAGGTATATTTAATGCTTCTGGTGCATTTCTATTAGAAATACAATTATAATTTATATCTAATATAATATCACCAATAATAATAATTTTCATTATTTATATTATAAATAATATAAATATTTTTAACAAATTTACACCATCTTTTTTTTATTTTTATTATTAGAACAAAAATTTATCAATCCAAAAAGATAAATTATAAGTTTTATGATATTCTATAATAGTATTAATAATATATTCCATTATATAAATTCTTTATAAAAATCTTTTTTAAATAATCTAATTATTTTATAATTAATAGTAAGTTGTCCTACTGCGCACATTTCCATTAATTTTCTAAATTTTTTACTATCAAATGCTTTTTTAATATTTTCTAAATTTTCAATATTTAGAAGAGTAGTAAGATACATTAAGATATATTAAATATTCATATAATTCGGTAATATTTTCATTTTTAAACCTTTTATTTCATATAAATTTCCACCATTTAATATTTTAAATTCAATACCATCACTATCTTTTTTAACATATCTTTCAAATTTATTATTTAAAGAACAAATATTTTTTTTAAATCAGATAATTCTGATTTTAAAATTTTAATATTTTCTAATGTTAATTTTGTCATTTAATTTTATTATTTATATTAATTATTATAAAATTAATCGCCTTTACAAATTCTATAACTATCATTATCATAATGTTTTGTTGATACTTCAAATATTTCTGATTCTTCTAATGCTTGCATTTGATGAGGTTCTCCTCTTTCATTAGTAATAATATCGCCTTTAACTAAAATTTCATTATATGTTTTACCATTTTCGGTATCTATCCATGTTAATACAAATTTACCACTATTAATTAACCAAGTTTCTTTTTTTTTTAAATGATAATGTAGAGAAAATTTTTTACCTTTATAAAAATGTAAAATTTTACCACAATATTCGTCATTATTTATAAATATATTTTCATAACCCCATCCTTTCATAACAATTTCGCCATTAATTTTTTTAGTTTTAGTAATATCAGTATTATCATCACAATACCAAAAATTATTAACATTAAAAGATTTATCATCAATATAAATATCATAATTAGGTTTATTAAATAATAATTCATCATAATTAACATTCCATTCTTTTAATTGTTTAATAGTTAATTCAGTATAATCAATATTACTAGACATACCTCTAGCAGTCCATAATACGATATAATTACCATCATTTTTTAATTGATTAAGTTTATTAATTCTATAATTAATAGGAATAGAATTAATATAATCTGATTTTTCAGTAATACAAATAGTATTATCAATATCAATATAATATTTCATTATAATAATTATAATAATAATGTTTTTATATATTATTTAGAATGTAATCATTTTCATATTATTAAACATATCAAAAATTGATATATCATTAATAATAATATTATTAATTTTTTTTTTCATAATAATATTATATTCATGTGATTTAATAATATCAGGAATATGTTTAGATATATTCCTGATATTATCTTTAATATAATTATTATTAATATCAAAATGTTTAATATAATCATGCATACCAAAAGAAAAAGGATAATATATTGATTCTATACTAAATTCTTTTGCTTTTTCAAAATTAGGTTTATAAAGATTATGTAAATTATCTGAAAAAAAACCATCTTCGGCGGGTAAATTATCTTTATTAAAAATTGTATTATTTATTAGTTTTAACATTTTACTTTTTCTTCTTAATGATAATCCTCCATTACCAACTCCTCCGTCAGACCATGGTGCTCCTACATAATCATATTTCATAAAATCATATATTTTATAATTATATATATCAGAGATTAATGTATCTAATTTAAAAATTAAGAACATTTCAGTAGGTATATAATTATAAATATCTTTACTTAATAAAATTAAAGAATATTGATTAATTGTTAAATTATCAATATTCATATTATATAAAATAATTCTATGTTTTTCATTTTCAAATTTTTGATTAATTAAATTTAATAAATTATTTTTATTTAAATTACCATGAAATATAATAAAACACCATCTATTATCTAAATTTTTAAAAAAATTAGATAAAACTAATTCAAATAATATATCATTTATTCTAGGTTCAATAATAATAGCTGAATATTTAAATTTATATATATTCTGATTATTCCATAATATATAATAAGGTTTTATATTATTTTGTTTTTGATCTTCTCTATAATTTTCATATTCTTTTAATATTATATTATTATTTAATATATTTTTACCATCAAATTTTAATTTAGGTTGTTTAATATTATATTTTTTACATATTATACCTAATAAACCTGGTCCTGTTGGATATAATGATGTATATCCATAATAATTATTATTAATATTATCAATAATAGTATTTATACAATCTAAAAATAAAGGATTTTTTGGATATGTTGCAATTAATGCATTATATATACCTTCATCTCCTTTTTTAAAATATTCAATTCTATCTTTAACAAAAATATAATTATTATTTTTAATTAAATTTATAAATTTAAAATTGTTTATTGATTCAAATTTAATATCTAAATAAATACCACCATATATATATATAATATACAATAACGCCATAAATCTGATTTATAAGATTCAGGAATTAAATTATCATAAGCATTTAAAATTTTAATATTAAAATTATTTTTAATAAAAATTCTACATTTTTCATTATCATATAAAAAATGTTTAAATTCAGGATTATTTATTTTAATATTATTAATAGTATTTTTCATATCATTAGTCATATTATTAATATCATGCCAATGTTGATATATATATAAAGGGATTTTTTTATTATATTTATTAATAAAACAATAAATAATAATTAATAAAATTAATAAAATTATTATATAATAAATCATTTATAATAATAAAATATAATAAAATAAATACTAATAACATACATACACTATTTTATTATAAATAAAATTATAATTAATATAATAAATATTATTAAATATTTATATTTATAATACAAATATTTATCACATGATAAAACAATACTATTTTTAAAATATATATCAATAATAAAATTTGAATCATTAAACCATTTATTTGGAAATGTTATTATTTTATTTTTATTATTATTTAAATATCCTCCCCACCATGAGAATGTTGAATTACCTGAAATACCACCATATTCACATAATGACATTGATGTTAAATTTATAATTTCATCATTATTATTAAATATTTCATAATTATTATAAATAGGATGATTTTTACAATAATCAATATCATTACTAAATATTAAAAATTTAACAAAAGGTCTTCTTATTTTTATATAATTTATTGCATTATAATGATAATTATCTAAATTAAAATCATGTAATGGACTATTTACACGATCACCTCTTTTTATATGAATAAAACAGGTTCTTTTTATTATATTAATTTTAGGTAAATTTAGTGTTTTAATAAAATCATCTTTACAAAAATCAAAATATTTTTCATTTTGAAAATTACCTCTTAATAATATTAATTCATTATTATTATTAAAATTTGGTAATTCTATATAATTACAAGCATTATAATATGATTCATTATAATTTATAATATAATTTGATATATTAATTTTAGGATATTTACTAAATATTGTATTAATATATGATTTATCAGTATGTGTAAATATTGTTTTTTCTATTGAATTTAAATGAATTATACAATTTTTATTATATTTTCTGGAATAACCATAAGAACATGCAATATGAAATAATTGATTACCTAAACCATCTTTAATACACTTGCAACATACATTTATATTTATAATATAATTTTTATTATTATAAATATACATACATGAAAAAAAATGATATTTTTAAATTAATTATTAATTAATTGATGGACGAAGAAAAATATATTAATATTAATAATATGTGTTATTATGATAAGAAAAATTATTTAAAAAATTTATCAATAGATGAAATAGAATTATATAAAAAATTTAATAATAAAAATAATCAAAATAAATATAGAATAAAAAATAGAGAAAAGATTAATGAAAAATTAAAAGAAATTATGAAAAAAAGACGAGAAAAAGAGAAGGAATATAAAATTATTAAATTTAATAATTATGTAAAAGCAATAACTATTTCAACATTAAAAAATGTTTTAAAGTATAAAACGGCCTCTATAAAAACTAAAACAATACAATTAATAAAAAAAGTAGCATTAAAACAAATTATTAATGATGTATATGATTCTATTAAACATTTAATTATTTAATTAGAAATAAATTATATAATTTATTATATTAATAATAATATATATATGAATAATAAAAGTATATGGTGTCCTAATGATTTAGAAAGTTTTAATAATAGTACAAATCATGGTCAAATTGATTATAGAGGTGTTGTTGGACAAACTATAATAAATTATGTTAAAAATAATAAATTAAATAATATTTTAGAAATTGGAACATGGAATGGTCTTGGTTCAACAAAATGTTTTTTATTAGCATTAGAAAATAATTTAGAAACAAATTTTATAAGTATAGAAAGTAATAATGATAAATTATTAATCGCAATTAATAATTTAGAAAGTTTATTATTAAAACATAATAATATTAAATTATTACATGGAACTATTATAAAAAAAGATGAAATTATAGATATTAATAATATTTTTCCAGAATTTGAAAGTAATAGTGAATTTAAAAGATGGCATGAAATAGATATACAAAATATAGATAATTCACCATATATTTATGATGATATATTAAATGAAATAGATTTTTTATTATTGGATGGTGGAGAATTTACAACTTATTATGAATTTATAAAATTATTTCCTAAATGTACTAAATTTATAGCATTAGATGATGTAAATGTCCCTAAATGTAAAAAAATTCGTGAAATATTATTAAATAATAATAATTGGAAAGAAATAGAATATATAAAAGAAAGAAATCATTTTTCTTTATTTAAAAAAATAATATAATTATTATGCATCATTCGGATATATTAAGATATCATCATTATATTTTTTATGTATATAATAATTTAAAGATGATATAATAGTATTTAAATCATCAAAAGTTTTATTAAATTGTTGTAAATTTTCTGAATTATATTCTAATAAAATAATAGGTTTATATTTTTTTATTATATTAATCGCGCCTTCTAATATATTACATTCACATCCTTCAGTATCGATTTTAATAAAATCAACTTTAATATTTTCAAATAAATTATCTAAAGTATTCATATAACATTCTTGAGTAAATGAATCTTCAATTTTAAATCGTTGTAAATTATTACCAAATGTATTTAAACCAAAATGTGTTTTACATATATTTAATTTTTCTATACATTGTTTATTAAAAATACCAGTATTATAAATATTAACATTAGTTATATTATTTATTATTAAATTTTCTTTTAATAATTCATAATTTTCAGTTGATGCTTCAAATGAATACCATGTAGTATTTGGTAAAAATTTAGACATTAATGTAAAACATCCAGATTGAGCACCAATATCAATAATATTTAAATGTATATTATTTTTTTGTTTAATTAAATTATAAAATTCATTTATAGTACTTTCTTCATATAAAATAGGATTATATATAGTATTCCATGTTTGACTATTTTTTTTATATGTATTATGTGATACATAAATACATGAATCTAAATATCTTATTAAATTCATTATCTTATATAAGATAATGAATTTAATATCTTTATATATTATTTATAATTGAATGATTAAATAATAATAAAAATATATAATAAGAAATTAGATAAACATGCAAAAAGAGAAAGAAGTATATGATCCTGTAATATTATCAACCGTGATTAAATGTTTAAAAGAGAGTATTAAAGATAAAAAAATAAATATAGTAAATTACACAATAGTAATTATAAGTACTATGGAAATTATAGAAAAATATAAAGATTTAAATGGAAATCTTAAAAAAAAATATTTAATAATGGCAATAGAAGATATAGCAAAAGGGGATGATGGTATAGTAGGAACAGCTGACGATTTAATATCAAAAGAAAATGTAGTAATATTAAAAAATTTAATAGATCAAAATATATTATCAGATTTAATAGATATAATATCAGATGCATCAAAAGGATTATTTGATATAAATAAAACATCTAAAACACTTAAAAATGGATGTAAAATATTATGTTTTTAATTTTATCATAATGATATGATAAAAAAACAAAAAGAAATAATTAATTTAAATATTAATTTAAATTCTAGGATAATTTAGAATATCTAATTTAGATTTACTAGAATATAATTTAATTAATTTTAAATCTTCTTCAATACAATAATTAATAAATAATTCTAATTTATTTTTTGTTTCAATCATACTATTTTCATAAGTAATTAAAACAATATGATTTGCATCTAATAATTTATTACAAACTTCTTTATAAAATTTCATAATAATATCATTAATACTATTTTTTAATGTATTAACAATCATTAATTTTTCATTTGATAATTCGGCTTTTTTTCCATATATTGATATCGATTTTTCATATTCTTCTTTATTTATTTCATTTTTAAGATAATCAATATTTTTTCTTTCGATATTATTGTTAATTTTAATTAAAATACTTTCAAATGTTTCATTAATAGAATTAACATGATAATAATATCTAATATATTCCATCATAAAATAAGATATTTTTTTAATAATTTCATTTTTATTTTTATATAAATGATTACATTGTCTTAGAATATTATTATTAATTACATCACAATTTTGTCTTTCAATTAAATCTTCTTCTCTTGGAATTTCGCCATTAGTAGCTTGTTTTCTTAACATTTCATAATAATGGGGATTATGAATTCTTCCAGTTTCAATAATACCAGTTTTCCAAGAAAAAGCAGTACAACAAATAGTGCAAAATATTTGATCACATCCATCAATTTTATAAATACCATTATTACATTTAGGACAGTATTTAGTATCTTTTTTTAATAATTCCGCTGTTTTTTTAGTATCAAAATCACATATATGATCAGTTTTAACAGGTTCTAAACAATCTTTACATGTAACATTATCGCATAAATCGCATTTATAATTAGAATTTAAAAATCCTTTACATTCAGCAATAGAACATTGTCTAATATAATTTTTTTTATCAGTTGGAAATTTAGTAATATATTCTAAATCTCTAATTACAGATTGTTTTTCCAATAAAATTTTTCTTAATTCAATCATTTCCTTTATTTCTTTTTCCAATAATTTTTCAGTTTTAGCTTTGTCTTGAAATGTTGGTAATAATGATAATTGTCTATCAATTCTAATTTTATCTTGAATTTGTTTAAATTCTTTATTAATATATGTAATACCTAAATATGATACTAATGTATGTCTTGTAAATGTAATTTTACAATTCATACAATTTACAATATCTTTAAATTTAGATTTAATATATTCTTTTAAACATGATTTACAACATTCAAAATCACAATTACTACATTTAATAATTTCGGATTTACTTTTATTAGTTGCGCATATATTACACATTACTTTTTCCATTATGATATTTAATAATATAATTTTAAATATTATCATTTTTTTTTTCAGTTACATTTAAATTCTTTAAAATATTATTTAAATCATTAATTTCATTATCATTAATTTCATTATCATTAATTTCATTATCATTAATTTCATTATCATAATATTTATTTGTTTCTAAATAATCCATTGCTTCTTTAATACCATTATTTTCATATATATACCAAAAATTATATAAAATATTTTCTTTATTCATTTATATATATAAAATAAATATATCTTTAAATAATAAAAATAATTTATCATAATGATAAATATAAATTAAAAAAAAATGATATAAATTTTATAATTATATTTATAAATATAAAATGGATTTATACAAGTTATCAAAAATAAAACTTTTAGAAAAATGTGAAGAATTAGGTATATCAAAATGTAAATCAAAAAATAAAATAGAATTAATAAAATTAATTGAAGATATTAAACCAGAAGAAGATATTAAACCAGAAGAAGATATTGTGTTATTAAATAATAATTGTATAATTGAATTAAATAAATTAAAAGATAATAGTATAGATTGTGTTATAACAGATCCTCCATATTTTATTGATAAATTAAATGATAAATGGTCTTTTGAAAATATAAATAATGATATTAAAAACAGTCATATAACTCATTTACCAAAAGGTATGAAATTTGATAAAATACAAGTTAAAAATCTTTATGATTATTATTTAGAATTATCTATATTATTATTTAAAAAAATGAAACCAGGTGCTTATTTTTTATCATTTTCTTCACCTCGATTATATCATGCTATAGCAATGAGTTGTGAAATAGCAGGATTTGAAATAAGAGATATGATAAATTGGACATATACTCAAAGTATGCCTAAAGGAATGTCAGTATCGCATATAATTGAAAAAATGAAAATTACAGAAGAAGAAAAAAGTAAATTAATAGAAGAATATAAAAATTATAAAACTCCTCAAATTAGATCTTGTTTTGAACCAATATGTGTAGCAATGAAACCAATAGGAAAATTAACATTTATACAAAATGAATTAAATTTTAAAACTGGATTATTGGATTTTTCACAAAAAGTAGGAATTGATTCAGATAGAGTACCATCTAATATTATTACAACAGAAGAATATAATGAAACATATGATAAAAATTTTCTTATATCAAAACCAACAAAAAAAGAAAAAGGTGATTATAATACACATATAACAGTAAAACCATTAGAACTAATGGAACATTTAATAAAATTATTTAGTAAAGAAAATTCATTAGTTGTTGATCCTTTTTTAGGTAGTGGTACTACTGCATTAGCATGTAAAAATACAAAAAGAAAATGTATAGGAATTGAACTAAATAAAGAATATTATGATATTAGTGTATTACGATGTAACTAATTTATTTTTTAATATATTAAAAATTTCAATATATTTATCTATTTGTTCAATTGTTAATTCAATTTCATTTAATTTTATCATATTTAATAATTTATTTGGTAATGGAATTTTTGTTAATGTATCAATAAATATATAATCATCTTTATATTTACTTTGAATTGGTGGCTGTAATATTAAATTATAGGATGTATCATTTATAAAACTTGGATTTTTATGTCCTAATTGCCATTTATCATTAGGAACATCAATATAATCTGTTTTTATTGTTGATTTTATTTTATCTATTTCTATATTTTTTTCATTTTCATCGCCATTATATTTAAAGTTTTTTCTCATTTTATGTTTATTTGATAAACAATATGGATATACTATATATAAATTACCTTTTTCTATTCCACTATTTGTTTGAATACCAAATTGAGAATGTTTATTAAATAATTGTATGCTATCTTTTGTAATTATTTTAAATTTTTTACAAAAAGCATCACATGTTTCTCTATTCCAATATTTATAAGGATTATTAATCATTACTGCTAATGTTTTTCCTCTTCCTGAGGTTATATTAGGTAATTTTATATTATTAATTTCGCAAAATTTTTTAAATTCTTCTAAATATTCATTAGGAATATCTATAATATCATTTATATTTATTTGTTTATAATTTTCCATTTATTTTATTATAATATTACAAAAAAATAATTCATTTTTTATTTAAATTATAATTAATTTATAATTCTTTCATGATATCATAATTAGGTATTTTAACATTTATAAAATCAATATTTAATCTTAATGGACATTTAAAACATTTAGGTATATATTCGTGTTTATTATCTAAAACTTTTATTACTTGTATATCTAAATATTGTAATAAACAATTACAATGATATTTTATTTTACTTGATAATTCTATTATTTTTTCATTTTTTTGGTATTCTTGCTGACATATTAAACACATATCTTCATTATCTTTAATATCATCAATATATTTAATTATAAAAGGTAAATTTATTATATTCCATGATGTATTTTCTTTAATCATTTTAGAAATTTTCTTAACTACATAACAATTATCTATATTTGAATATAATCCAATTAATTCTGTTTCAAATTTTATAATTTTATTTTTAATAATATTAGTTGTTATTATTATTTTTTCGATATCTGTCATTTTATCAATTATTGTTCCTGTTGTTTTAGAAATTCTAATACCAAATTTATCTTTTATAAATATATTATGTATAAATTTAGTTTTATAAAAAGGAGGTTCTATTAATGATGATTGATAATTAATAATTAATATATTTAATTTTAATGTTATTTTAATACCACTATATACAAATGTTTTTCCTAATAATAATGAAATAGTTAATTCTATTTTATTAATTTTTAATGATAAATTATCATCATAATTTATTTCAGATTTTATAGTATCAGATATTATAAATTTTGTTTCTAATTCTGTTAAGATTTTATTAATATTATTTTTTTTATTAAATACTATATTTATTTTATTAGATATTTTAGTTCTATATTTAGTTTCATTATCATTTAAATCATCCCAAAATTCATTTATAGTACTATTTGGATATTTTTTTTTATATAAATTACTATAATAATCTGATATAATTTCATCAATTACATAATTACCAAATATAATACCATCATAATCTAATAAAATTTTTATAATATTAGATATAAAAAATTTTTTTTCTTGATTTATATTAATTTTTAATATAATAGACATTATATACAATTAATAATTTATGTTTGTTTATCATTTTTTTTATTTTTATTATTTAATAATTGAAAATCCAGAATTTTCAATTATTGATAAATCTAATATCCATGTTATTTTATTTCGTTTTTTCCATAATTCTTTAGTATCTTTTATATGTTCTTTTAATTCTTCATCATTTATTTTTTTTATTTTTTTAATATGATCATTTATTTTAGTTATATCATTATTAAATTTTGAATGACCATAATGTACTGATTTATGACACATTTTACATAATGCTATTATTCTTTCTAATTTTTGTATTTTAGTTTCTTCATTATAAGACCATCTTTCGTGTGCTTCTAAAAATTTATTACGATAGCAACCGCAACATTCGCATTTATTAAAAACTCTTTTATATATATGATGTCTAATAATATTCCAATCTTCTTTAGAAAAAATAGATCTCACATTTTTAAAATAACTAGTTTTAGGAATTAAATCAATATATAAATTATTACCGCCAAAATTTCTATCTTCACCTATTAATTCTATTTCTTCTGTTTTATATTTTTCAAATAAATTTAATATTTCTTCATATTTTTCATTATTATCTTCACAATACCATTTTTTTTCTTTGCGATCCCATATACATCCAAATTCTTTTGCTTTTTTACGGTCATTATAGTGTATATTTAAAAATATTTTTATCATTATTATATAATTGATATATAATCTTAAATAAATATATATTTATATAATAGAAGAATGTCATTTTCATCATCAGTTAAATCAAAATCTGAATCAAAATCTGAATCAAAATCTGAATCAGAATTAGAATCAAATTCTGGTTCTGGTTCTGAATCAGATAAAATTGGAAACTGTATTCGTAATGTTTCTAATTTTAGTACCATTAAATCTTTTAATTTAATAGATAAAGATGATTTTAATCCGGAAATGTTAGATTTATATTTAGAAGAAGCATCTCCTAAATTAAAAATATTATTTGAAAAAATTCAAGAATTAGATAAAAATGATATGAAAACCCATAAAAAACTTTTTAAACATATGATATTTACAGATGTTAAAAATAGTAAATATGGGGCAAAAATAATATCATCAGCTTTTGTAGCAAAAGGTTTTAAATCAGCAATACATCCACAAGGAACAGGATTTTCAATATTAAATAATGAAACATTATTAGAAACTAAAAGTAATAATTTTGGAACATTAATAAGTAAAACATATTATAATCGACCAATGAATATAAAAATAAGAAAAAATATGTTAGATCTTTATAATTCTCGTCCTGATAATATTCAAGGCGATTTATTAAGATTTATTATATTGGATCAAGGTTTTAAAGAAGGTATTGATTTATTTGATGTTAAATATATACATTTATTTGAACCATTAACTGTAAATGCGGATGAAAAACAAGCAATAGGCAGAGGAACTAGATTTTGTGGTCAAAAAGGATTAGAATTTCATCCTCGTTTTGGTTGGTCTTTATATGTATTTAAATATGATTTAAATATACCTGAAATAGTTCAATCTGAATTTAGTAATATGAAACAATTATTTGAATTATATTTAAAATATTCTAATTTAGATTTAAAAAAAATAATTTTTGCGTCTGAATTAGAAAAGAAAACAATAGAATCGTCTGTTGATTTTAATTTAAATAATAATATTCATACATTTAGTATTGAAAATCCTCCTTCTATATTTAGTAATAAATCATTATCAGGTGGTACTAAATCTCCAATAACATTATTATTAGATAGTAAATCAATGCCTCCATCTAGAAAAATGAATTTAGTAGAAATGCATAATTATATAAATACAAATTTTAATTCATTTAAATATCCAAAAATAAAATTAGAAAATAATTGCGGTACAGGAGGTTCATTAACTGGTAATATTGTTTCTTTTACTAATACTCAAGATTTTGTAAGACATTATTTTAGACCTTCTTCAGCTTATAAAGGTATTTTATTACATCATAGTGTAGGTACAGGTAAAACATGTACAGCAATAGCAACAGCGACATCATCATTTGATAAAGAAGGGTATAATATATTATGGGTAACTCGTCATACACTTAAAAATGATATATGGAAAAATATGTATAATCAAGTTTGCAGTATAGATATACAAGAAAAAATAATGAATGGTTTAAAATTACCACAAAAAATTAATAGTCCAACTAAATATATATCAAAAAATTGGATAAAACCAATATCATATAAACAATTTAGTAATATGTTATTAAAAAAAAATAATATTTATAAAGAAATTATTAAAATTAACGGCGAAGAAGATCCTTTACGAAAAACATTATTAATTATTGACGAAGCACATAAATTATATTCTCCTACTGTTGCTAAAAATGAACAACCTAATACTGATATTTTAGAAAGTATGATACAAAATTCTTATGAAAAATCAGGTGATAATAGTGTTAGAGTTATATTAATGACAGCAACACCTTTTACAGAAGATGGTATGGAAATGATTAAATTACTTAATTTATTAAGAACAAAAGAAGAATTTTTTCCAATTAATTTTAATGATTTTGGAAGTAAATATTTAGATGATACTGGATATTTTACAGCAAGTGGTACTATTGAATTTCAAAATGATATAAGTGGTTATATAAGTTATTTAAATAGATCACAAGATGGTCGTAATTTTGCACATCCGGTTATAGAAAATATATTTGTACCAATGTCTTTAAAAAAAGATAAAGTAAAAAATGAAAATAAAAATAGATTATTAATTAAAAAAATTAAAATTGATATGAAAAAAAATATAGCAGATTGTATTCAAACTACTATAGAAAATACTAATATAGAATTAGAAAAAACTGATAATATTAAAAAAGAAGCTGATATAAAATGTAATGAATTATTAATTGAAAAAGAAAAAACTAAATGTTTAAAAAATGCTAATAATGTTTTTAAACAAAATAATAAAATAATAAATGATAATAAAAAAGTAGAATTAGAAAAATGTAAAGATATTAAAAAAAATGGTACTTTAAATGTTAAAGAAACTAAAAAAATAATAGATGATAATAAAGCAATGATGAAAAAATATAAAACTAAACTTAAAGAAATTACTGAAAATAACAAACTAGAAAAAGCACAACTTAAAGAAGATAAAGAAAAATTAAATAAAATTATTAAACAAATTAAACAAATTAAAGATAAAACTGAAAAAAATAAAAAACTAAAAGAATTTAAATCTACAAATCCTTTATTTAAAAATATTAAAGATCTTATTAAAATTACAAATAATTTTAAAACTGAAATATCTAAATATAAATTATTAATTAAAACTATTAAAATTAAAGAAGGTTCTGGTTATCTTGGTGATATTTCACAACAAACCGCATTACATAAACGTTGCAAATTATAAAATAAAAAAAAATGATTTTTTTATTTTATAATAATATTATCATATCATGCTTCTAAGTAATACATCTATTGATACTATTGTTAAAATTAATTTTAATAAAGAAAAAAGAGCAATGATTAATTGTATTAAAAAAATTATTAATGAGGTAGATGCTATTGAATTTGGAGGTGGTGTTAGAGATTCTATTATATCTCAACATTATACTAATGAATTTTTTGATAAAAATACTCCAAATATTGCTAATAGATATACTTATTGGAATACTACGGTTTCACCAGAAACCTCTGCTAGAACATTAGTTCCTAACGATATTGATGTTTATTTTTCTAATATTGATAATTATAATAATTTTATTAATAAAATTAAATATACTTTTACTGATGCTACTATTAATATTAAACAATATAATATATCAGAATATACTGGTATTGAAATATCTGAAGATTTAACACATAATGTTATGAAAATTATATATACTGTTGGTAAAACATTTGTTTTTAATGGATATAAAATTATTTTAAAAATTGATATGATTACTCTCAATAGTAATAATATTACTATTGAACCACCTTTTAATAATTGCGATATGTTATGTAATATTCTTATTCGTGATAAAAATGGTATTAGATTATCTAAAAATACAGGTACTGATATTGATTATTTAACTGAATATAAAAAATCTCAATTATATGCTAAAATTATGAAAAATATTATTAATTTTGAAACTGATTTCTGTTCTAAAAATGATAATATCAATAGTGATATTTATAATTGTCGTAGAATTTTAAATATGATTAATAAACCCTTTCATTGGACTATTAATAATAGTCCTTTTAATATTATTAAAAAATCTAATGATAATGATGTTTCATTAGAATGTGTTATATGTAAAGAATATATATTAAATAGTATTGATCTTATTCAAATTACTTCTACAAAAAATTTATTACATAGAGAATGTTTTAATGATTATATTCAATTTCAATTAAGTAATCCTTATAAAAATAAAGATGGTAAAAAAATTATTAGATGTCCTTATAGAACTGAGTTTAATTTTTCGGATTGTTATAAATGTTTAGATTTAAAAAATTATATTTAAAAAAAATGATTTATGTTTATTATATTTTTTTGTATAAATATGAATCTTGATTATTATAATATAATTAATAGTAATTTATCTTATTTTATTGACGAGATTGTTATTTTTACTAATATGTATAAAATTATTGATCATCCTTTAAGAAAAAATATAAAATCAATTGAAATATATGATGATTTTAATAATAAATATGAATATGATATTGTAGATAATTTAATATTTATATCTAATGATGATAATAAACGATTATTTATAAAAATTACTTCTAATAAAATTTAATAATAGTATTAAAATAATAACTTTTTTGTTTTTAATAGTGAGAGTACATTTCTTAAATTTTCAAAAATAAAAATAAATTACTTTAATGTAAAAAATGAAAAAATTTGAAAAAACCTAAAATGTACTCTTCCTTTTAATTTGAAAAATATTAATAGAGTAGCAAGATGGTATTAAGATTCTAATTAATTGTTTTATGTTTGTTTAAATAAAGTCTTCAATATTTTTAATTCATTTTTATAATATATTTAGTAAATAAATATATTATAATGCATTATTATATATCATAATACAATCATATAAATAAATATTTAATTAAATGTAAATAATACAAGGAATAGTACATTTCTTAAATTTTCAAAAATAAAAATAAATTACTTTAATGTAAAAAATGAAAAAATTTGAAAAAACCTAAAATGTACTCTCACTATTGAAATTAAATATTTATAAATAATAAAAATATAATAAATAAGTATTTATTATATAACCTAATATTATTAAACCTTGCGGACTTAATGGATTACTACTTGCATTATTAAATTTATCTCTTAAATTAGAATATATATTATCAATTACATAATATTTATCAAAACATTTTAGAATATCATAATTATCCATTATTGTTTTTTCTGGTATATTTAATTTTTGTGATATCTTTTTTATTAATATCATATCGCTTTCATTATATTTATAATATTTATTACATTTAAAATAAATATTAAATTTATTAATTAAATATATTTTATAATACATGATATAATGAATTGGAAATGTTTGAAATAAATATATACATGGTAATAATAAAAATATATTAAATATTATTAATTTTTTAATTAAAAAACCTCCAAATAAACACATTAACCATATAATAATATGTAATATTATTAAAATATTTAATAATATACTTGCAATATTCATATTTAATTTTATATTATAAATTAAATTTATTATAAAATGTAATTAATTCTTGTTTGCTTATTGATTTTGGACCTACTGTATTATTAAATATATTATATTTATGTTTTAATAATAATTCTATTATTTTATTTTTATTATTATTTATTTTTAAAAAATAATGACTATTTTTATTTTTTGTATTAACATTATCATATATTACTTTTCCGGCATTTACACCTATTCTTTTTATTGCTATATTTGGATTATTATTTTTTTTAACAAATATAAAATATTTTGATTTTTGTTTAATTTCTTCTTTTCTATTATATGATTTTTTTATCCATATTTGAAATATACATGGTACATTATGTTCTATATTATTTATAGTAAATGAATTTAAAGGTAAATCTTTTTGAACTAATAAATGAAAATTTAAAGGTATTTTATTTTTTAAACTTACTTTTTTAAATGATTTTGGTAATATAAAAGATAATGTATCACTAAATTCACATGATTTTTTTATAAATTTAATTGTTAATGATGATTGACGTCCAAAAGGAGGATTTCCAATTATATGTATTTTATTATATTTATTAAATAAACATTTATAATTAAATTTTAAAAAATCTTGTTTAATAATTTTATTATTATCAGGTTTTATATCAAAAAACATATAATTATTACATAATTGTTTAATAAATAATATAAATGAACCATTGCCAGCAGATGGCTCTATTATTAAATCTTTTTTTTTATTAATTTTAATATATTTTTTAATTAAATTTATACAATATTTAACTATATTTTTTTTAGTATAAAATTTATCTATAATATTTCTATTAAGACCTATATTATCGGTTTTCATTATTTCTATTTTTATTACTTATATAAATTATTTACATTTAATTATATTTTTATTTATATGATTGTATTATGATGTATAATAATGCATATAAATGTATTTATTTACTAAATATATTATAAAAATGAATTAAAAATATTGAAGACTTTATTTAAACAAACATAAAACAATTAATTAGAATCTTAATACCATCTTGCTACTCTATTTATATTTAATGAGGAATTAAGAATTTATCAATAAATAAAGATAAATTACAAAAATTATTATAAGTTTTATGATATTCTTTAATAGTATTTATATGTTCCATTATAATTTATAACCTATAATGTTAGTATCTTTTATTAAATTTATTTCTTTTTCATTTAAATTTAAATATTTATATATTTCTTCATTTGTCCATTCTCTATCTAATGGTACTAATGGTACCCATTTTAATGTATGTTCGTTAATATCTTGTGATATTTTTCTTAATGATAATAATAAATTAGGTAATTTACATTTTAAATAACTTAATAATGATTTTGCTTCAATTTCATTATTAACATTAAATGATATATAACTACTACTATGAATTTCATTAGGATATCCAATAAATATATTACCAAATCCACTTTTTCCTTTATATGATGCTCTTGTAGTTATTATTTTATATGTTTTATAATCTTTTTTTAATTCATTTTTATCTATATATTTTATAAATCCTTTTTGTTGAGATACATAACATTTTAATGTATTTTCATTTTCTTTATCTAATAATCTTTTATCATTACATTCTATTCCATAATATCTTCCTTTATATAATTTTGTTATTTTTTCATATTTATCTATTTTTTCTATTATACTTTTATATTTATTTTCTATAATTATGTCATATTCATTTAAATTTAATAAATCACCATTATAATTACATAATCCATTATATGATTTATCTATAAGAAAATAATTTATACCACCTTTTATATCTACTATATTACCAAATATTTTATTCGCGTCATCTATATGATTTATATAAATTATATCTTTTCTTTTTAACATTTTTTCTCTAAATTTATCTAATCCTTTACCTCCACTAAACCATCTTGATGGTATAACAAATGATAATAATTTTGTATATGGTAATAAATATTCTATAAATACATTATATAATGGTTTTCCACCTGATTGTTTTAATACTTCATTATAAGGAGGATTTCCTATTACTAAATCAAATCCTTCTAAACCCCATTTTTCCTTTATATCTAATTTTAATGTATCTCCTTCATTTGCATTTAATTTATATTTCTTATATGGATCTAATAATAAATTTGCTATAAATATATTTTGCTTATTTATATCACTATAATATAAACATTCCTCTACTATTAATTTATAGCGTTCTTCTTCATCTGTTATATAATCCTTTAAACCATCCATAAATTTACTTACAATATCAATTAAAAATCCACCTTTACCAGAACACGGTTCAAATACTTTTTTAGGAGTAGTCCAGAATTCAATAGGTATTTTATTAATCATTTCATGTCGTAGAGAAATAGGAGTAGAGATTTCAGCATTAAGTTTTTTTTCATTTTCATGAGGTATTAAGAATTTATCAATCGATTTAGATAAATTACAAAAATTATAAGTTTTATGATATTCTTTAATAGTATTAATAATATATTCCATTATATAAATTCTTTATAAAAATCTTTTTTAAATAATCTCATTATTTTACTTGTAGAAACAACACATTCTGGACGTACAATTTTATCATTACAACTTTTTTTATAATGCTTACAAATTAAATAAACATAACTATCATAAATATAAGGTGTATTTATAAAATCATCAATAGTATTATCTGCAACAAAAAATATATCATTATCTTCTGTTAATAAAGTACTACTACTTCTATCATAAGTAATATAATTGGCTCTTTTAATATAAGCATCATCAGCACCATTAACTTCAGGAATATCATTTAAAAGAATAAATGGCATACTTTTATTAATAATATAAGGAAGAGTACATTTTAGGTTTTTTCAAAATTTTTTATTTTTTACATTAAAGTAAATTATTTTTATTTTTCAAAATTTAAAAAATGTACTCTCAGTATTAATTAATATGTAAAACATTTTTAATATTATCAATATCATTTTTGAGTTCTTTAATACTTTCTATAATTAAACCTGCTAAATTACCATAAGCAATACTTAAATAACCATTATCATCTTCTGATACAACTTCTGGAATAACATTTAAAACTTCTTGTGCTATTAAACCGGATTGTTTTTTATTAATAAGAATATTATGAAATGTATAACCTGATAATAAATTTAATTTACTTAATGCATTATCAATTTTATTAATATCTTTTTTATATCTAATATCAGATGCTGATAGTATATTACCATCTACACGTATATCTTTAGATACTTTAAGAGATCCTATAATTTCCATTTGATAAGTATTAGAAGGATTAACAAAAATAGTAATAATATTATTACCACTATAATTAATTTGTAAATCATTTATAATATTAAAATAACCATTTATATCATAATTAAATAAATTATTATTAATATCATATGTAATACCAAAAGCATTATTATAAAAATTCATAGAATCAGGAGTACCATCAATATAACCACTTTCACTAATAACATTTAAAATATTTAACCAAATACCAAAAGTATTATTATTTAATCCAATACGATAAATATTATTATTATTATAATTTTTAGATGTAAAATGCATAAAAGAAGCATTAGTAGAAGAATTTAAAGTAATAAAATTAGCATCATTATTATTTAATCCATAATTAATTTGAAAGATATTATCAGATATTTCAGAACCATTAATTAAAATACCACCATTATTAGTAGGATTTAATAAAATATTAGTAGCATTTAATAAATAATTAGAAGTATTAATATGATATATATCACTATTTAAGTTTAATATAATAGGATTTCCGAATTTATCTAATAAATTACCTTTAATAGTAATATCATTTGTTATTATATTACCATTTGTATTTAAATCACCTGTATTATTAATTGATAATAAACTATTATTATCTAAATATAACATAAAATTACCATCATAAGAATAAATTTTATGAATATTTATATTATCATAAATAATATAATTATTATCATATTTAATAAAATTTTGAAGAGAAATATGAGGCATATAATTATTAAATAAAATTGAAATATTAATAGGAAATACATTTAATCCAAAATCAAAAACAGTATAATAATCATTAAATATAAGAGGAATATCAATAATAATTTTTTCATTACTATCATTAATATCTAAATCAATTAAATAATTATAATTATTAGTAGAAATTAAATGATTTTGTAAAATATATGGTGTTAAATCAATACTATTTATATTAAATTTTAAAAAACTAGTATATGAATTTATTATTATCTTATTATCATTATTAATAGTATAATCAAAAGTATTATAAATATCATTCGTATTTAAAATAGAAATAGGAATTTTAAGTAATGTATTAAAATAATAATTATTATTAATACTAACATTAATAGTAGATATATGTATATTAGGAATAGGATTATACCAAATAATATTAGAATTATAAATATAATTATTATTATATATAATAAAATCTTCTAATAATATAAATTCCGTAGGAGGTTCATTTATATTAGTTGTTATATTTAAATATGTATTAATAGTATTATTATAAAAATTACTATTATTAATAGTAAATAACTGATTTAATTGAGTATTAAAAGTTAAATTAATTAAAGAAGTATTAGGGATTTTATAAATATTATAAAATTGATAATTATCAATAGTTGGATTAAAATTGTTATTTAAATATGTTAAAGAATTACTATCAATTTCATATAAAATATTAGGATTTCTACTAATAATATCTGGAATAATATTAATATTTTTTCTAAATTTTAATCCTAAATCATCAATAATAATAGGATTATTATTAATATTTAAAAATCTATAATCAACTGATACATCAGATATAGTAGTTGTATAATTTATATCTATATTATTATCAATTGAAACATTACTAATATTTAAATAATAATTTAAAATAGGCTCATTATATATATTTTTAGTTGGTAAATTTGATGAATTTATTATATAATTTATTTCATTATAAATTTTATTATAATCAAAATTAGCATAATAATAATAAACTAATTTATTATTATCAATTTGTATATAATCATTATTATCAATTAAATAAGCATTTGTATATTGATTCGTTATTGTTATTGATGATTTATTATATAAACTATTTACATTTAATGTACTATAATTTTGATTTAAAGAACTATTTATATCAATACTACCATTATTATTTAATGTTAATATATTTTTTGATGATAATAATGTATTATATATATCAGTCGATTCAAATGATATATTCAAATTATTATTATTATCAGGTGCTGTAATATACCAATTAATATTTGAATTATCAATTTTATGCATATTTATTACTGGCGGATTTTCAGTATTAGTTAAATGTAATAAATATTTACTATTATCATTAATATGTAATGATGTATTTGGATATAATAATTCACCGGTTGTATTATCATAAGTATTATTATTTGTACCAATTTGAACATAATTATTAATTTGATTAGTATAAAAAGTAATAAATGGTTTATTTTCAGGAGTATATGGAACTAATTCAAATATAGAAATATTATTATAACCTTTAAGAATAAAATCAACTTTATTTATAATTGTTCCTTCGTTATTGTTTTGATTAATTATACCTAATTCTATTTTTGATATTTCGGGTTGATTAATAAAATTAAAAGTTTTTGAATAAAATTTACATGAAGATATATTATAATTGTTTTGATATATATATAATGGAATATTATGATTTGTATTATTATAACTACCAATATAATCTATATTATTTAATATCCAGTCATCTTTAAAACCTATTACTGTTGTTTTTGATGGTAATATTATTATTTTTTTACCTATAAATGTTATATCATCTTTTGTTAAATTATTATTATTTATATTATTATTTACTATTAAATCTTTTGCTATATTTGAAAAATTACCTACCACTATTCCATTATTTTTAAAATTAAAATTTCCTATTATATTAACATCGCCATATACATCTAAATTTCCTCTCACTGACATCGCGGTTTTTATATCATAATTATGATCTATACGAGGATTATTAATATCAATATGATAACCATTATTATTATTATAATATACATTTATACCACTAAAAGTAGGATTATAAGTATTATAAGTATAACCAATTTGTAGAGGTCCTGTTTGATTCGTTTTATCATTATCTATATGATATTTATAAATATACCATTTATATTTATTACGATTATCTAATGGGGTTTCTGTATTATATTCACATATATCAATACCACTATAAGAAGCATTATTTTTAATACCACCACCAATTTTACCACGATAAAATCTAATAATAGAATTATTATATTCATCATTACTTAAATTCCTTATTTGTAGAGGAATTTGACTATTATCACTACAACCAATTCCAATATTATTAGTAGTCCATGCATTATTTTCACTAAAATATTTAAAACTTGTTATTTTAGTATTGTTTTCATAAAAACCATCATAAGAATTAATACCACCGCTAACATTTAAAGATTTTGAATTATTTAATAAAGCAATATTGTTTATATTAATATTTAAATTATTAATATTATTTAAATAAATATTATTATTGTTATTATATAATTGTTTAGTTTTATAAATTATATTATTATTTCTAATAAAATAATCATTTGCAATAATATCACCAATTACATCTAAAGTTTTAAAAGGTTTATTTGTATTAATACCTACCATATTATTTTGCATAATTGCTAAATTTGGGATTTTAGTGTTATTATATAAATCTTTACCGGCAAAGAAATATATATTATGCCATTTAATAGATTTTTGAGCAAATATAATAAAACTATTATCATCATTTTTAATAAAATTTTCTGAATGTCCCATAAATACTTTTGATGAATCCGATGAATATGTATTAAAATCTTGAAATAATATTTCAAATTTTGATGGATTTCTTTTATTTATTGTTAATTGATGATCATAACTATCGGTATTTAATATACCAATACCTAATTTACCTCCTATTGTTATATTAGAACTATTATCTATATTAAAATCATTATTAGCATAACTTAAATTACTTATATTTACTCTTGTGCCTTGTATAAATAAATTACCATCTAAATTTAAATTATTATTTACATTTAAATCAGCATTTAATAATATATCATCATTAAAAGTTGATATATCATTAAAATCAGTTGTACCATTAATTATTGTATTTTTTAATAATGTATTATTATTAACTGTTAAATTACCATTTATATTTGCCTGTGAATAAACATTTAATATAAAATTATCTCCTTGTTTTCCTATATTTAAATTTGAATTAAATCTAAATATATCAGCATTAAAATCACCACCAATAATTTGATTTACATTTAATGTTAAACCAGAAGATCGAACATATAAATCATCAATATTTTTAGGGGTATTAGTATTAAAATCTTTAACTATTATTTTATCAAAATATGATATTCCATTTACTTTTAAATTTGGATATTTAGTTTCTTCTACTATATATGTTCCTCTGTATGATGTTTTAATATAATTATTAAAAGTTATATCATTTATTGTTGATGTATTTATTCCAACTTGATTATTATTTTTTATAATCATAGCCGGGGGTAAATTAGATGGTATATTATAATCTGGTAATCCAAATCCATCTGAATATAAATTATTAATAAATGCAGTATCTCTTGATACATGAAATTCTAAAGACATATCAGTAGTTGTAGTAATAATCGCAGGTGAATTAGAAGAATTACCGATAATACCAATGCGTATTTTATTTGGTTCAATATTATTATCAGAATCATTTTGAATACATAATTGTATATTATTAACAGTACCATTTCCGGTATTTACAATATTTAAAGGATATAAATTAGAAAATGTATCAGTTAATGATCCAACTGTTAAATAAGAAGGAGTATATATATTATTAACAGCAATATAATCACTATTAATATCGATAATATTATTTTTATAACCAGAAAAAAACATAATATTACAACTGACCATTTGTACTAATTTTGTTAATTTGTCATTAGTGATATTAGAGTCTAATGTAACACCTAATAATTCTAATGAATTAGTAATAATTTTTCCTTTACACGTGATATCATTAGAAACATAAAGTCCATTATTATTTGCAACTTCATTTCTGGTAGCATTAATACCTAAACCATTATTATTAACAATAACATTATATTTAATATCTAAAGTACTAATATTAGAATTTTGATTAGCGCGCTGACCGATAACAACATATTCATTATCAGTTAAATCCAAAGTATCTAAATTTTTATAGGAAGATAACCCTATTGCGATATTATCAATATTAATATAATTTGCATTCATCTAACTTACTTAAAAAATAGATTTATCTTTTATATAAAATAGATAAAATATATGTATTATCCCAAATTTTTATTATTATTATTTTATTTTTTTATAATTATTCAATATAACAATATATTATTTACCGATATAAATAATAATATAAATAAATGTCCTCAATTAATGTTATTACCACCTGCATTAAGAATAAAAAGAAATATGACACGAACTTATGAAATAATTAATCTAAAGTAATATTTAAAGTTTCTAATAATTTATTTAATTTATAATTTAAAGTATCAATTTCTTTTTGTTGTTTTTGTATTATTTTATATAATTCTTGTGTAGCACCTACATTTAATGTATAAATATAATGTTTATCTATAGTATGAAAATCATTTACATCAGTACCATAAACTAAACAATTACTTCCTGTAATATATGTATCAATAGTTATTTGGTTATCATTAATATCAATAATTTTACAATTAAATTCTTTATTATTATAATCATATATTTGTATTTTATCATTGATATTTAAACATACATTTGAATTTAAATATAAATTAGAATTATTTATAGTTATAACATTTGAATTTAAATTATATACACCATATATATTAGGTACAACAATATCTTGTAATAAAATTGCTTCAGGTATTACTTGTTTTATTTGTTGAGCTATAAATCCATATACATCATTAAACCCTTTTCTTGTATCAATATAATTATATTTTTTTGGCTCAATTGTTAAAATTTTTTGTAATGCGAAATCATCATTTATATTAATTATATTTTTTTTTATTCTAATATCTGAGGACATTAATATATGACCTCCTGTTAATATATCACCTGCGGCTTTTATACTTACAGGTCCTGAAAAACTATTATTCCACCATACATGTTCTCCATCTATACCAGCAACTCCTATTCTTCCTGCACTAGTACTTAATGTACCACTTGCGTATATACCGCCTGCAACCTCCATATAATGATAAAAATATGTGTTATAATGTATTAGCATTCTTGAATTTCTTTCAAAATAAATTCTAAGCGAACCATCTGATGAATTATACCATTCATTTGCATTAAAACAATTTCCACTATTTAATGTATTTGTATTATTTGCGGTTGTAGCAGTTGCAGCATTTCCACTAAAACCATCACTATTTATATAATGT
>Ga0247840_10002812_pt1 | contig 30362 bp, 19 predicted proteins | sample LaCruzMarch2015__FD_192404 | JGI IMG/M metagenome (GOLD analysis project Ga0247840, IMG submission 192404) | Freshwater microbial communities from meromictic Lake La Cruz, Castile-La Mancha, Spain - LaCruzMarch2015_17m | ecosystem: Environmental > Aquatic > Freshwater > Lake | place: Spain...
TTTTTATTTAGATTTTATAGTCTGAATAAATATTCAAGACTGAAATTAGGATGGCAAAATTGGGGAGTTTTGTTGGATTTTATTCACAACCTATTCCCAATTGGGAATAGAAAAATATTGCAATTATGAAGAAATTTCTATTAAATTAGTGATTCATAGTATTTGACTTATCGGAAAAATTACTCTCCGCGCGTCTCTCTCTTTCCGCCTTGGATAAAAAGCGTGAAAAAAATTATCGAAGTGTAGCGTTAAAAAGCCGTCCTTGTTTGAGCGACGAAGGAGTGAGTTTGGACGGGTTTAGCGGAACATAGCTAATTTTTAGCTTTTTATCCACAGCGGCGATAAACTTTAATTCCGCTGTTCCCTCTCCTTTGGGAGAGGGTGCCCAAAGGGCGGGTGAGGTCTTTTTGTTTACTTTTTTTGGGCTGTAGCAAAAAAGTAAAAGCCTGTCAGGCTTAAGGACAAAAAAGTATGTCAGGGTTTGGGGCGGAAGCCACATAAATTGAGATTTTACAAATCTTCTTCGATTTTCTTCACTAAACCAACTTTAAGCGAATCCAAAAACTTTGTCGGTATAGCCCGAATCTTTATTTCCAGATAAGTTCTGTAAACATCTGTAAGTCTGACATTAAAAATCTGTTCAAAGAGTGCAACTAATTCCCTAATGTCAACACCACCTTTATTAATAGCTGTGCTGGCTTGTAACGCATAAATAAGTTCAACCAATGCCGTTTTACTTTCAGTCCATTGCAGTGAACTGGAACCAAAATTCCCAACCTGACCCCAATTGGGATTATTGGCTTTAATTGATAAATTTTCAAGTTCTGTATTTAGAAATACTTCGAGCATGTCATTTGAAATGATTTTTGCCACCATAATATCATGACTAGTCGAAAAATCTGGATCAACAAAGTACAACAAGCTATCGTGAAATAAATGTAAATCTTCCTTACCCCGCAAAAAACACTTGTCATCCAAAAAAGTTGAATTCATACGATAGTACTGATAAAATTGAAGGTGATTATTGAAAAAGCAGGTAATTATTTCAAGTTCATGCCTCAAAAATTTTTCTTGTATTTCGCGACTTCCGGAAGGTCGTCGACTTTCTATATGATAAACTTTTTTGTAATAAATTAATTTGCTAAATAATTCAGGTTTAATTTTCTTGAAATAATTTATTTCTTCAGCCTCATCAATAAAACTGTAGTTCAAAACAAATATTTTGAGTTCATTCAATGCACTTTTGATACAACAGATAGATTTCTGAGCTTTTTTCAAAAAATCAGGCTCTTCTAAATTTATAATTTGTAATTGATTATCAAGGTTTTTGTTGAGTTTAGAGATAAAATGATTCATGCGATAATAATTGTCGTCTGTATATTTATTTGATTTTGTTTTTTTGTAACAAGAAGAAAGAATGCCCGAAAATTTATAATTTTCAAACATTCTTTCTGACCTTAAAAAACTAACTGTTAAACTAAACCTGATCCCTGTTTAAACGGACTTTGAACGCTGTTTAATGTTTCACTTGGGCCTGCTGGAGGCGCCGCTGATTCCAATGCTAACGATATTTCGTTATCGAGTGGTATCCATTCGATACGTGGTGAAATGTATTTTTTCTTTTCCATGGTATTATTTGATAATTACTTTGGTTAACTGGCTATTTACCTTTACAACATAGACACCAGCATTCAGTTTCGCGTTTCGCGTTTCGTGTTTAACGTATATTGTTCCGTTCTCTATTAGTTGTCCAACAGTATTATATATAGCGTAATTGCATTTCTCGGGAGCAATTATCGTAATCTGATTATTTGCATTTACAAATACCTGTGCATTAAGTTTATTCATCTCATTTAATGCGTTTGGCGATGAAGGCGAACGGAATATCAAGCTGAAACGGTTGGTTGAAGTTGCTTCTGCTGTAAATTGATAGTTTGTTAATCCATCAGTCAAGTCGGTTTCAATTTTTGTAATATTATCTTTTAATATCACTCGCACATCGCTTCGTAAATTGCTTATTTCGTTGGCTTTGATGCTGAACGAAGCTTCACTTCCCTGAACAAAACCCAATGGAATTTCCTGATTCAATGGCATGTTCTTCATGCCATTCATAACCAATCTCTCAGTTCCCACTGATGTGTAAATCTGAACTTCCGAATTTGCTTCATCAAATTTTGGAGAATCAAATACATCGTAACCATCTGTTGCATTGGCATCGAACAACAACAATGTTTCATCGGTGCGTGTACCGTTTGAAACTTGCAAACGTATGCGTTGACGCTCGGTATTTTTCAAAGCAGGAGCTTTTAATGGATTAGAAGTTTGATGTGAGCGAGTTAGTTTATTATCTAAAATCAAATTTCCTGTTGCTTTTGCTTTTACCCAAAAAGCTTGCATAGGTGGAATTATTCCTTTAGCAACTAAAGCTGGCGTTCCTTCGTCAGTAGAAGCGTTGTAAGTTATAAATGACCAAGCAGCACCAATGCCACTATTCACCGTACCTGTATTTGTACGATAATAAATAGTAGGTTCGATTAGTGCAGCATTCGTAACGTCATCAACAAACGCTTTTGTCCATGTTAAGTGTGACGGATATGGATTCCCGATTAGGTTAAAACCTTTAGCAGAGGTGGCTGATGGCGTATAAGTTAGTGGAATTGTAATGTTTCCGGTGTTTAAACTACCACCGCTTTGAGTTGTAAATGTAATAGGAAGTCCGGTAGTGCCCGGCAAGGCTATATAGCCTACTCCGGCGGTTAGTCCATTGCCTACGCTTACTGATGTCCACGAACTACCTGCCTCGTTACGTTTGTAATAAGTATATCCGGCAGGAGCAACAGCATTGCTTACCGGACTCGAAACATACCAGTTACGTGTAGTGGCTAAGTATTGCTCCACAACTGTTGTACCTGATACAGTGAGTGTGCCATCACTCACAAAGGTAGATGTTCCGCTTGCATCACTTTTTAGCGTTAGGTTGGTAAGTGTAAGTGTTTGTCCGGCTGCCACAGAAAGTTTAGCTCCGGCACTTACTGTTATCGAACGAACTGATTTACCTACATTGACAACCATTTCTCCCGAACTAACTGTAACGTCAGTATTCGCTAATTGAGCATCCGAAAGACCGGAAGCAGTGATATTTCCACCTGCTAATGAGGAAGTTGCTGCTGAAACAGTCAGTGTTTGTAACGCATCAGTTGCAGCATTGTAAGACGCATTACCTGCCTGTGAAGCAGTGATTGTTGTTTGACCTACCCCCACAATATGAATCTGATTTGAAACTATAGTAGCCACAGAAGTATTTGAACTTTGATAAGTTATTGGAATAATGCCTGATGTAGCAGAAGTAGCCGGACTATAATCAGCATCACCATAGGTTTTTGAACCTGATGCTGATAAAGTTATACTTTGGGAAATTTTACTGGTTGTAAAGCTCACTTCGCTTCCATAACTTGTACCAGCAGCATTGGTAGCATACGCACGAACATAATAGGTAGTTCCGACAGATAAATTTGTCATTGCCGATGTATAGGTGCCTGTTGCTGAAACTGCTCCATTGGTTGTTAAACTATTGCTAATGGTTGGTCCGGTAGTGGTACTCCAGCAATGGCCATACTGTGTTGGGTTTGTTGTTCCTAATGTTGTTATATTACCATTGGCAGTGGCGGTAGTTGATGTTATGTCTGATACTGCCTGAGTAGTTACTGTTGGTGCAGAACGGTTAAATCGCAAATTATCAACATAAATTTCCGTATTAGTACCTGCAGTTCCCAAAGTGTTATTAACATACAACATGACACCATTAACCCGTGTTAAATCGGTAAATGAATTTTGAAATGTTAAATCTGAAAAATTGATTGTTATAGTGTACCAAGCTCCACCAGGATATATTGTCCCTGAATATGTATTATCTATATAAGCAATACCTCTTGTCGTATTAAAGCTGGTTGTTTGATCTACAAGTTGGACTTTTAATTTTGTAAGAGCTTCAGTTGCCATATAGATATCAATAGAGACTGATTGCCACTTAGATAAATCATAATACTTGTCAATAACATTCGTTGTAAATGCTAAACTTCCAAAATTTGCCGGACCATTGTTTTTAGTCCACTGATAGCAGGTGTTTGTTGTGTTAACTCCTGCCTTTAGAGGATTAGCTGGTCTTGCAACTGTTGAAGACAAATAACCAGTTCCTGCAAGAATTTGATTACCTCCGGCAAAACCTGTGGTTGTTGCAGTATTTGCAACCTCAAAATCAAGTAATGTCCATACTAAACCTGTGCCGGAGGGAATTGGAACTTCTACCTCAGCTCCATAAGATGGACTAATTGCAAAAAAACTCAAAAGAATGAATAATTTGAATAATGTAATTTTTTTCATGACTTAAATTATTAGAATTATAGTATTACTCCTGTTTAGACAGTTAACAAAATATGCACACGCAATGGAGCAGAAAAATATTTCTATAATTCTGCTTTTGCCCAAAGATTACTTGCATTTAATTCTATCGACTTTTTAAGACATTCTTTATATTCGGCCGTTTTATTCAATCCTTTTAAACCTAATCCTTTCAAAAGATAAGCACTTGATTTTGCCATATTTTCAGTATCAGCACCGCCCCATTTGGCAAAGAAATCGACTTCCAGTCCTTTATTAAGCACACTATCTCCATATTTAATCAATTCATCAAAAATGGCGTTGGCTTTATCTTTTTTCCCTAAATTCAAAAATGACATTGCCTGATAATATTTTACATAATTTCCTTCTTTTACATTCAAACTATAGGCTGCCGACCTGTTAAAATAGAAATCGCTCTTTTTCTTATCTCCCATCGATTTATAAACTAATCCCATAAAATAATCGATTTGTGGCATACGTTCATCTTCGTATTCCTTCATTTCAGCATCCTTGCCCGGCAGATAATGTGCGTTTTTAAACAATTTTAAAGCTTCTGCATATTGCGAAGTTGCAAGATATTGCTTGCCCAATAAAATGCTGGCATCAACCTTTGCATCGCGAATTGGGTTTTTACCCTCAATTAATTGAAATTTACATTGTGATAAATAATCAATCGTTTGTTTATATTCACCAATCAAATTAAGCACTCGACATCCACGCTGGTACGAATCTGCTCTTCTATTTACAATATCCTGTTTGCCTTTGAATAATTGAACCCTTTTTTGAATATCTGAGTTATTAAGTTCATACAAAACATCCAACTCACTGTAATAGATGGGGTCATCACTTTTTACAGACAATGCTTTTTCGTAGGCACTAATAGCTTTGACCATATTCTTTTCAGTATGATAATATCCCCAGCCCAGGTTTCGATACGCTAAAGCTAACGTAGGATCAATTTGAACAGCTTTTTCCCAATAATTAATTGCAAGTTTGGGCTGATGGTCGAAAAGAATATTGCCTAAATAATAATATGCTTTCGAGTCAGCGGGATTGTATTGAAGTGCTGTTTGTAAAACCTTTATTGTTTCGAACCGGAAAGGGAAGCAGAAATCAACCGGCAGGTTGGTTGCCATTTTAAAATAGTTCTTGCTTAATTCTACGTTATTTAGCTGATAATTACAAAACCCCAAATAATAATAGGCAATTGGATTAACCCAGTTATCTTTTACTTCCTGAAGATAAATAGATAGCAAAACATTTGAATTTTCCCATTCTCCAATATTCATAAAATCGCAGGCTAATTCAAGATAATCCTGGTCAAACTGGCGCATCTTTAATTTAAACTCTTGTAAAATACTTTCATTTTTGTTGGAGGCAATGTATTTAGAATATAAAGCAAAGAAGTCGAGTGGATCTTGCTTTGTCAGGCTTTCGAGCAATGCAATTGCTTCCTGATTTTCACCTAATTTCAACAACACATTGGCTTTAATACACAAGGCCGTATTATTTAATTGGTATGATGCTAATGACCTGTTAATATTTTCAAGGGCAGTAGTATAATTTCTTTTTAAATAATTAATTTTAGCCAACTCGGTATAAGCAGCAGCTGTGAAAGTATAATCCCAAGCGGCTCGGTTTAAAGTATCAATGGCACTTTCATACTCTCCTGTTTCTTTTAACGCTAAACCTAATAAATAAAGTGCTTCGCACGATTCCGGACGGGTGTAATTTTTAGTTAAACGTTTAATGGCTGTCCGTAGATATTCTTTTGCATGTACATAGTCAGCTTTCTTTAGATATGTTTTTCCCATGGCAATATTAGTGCGAATATCGTTTGAATCACGCTTTAATGCTTCGTTATAGTAATCGAGTGCATTTAATGTTGCATTGTGAAATTGTTGGATACGACTTCCGGTAAGAAATAATTCCTCTACGGTTTGAATTTTATTAGGCAATTCTGGAACTTCAACAATAGCTGGCAATTCTTCTTTATATGATTTGCTTTTAGGTTGATATGAAATTAAAGTATCACCTTTTGTTATATCGAAAAGAAATGTTTTCAGGTCTGTTTCGGCAGTTCCTTTTGGTAATTTTATTACTTCACTAAATGTTTTTTCGGGTGATAATTCTACATTTTTCTCAAAAACCACAGTGCCTTTGTTTAATAAAACCACTTTTGAGTTTGCAAGCTTAGAAGTACTGTAATACGAAATTAATACTTTATCCCCTTTATAATCCAGATTTACAGCTCCATTAAGGTTTGCATTTTTAAACCCGTCTGTATTTTTAATTGGATACCAATACTGTTTGAACGATTTTACTTCATACGGTTTTATCCAGCTATAATCCGGCTGGTTATCGGAAAAAGCTCCTACCATAAGTTCTGCATAAGATCCATCAGTATCGCTTAAGGCTTTGTCCCAAATTTGACCTTCTTTTCCATTTCCCCAAAGCCATACCTTAGCTCCTTTTACCACATTATGATCCGCAACATGTACAGTACCCGATTGCTTTCCAAAATCATATCCACCCGAAAAGTCTTCTTTCAAATCATAGGCAAACATAGAGGTAGGTTTGGGGTGGTTTTTCCATTTGCTTACATCAACACCGCTTGTATAATCCACATTATTATATACTTCTTTGGAAATAGGCCAATGTGAAAACTGATTTTTTGCATGAAAAACTGCAACATCGGTACTTGGAGGAAATAATACCTGATAATCATTATTTACGTGTGTTGCCACATTTGCCCAGTATAAAAATGATTGGGTTACAGCTGACCTGTTGTGTATTTTTACCTCTGTTTGAAAATACGATTTCCCCGGAAAAACCGTGAGACCAACTGTCCAGCGCATACGGCTACGTTGTTCAATTTCGCCAACCCAAACAGTTTTGCTACCATCTTTATTTTCAACCATCGTGTAATCAATGGGCATAAAAGTAGATGGGCGGTGGTGGTGAATTAAACACCATTCAATTCCTCCTGATACCCAAGCACCAAACATACCAATATCCGCAGGTTTGTACGAATTGTTTTTATAAATAAAGTTGTAACCATTGGTTTTGTCGGTAGCATAATAAAGTTTACCGCCAATTTCAGGAGTTATACACAATTTGATAAATTCATTTTCTAAGATAACAGTATGCAATGTTTTTTCCTCTTTTTCGGAGATGATATTATTCATAAGCATATACGGGTAGGTGAATTTTGATGCTCCCTGATAGGACTCGTTTTTAAAAAACATGGGATTAGGATCGGGAAGTGGTGTTATGTAACCAGGTATTGTCCAGTTTTCTTGATACATCTTAACTTCAGATTGAGCTAGGAGAGAAAAACTAAACAACGAGGGAAAAAATAAAAGTGTAAAGAATTGCTTGAAAAAAGTTAACGTAGTTTTCATCTGTATATTTTTTAATCTGCCGCTAACCTCTTAAAAAAGGGAATTGGCATGTTTGTTTTATTTATTTATCGGTCGTAGCAAACGTACCTCAATCAATTTTTAGACTGATTGTAAGTCTATTAAAAATCGTAATTGATTGTATCATTTAATTGTTCTGTCAATAGCTTTCTCCACTTACCATTTATTTTAATAACCACTATGTTTCTGTCTTTATCATAAAAAATAGCTCCATCTTCTGCATTTTTAATTGAGTTGTAATTTGTATGTTTAGCACTTTCGATATAATAGGCTTCATTATCACCTGAAGGTTTATCCTTTCTTAAGTCTCCTGCTCCAATTCTTCCAAGTGTTATTGTATTCGTTAATTTTAACGAACCATAAAAAATAGCTTGATCTCTGCTAAATAGAAATGAATGATTGCGTACATCTGAACCTATTCTAAACCAATTATACGCTGAATCTGAATGAGTGTAAGCTGTTCCATAATAATACATCTCTGCTACTGGTTTTCCTTCTTCTATGTGTTTATTTACCAAAAGTGTAATTCTTGATTTATCATCTTTGGCATAACCCTCAAAAACATGATATCCCCATCGCTTCATATTTATTTCATTGCTATTTCCTCTTACTTGGATCATATATGGAGTACTTAGAATTCCATTTATTGTAGAATACATCGGTGTATATTGAGGATTAAAGCCATAATTGTAGCCTCTGACTTTCCATTTATTCCAAGTGGTATCAATATCAGAATACAGTTCTATTCTGAATTTTTTTGAAAAATCCGAACCTTCAAATAATTTAAAATAATTGTTCTTATTTAACTGTCCATTGGCTATAATGGATAAAAGAGAGAATATTAAAGCAAATAATTGTTTCATATAATTTATTTTTCAAAGTAGTGTTGAATTATACAATTCAGCCATTATAATTTGTGTTTGCCAAAACAAGTATATCTGTGTTCAATTACTAATAGGGCAAAATAATTGCCCTGTTTTATGAAGATTATATTTTTAGTTATCAATTAGTTATATCCCGGATTATTACCTGATGCCTGCATTTTTGGGTTTCGGTTTATTTCAGATGTAGGTATCGGAAAAAGTAAATGAATATTAGTATCGAATGAAAAAGGAGCATCTTTTATAGTTTGATCGTATCCAAAATCAGTACTCGTCCATTTACTTAAGTCTATATATCCAGCCACATGCCACCGTTTTAAATCTGAGAAACGTACACCTTCACCAGCTAATTCAATGAATCGTTCGTCCATTATTTCAGTCATTGTAATTGTGGATGTATAATCGGCAGGTGTTAATGAGGCGACTCCACCAGCTTTAGATGCTCGTGCTCGGAGTCGGATATCATTCACTTGTTTCCGAGCTTCTGGTTCGTTTCCAGTTTGCAAATATGCTTCTGCGGCTAATAATTTCACATCTGCAAGTCGGAGAATTCTTGGATTATTTATGGAATTGTTTCCATATTTCGTATCTAAAGCTCCTCTGCGATCTTTATTAATATATTTAAGAAATTGATACCCTCCAAACACTGTCCACAATTTACCAACCCAAGGATATGTATCACCGGTAACATTCGATTTATATGTTTTAATAAGTGTCTCATCAAATCTTGGGTCAGTAGTTTTAAGCATGTTAATTAGCTTTTGTGATGGACCAAAAACACTTCCAAACATATAACTTGTATTAGTATGTGACCAGTACTGAATCCATATTGCACCTACCGAACCTGCATCACCTCCATAGTTATTATTCAACCACGCATTATCTTCTTTAATATTAAAAGAAGCTTGATATTCAAATAGCGATTCTTTATTATTCTCAGTTCTGTAATCAAAATTATCTCCAAATGGTACTCCAACTATTGAACTTACATTTGGATCAATAGTTTCAAAATAATGAATGGCATTTTGATAATCGAGTGTGCTGTTTCCACTATATTTATTGGCGTAACATGCACGTAAAGTGTAACATTTCACCAATAATCCTCGAGCACTATTTTTAAAAACCCTTCCTGTATTTAGAGTGTTCCAGGAATTAGGAAGTAAATCAATTGCTTGTTTTAGGTCTGATATAGCTTGGTCAAGCAATTCAAACCCATTTGTAGGTTCTAAATAAGCATCTGGTATATACTTTATACGATAATTTTGATTAGGTGCTTTTCTGAAATCTTCCCACAATCTCATATTGCAATATGAACGAAGAAAAAGGGCTTCACCTTTACATGCATCTGCACGCCCAGGAGTTTTTATTACTTCAAGAATTTTTGGGTCTTGAAGTTTCTCCAACATAAAGTTTGCACGAGAAATTGTTGCGTACAAGATAGACCAATAACTTGTAAGTGAAGAGTTTGATGGATTCAATGTAACAAAAGCCTCAAGATCTGAATTGCTATTGTTGGATGTTGTCATTTCATCTCCTGGTAATGTCCATATTTTATAGAGTGGTTTTGCTGCAAATGCTCCCGACTGCATATTAGGGTTAAATAACACGGCAATTTCTCCATAAATAGAACCTATTCCCCTATCTATACGGTTTTCGTTCTCAAAATAATTTGACTCTAATTGGCTCGTTGGTTCAACATTTAAAAAATTGTCGCAAGCTGTGTTTAACAGTCCGAGAGCTAATAAGATAAGCAACAAGTATATATTTTTATTTATTTTTTTCATTGTATCAATTTTTGAAAATTAGTATTAGAATCTCAATGATATGCCGGTTAGAACAATTAAGGGTGCAGGATTATAATCATCTTCCGGATCAAGTCCTGTATAATTTGTAATTGTGAATGCATTTGAACAAGCCACATAAATACGTGCATAATTCAGAATGTTTGCGGTTGCTTTGTAAACTGTTTTTGGGAGTGTATAACCCAATTGTATATTGGAACAACGTAAATATTCAGCATTTTCAACAAAATAAGAAGACATACGCATATTACCCGCAGGATCATTGAATCTTATTCGAGGTATAGATGTGTTTGTATTATCAGGTGTCCAATAGTTTAAAATTGCAAGGTCTTGATTTGCAGCTACAGCCGAAGTGTTTTGTAATGTTTGTTTTACTTTATTAATTTTTTGTACATCGCCAACTCCTGAAAATTGAGCACCTAAGTCAATTCCTTTATATTCTAAGGAAAAATTCAACCCATAATAATAACCCGGAATCGTCTTACCTAAGTAAACCATATCATAATTATCAACGATACCATCAGCCGCTGGAGAGTAATAAAGATTAACGCCATTAGCAATATCTTCTGGCTTTGGTGCCCCTCTGAGATCTTTAAACCATAAATCACCACCTTGAACTGATGTTTTTTTATAACTTACATCGTTTACCAAATTCATATAAGCTAAAGCTTCGTCTTTTGATTGAAACATGCCTCCTAATTCATACCCACGGATATAATTCATGGAATATCCTTCTTCGATTTGATTTATTGGAACTCCACCATACATTTTAGTAACAACATTTTTTACGGTTGTTATATTACCACCTGCTGAATAATTTAATTCTCCAATTTTACCTGCATAATTTATGTTTAACTCAAAACCAGAATTTTTTACGGCTGCGATATTATCAACAGGCTGATTGATAAGACCTGCGCTCAGTGGCAATGTTACGTCTTGTAAAATTCCATCAGTCAATTTATCATAGTATTCAATTGATCCAGTTAATCCCTTAAACAATGTAAAATCAAATCCTATGTTATTTGTTGTGGTTTTTTCCCATGTCAATCCTACATTTGCCATACTTGTTACAGTTGCCCCGGAACTTAAATAGCCATAGCCAATAGCAGCTGGGTTATTGCCATAAGCATAATTTGAACTGCCACTTATTGGCGAAAGGTATGCCATATCTCTCACTTCCTGATTTCCTAATTTACCCCAACTGGCACGTAATTTTAAATCATCAACCCACTTAATTTCAGTCATAAATTTTTCACTTGATATACGCCAAGCCAAAGAAACTCCGGGGAAAAAGCCCCAACGGTGTTCAGGTGCAAATCGCGAACTACCATCCCTTCTGATTGTTGCATCAACATAATATTTAGAGTCATAATTGTAACCTAAACGGAACAGCATTCCCACTAATGCACCTCGGTTTTGACTACCTGTAACACTTGTATAATTATTTGCTCCACCCAGATTACGAAGGGCTGGATTAGCCGAAGTCATATAATCGGTCGAACCTCTCGTATATTTGGCATTATAATTTTGCCCCATTAAATTAAATAGCAAATCAACCTTATTCTTTTTTATCGTTTTAAAATAATTGGCAGTAAACTCGTAAACGATATTATTATTTATTGTTCTTCTGTCTTCATAAGAACCGATAGAACCAATTGGGAATTGCGTTGGATTTGCTCCATTATACTGATATAAGGATTGGTCAAACTGAGAAAAATTTTCAACATTATTACTGAAGTTATCTAAGCTAATATTACCTTTTAGTTTTAAATCTTTTATCGGTTCTATCTCCATAAATGCATTTCCCATAATGCGTAATGAACTATTAAAGTTATCAGAAAGTGAGAGCATTCCCAATATATTATTACGGGTCATGGTGCCATATAATATAGCAGGATTCCATGTTCCATCGGCATTATAACCACCTACAGCGTTTGCAAACCCATTTTTCCCGTTTACATCATAAATTGGTTGCCAGGGTGGATTCATTGCCATACTCAAAATTGAATAATCGTTTGATGAAGTTAGGTCTTTTCCCTTACCACTTGTTAACCGAAGATTAACACCTGTCCTGACATATTTATTGATATCTGTGTTCAATTTAAATGCACCCGAATACCTGTCCAAATTATTTGCAACCCTTACACCATCTTGTTTTGCATATCCGAAAGAAACCGAATAATCAGACTTTTCTGTTCCCCCAGAAATGCGAACAGAATGATCTTGAGTCATTGCATTTTTTCTTAATCCGGCCGATTGCCAATCAGATGTAGGGTTATTTCCTAAATATCCGGAACTTGTGGGATCAAAAACATATTGATTTGTTGGGTCGATTGAAATTAACCAGTTTGGATCTGTTTGAAAAAATGTATTGTAGTAATCGGCATATTGTTGTGTATTCATTACGTTTACACGTTGTAATTGATTTTGAACCCCTACTTTTAAGGAATACTCCACCTGAGTTTTCTCTCTTTTTCCTTTTTTAGTTGTAATCAAAATAACACCATTAGCAGCACGTACCCCATAAATTGCAGCAGAAGCTGCATCTTTTAATATAGAAATAGATTCAATATCGTTGGGGTCAATCATGGACATGATATTAATATTACCACGTGTGTATTGGTCGGTAACGCCTTCTATACCAGCTCCATATTCCTTTATAGGGATACCATCAATTACATACAACGGATCAGAAACACCCCAGGTGTTTGTACCTCGAATTCGGATAGTGGGACGTGAATTAGGATTTCCCATATTTCCAACAACCTGAACACCTGACATTTGACCTTGAATAGCCATTTCGGAACTCATGGATACTTTATTGCCTATTTTATCCGCCGAAATGGTAGAAATAGCAGTTGTTACGTCTTTCTTTTGTCTGCTTCCATATCCAATTACAACAATTTCATCCAAATTTTTTGTGTCTTCCAGCAGAATTATTTTTAATGTTTTCTGATTTCCAATCACTATTTCTTTTGGCAAATAACCTATATACGATATTTGTAATATTGCTTTTTCAGGTATTGTTATAGAAAAATTTCCATTTATATCACTTATTACACCTACAGAAGAGTCTTTAATTTTTATATTACCTCCTATGATTGGTTGTTCGTTTTTATCCAATAACAGACCAGTAATTTTTGATTGTTTTGTGTCAGGTTGAACGGGAGCAATTACAATATAATTGCCATTAATCGTAAATTTACAATTGCTTCCTTTAAGAATCATCGTCAATGCATCGGTAATTGACTCATTCTTAACATTTAAATTTATTGTCTTTTTTACATTTATTATTGATTCGTCGTAAGCTATTGATACACCCGCTTGTTTCTCAATTTGCGAAAAAGCTTCTTTAATAGTCATCACTTCGCCCTGAATAGAAATTCTTTGATTTTGTGCAATCAAGACTCCTGAATTAAAAAGGATAAACGCTATAAGCGAAAATTTTAAGAACCTCAGCAAATACCGTTTTTTTAATGTTGGTTTTTTTTGTCTCATGATTTTTATATTTGTATTAGATTTTTTATTTGTACATTCGAAATTTGTTCATCTGACTTCATTTTGTTGATTAATAAACATATACGCTTTTGTCTTTTTGGGTATAGTTGAAATTTACAATCATTTGCTTTAGTATTTCTAAAACCTCGTCTACATCAGTATTTGGATAAAAAGTTACTGTAAAATGACGATTTGCATATTTGGTAGCATCGTAATTAAAAGATAGATTGTAATGGCGCTGAAGGGTTTTCATTATATATTCAAAACTCGCACTTTGAAATACCAAGCTTCCGGATTTCCAGGCGGATATTTTTTCAGAATCAGCAATTTCTTTAATAAATTTTCCCGCTGAGATGTTATAAGTTAATAATTCATTCGGAGTTAATATTGCATATTCTTTGCCGAATTTCGATGCAACTTTAACACTTCCTTCTCGTAGTGATACTTGAGCATTTTCACCATCAGGATATGACTCAACATTAAAAACAGTGCCTATTGCTGTAATTGAGAGATAGTTTGTCTTAACTATAAACGGTCTATTCGGATTTTTATAAACATCAAAGTTGGCTTCGCCTGAAAGGTAAATTGTTCGAGTTTTTTGACTGAATTTATCTGGATATACCAACACCGAACCTGCATTTAAGGTTACCCTTGTACTATCAGGCAATGTAATTTGTTTAGTTTCACCATAAGCTGCAAACACATTCTGCATTGTTGGGTATATAATCTTTTGTGTTTCGTGCAAATAAAAGTAGGTAAATGCCGAACCCATTGCAGGAAGCATGAAGATAGCAGCAACTTTTAATATGAGTCTCCAATTTCCAAAAGCTGACTCTAAGTATTTGATTCTTTTATTTACCGAACGTAACGCCTTATGACTATTTTGGTCAAATTGAGAATTCTCAGTTTCCCATATACTCATCATTGCTTTTTCCTTTTCACTACTAAATTCTTTAGCAAGAAACCACTGTATAAATTTAAAACGACTTGCTTTTGAAGGATTACTTTTCCAAAAGAGCTCAATTAAAATATTTACATTATCTCGAATCATTGTTTTTTCAATTGAATATTTATATAACAGTTAAGTAAGATTTCACACGTAAAAGAATTATGTAAAATATCAGGCATTTGAAGTTTAATTATCTACCTAATTTCGAGAAATGAAAAACAAAGCAGATATAATTTCGAAATTCATTTTGTTATGTTTAATAATTCGTTGTCGGTTAGTACTCTGTCGAAAACAGCCAAACCGCCAATTTGTCCACGAAAATAATTTCCCATTCCACTTTTCAGTAAAACAGCCCCAACTGTAAAATCCGAACCATTATCGCCCATGTTATTAGGAAAATAATAGGGATTTTTAGATTGTATTAAACCATTCGGATAACCATTGTAGCCCGTTGTGTTGTTGATAAGCTCCGGTTTGCGTGGCTCAAACACGCCATTAAAATACGATTTGATAAATTCGCCATCGTATGTAAATGCCACACTTACCCATTCATTAGCCGGAACCTCTTGTTTACTTGCCGAATAGTCAATAGAATATGGAAAGGGAGGTGTGGCTTTACCTATTTTTGAAATATGACCACATACCTGATTCAAACCATTGTACTCAGGCAGCGATATGAACAATCCATACTGTCGCTTTCCTCCATTTTCGTGCTCATTCCACATTCCTCCTACAAATCCTGTTTTTTTTCCATCCCATTTAACCCAAGCCACCACAGTTATACTTTTTCCATCGCCACTGATATTCAATTTGCCAGTTTCCTCATTTGGTATTCTCAAATAAGCCTGGTTTTTAAATTCCGCAGAATAGCCCGAAAGCGGACCTTCATTAATTCGCGGTAATGTCCCATCTACTTCTTTTAATAAGTAATTACCGCTACCAAGTGACTCTCTGGCATGTCCTTCTTTTTCTTTGAAATCCCACAGGGCTACCAAACCGTTAATGGACAATATTTTATCTGTTAAACTCCTTTCATTGGGCATTTCTGATTGAATTGCTTTGACTGCAGATTCACTAACAGCTTCAGCATCCAATACTGCCGCAGCTTTTAAAAGTGTCAGTTTCAACAATTCATAGTCGACGTTTTGAATTTTACATTTATTGTTAATAGCCAATACCGCAGCTGCTCCGGCAGCTTGTCCGTGTGCCATAAAATTAAATTCGAGCCTTATTGCACCATAAGCAATGTGACTTGACGACAAACAAGTGGGAGTTATTAAATTTGTACATTCATTTCTCTTCGGAACTAAGGCTCTGTACGATACACCAAACGGTTTGCAATTCTCGCTATTGAAAACAAAACCTTCGTTGTATGCTAATCCGTCTTTTACAATTCGACGAACCGAATGAATATCCATAGGCCAAAATGCAACCGCAATCGGGTCTTTAACTAATTCTTTGTTTTCACTGCTGCCCATTTTTTGCGTTATCACATAGTCGGACACCATTCGCCGAGCATCTCGTACATAAAAGTTTCTCGGAAAGCCATTATTGTCGGTAAATTCATCTTTAGCATACCCCCACGAAGCCCATTCCTTTTGAAGTTCAGCATCTAAGTTTCTAACCACACTGTCGGTGGATAAAAAATAGAAAAGACCTTGAGTGAATTTTTTATGATATTCTAAAATTTTCTTCCGTGTGGCATAATTTCCTAATGGATAATCTACATTCATACCGTACAAATTGTGCGATAAATCGTGCCATGCACCTAAGTCGGTTTTACCATTCGGCAAATTCACATACGGGGTATATAATTTCCCTCCTGCTTTTAGGTACCTTAAATAAATTTCATATTCTCCTCGATTATAGCCTTGGGGTTTATAAAACGGAATTTTATTGTTTTCTGACTTTGTAAGACAAACCCTGAAACAATATGCCTGCAAACGCTTATCTGCGCTTCCGGGAATTCCAAGTGGTTCGTTCTGAATAGTAGCAATAAGACCACTAAGTGTATCGTTTGGATTTTTATAGGGGTTCACATTTACTAAAAACTGTGCATGAGTAGTTTCACTCCTTACACCATTCAACGGTTCATTATATTGTGTGCTTGACTCTCGGCCAACATTGGTTGTAATACCAGCTCCTGCAATTAAATCTCCCTCTATCGTTGCATCAATAAATTGTTTGGCTTTAAAAACGCTGCCATTCTCCATGCTGATTTGAACAATCTGAGTTCCTTTCTTTAATACAGCCTGCTTATTTTCTGATAATCTGGTATTATAGTAAATATCGATAGGATATTCATGAAGCCAGTCTGCTATAACTTTTTCAGCAACACTTGATTCTACAGTCCATAAATTGCGATTTTTCTCTCTGTTCAGCAGCATTTTTTCAAAATCAGCCTCACGATTGTAAGCTTTAGCAATTCGGCGGTAAAATTCCAAAGCGATACCTCCAATAGCAAAACTATTTTGAAACTCTTTGTGATTGTCGATATCAGTAGAACCCAACCCTTCGACAACATTACCACCAACATGACTTGAAGGTTCGATTAAAGCAACAGATTTACCCATGCGGGCAATTTGAATTGCTGCTGCTACACCACCCGAAGTGCCACCATACACAACTACATCGTACTTTTTAAGGTGCAAGTTCTGATTTTTACAAGTAGCAAAAATATTGGTACTCAGGGCAACAATAACGAAAATAGGTACAAAAAATCGTTTCATTTATTTGTGGGTTGTCAACATTTATTTTATTCGACCATAAAAACATCCATTGCCATCGCTTACAGCATGAATTGTTCCGGTAGTTTTATCCACCGCAAGTCCTTTCCAACGAACTGAACCAAACTTATCGTTGGATATCTTTTGCCATGTTTTACCTCTATCCGGACTGTAAATAATTGCCGATGGTACTTCGGACCAATACAGTGGTTCGCAGGCTACAAAAATCTCATCGGGTATACTTCCACCTACAACTACGGCAGAGGCATTAAAGTTAGTTCCATCTGTAGGGTAAATTTTTTTCCACGATTTACCTGCATTCTCGCTTCGCCATAAACCCGCTTTTACAAATCCGGCATATAAAACATCCTTCTTACTTTCATCGCATGTAACCGAAACTAAAGTTGGCACTGAATCGTTTTTCATATAAAATGGTAATCCTTTCGATATGTCTTCCCACGACCTTCCTCCATTCGAAGTTTTATAAATCCCTTCCGTCCATTCGCCCACATACATGGTATTTGAGTCGAAAGGATCGGTAGCCAAAAGTGCATCGCAACCACAAACATTTTTTTGCTGATAGGAGGTAATCGGAAGTAATTCAAATTCAACCCAATGTTTACGATGTGGTAATTGTGAAACATAATTAGGAAAAGGAGATTGCAATTGATTCCACGATCTGCCCCAGTCAGTTGACTTATAAATACCTGCACCTTTGGCTACAATTCCATCTACAAAAGCAAAAAAAGTTCCGGGAATTTGGTATGATTCTTTAATAGCCTGAACAAACTGCCCCGATTCGATCTTTTGGGTAATTTCAAATTTTTTACCGCCATTCACGCTGCGGATAAATGCAGAACCATGTTGTGATTTTGGCCAACTTGTGATTCCCGAAACAATCAAATCTTTTTTATGTCGCGATGGTGCAAAAGCAGTTCCACTATGTATAAATTCATCTTTCGGTCGGTCAAGTGCCGTATACGTTTCACCATCATCTGTGCTGCAAAATCCGGCTACATCGGCACATGTAAAGTATACTTTCCCCGAAGTTAATGGATCAACTTTTACATTTTCAATACAGGTAGTTGTTAGACCTTTGAAATGATTTGCCGACCAGGTTTTACCCCCATCCTCACTTCTGCAAACTCCCCACCAATTGGAATAAAACATTTTGTTTGTATCCTGAAAATCAATCATAAACTTAGCAATACCGCTGCCAGCAATTTTCAAATCTTTTACATAAGCAGGAACATCTTTAATATCGCTAAAAGTATAATTGCTTAGATAATGCCAATGCTCTCCCATATCATCTGAAACCATTAGTGGTAAATCGGGAATACCGGAATCAATTGCCGGTGTTTTATGGCTCGAAAATACTTTTCCGGGAAGTAAAGGATGAGTATAAACAAATGCCATCCCCTTACCATATAATGCTTTAACCCCTGACAACACCTCTTTAAAAGTTTTACCACCATCAGTCGATTTGTTAACAGCATCGTTCGATATTGTATATATAATTTGCGGATTTTGATAATCAAAAGCTATATGCTGAAAATCTGTATCTTTTGATTCGATAAGTAGTTGCCATGTTAAACCATTGTCTTTGCTACAAAAAAGCCTTCCTTTTCCATCATTTTTTAACTCAGTCAGATTTATAAATTCACTTTGAACAAATTTTTTGTGAGTACCTGCAAAGATTAAACCTCTTACTGTAGGATGATAGGCTACAAAAGCGATTGGATAACCTTTTAATCCAACCGATTTCCAGTTCTCACCTTCGTCCCTGCTAACAAAAACCCCATTCGAAAATGAACCTGATACAACATACAACGAATCGAAAGGTGAAACATCAATCAATTCGCCATGATGTCTTTCGCTTCCATTGCCAAAAAAATTAGCCATATCATTCACCAAATACCACGATTTTCCACCATCTTTGCTTTTCATTATGTCGCCGTAAACATGCCAGTCGTTTAACGATCCTGAGCAACGAAACATCACGTTAGGATTTTGCTTGCTTACAACAAAACTTCTAACCTGATGTTGATAATAACGGTTGCATCCGAAATTTATATCTTCCCAGCTTTTACCACCATCTATACTTTTAAATATACCACCTACATCACTACGAGCGTACAGTATTTCAGGTTGTTGCACATCCTGAAAGATACCTGGAATAAATCCACCTCCTCCATTGTACGAATGATTCCATTCAACGTCAATTGCTTTGGGCGTAGAACTACAACTGATAAAAAAAATGGAAATAATATAAATAAAGAATTTGCTGCACATGATGCCAAGGTTAATAATCAAGCAAAAAATTATTTTAACAATGAAAAAATGTAAGTAGGAAGAGTTAATAAGGAAAGACATTCAAATCAGATGTTTAAACATCTGATTTGAATATGTAGTTTTTTTTTAATTTTTCAAAAACTGCTTTGAACCCAATTTAGTTTTAATTATATAGCATCCTTTTGCTAAATCACTCACATCAACTGCTTTATCGTTAAGCTCTTGTATTTGTTTCAATGCTATGCCTACATTATTATAAATTATTGCCTTTCCATCCACACCTTTAATTTGTATCGTATTATTTGCCGGATTAGAATAAATATCAAATTTAGGTTGTATTACATTATGTATACCAGACACTGAATAAGAGCGGCTTAACCTTAAATTATCAAAATATACATTTGTATTGCTGGTATTAGTATCGTACGGATTAATACTCAATGCAAATTTTTGGATATTATTTAAAGCTACAACTCCTGATGAAAGTGTCACTGTTGTTAAATCAATATTTACTGTATACCAGGTAGCTTGAGGTCTACCAACTCCATTTAACCTCATATCTATATTATTTGTTGTACCTACTTTACTCCAGCTCGAAGATGTTGTATTATACGAATTGAAATCTATTTGGACAGATCTGAGTAAAGCATCCTCTATTCTAATGTCGAACGATAAATACTCCCATTTTGTCAAATCTATATATTCGGCTTTATTTACAGTTTGAATATCTGACCAACCATCCCATTGTGCTGGTTTGCTCCAATTTATACATTTTAATGTTTTATTTACTGCATTGGTTGTGTTCGGGTTATCGGCCAGTGTAATTGAAGATACGTTTGCAGCATTAAATACAAAGTTATTGCCGGGAATTATCTGACTACCTAAATTTGCAATTGACCCAGCAGTTTCCATATCTACTAAAAACCATGTTTTACCTGTTGGTGGTGTTATTTGTGAATAAACATTGATAGCCGAAAATGAGAGAATTATTGTTGAAATAACAATAAATTTGAATACTGAAGTTGTTTTCATAATTTTATTATTTAATTTTAAAAAAGATTGGAGAATACTTTTCTTGAGTATTTTGTGTGGATTATTGGATAATTATTTTTTGAAATAAATCAGATCCATTTTTAGTAGCCTTAATAATATACATTCCGGCATTATTAAGTGTAAATTTATTCATTCCCACAAATGAATTAATTAAACGCCCTGTACTATTGTAAATTTCAACTTTGCTTATTTCATCAGCTAATATAATTTCTCTGCCAATTATAGAAATGAAATTACCGTTTTTCAAATTGTCTATTTTTGTAGTTTGATCACGATTTAATCTATAGTTATCTACATATACATCAGTGGTTGTTCCAGTAGTACCGAGCTCATTGTTTATATAAAGCATAAATCCGTTTACACGAGTCAAATCTGTAAATCCATTCTCAAATGATAAATCCGAAAAATTGATAGTTATTGTGTACCAAGATCCTCCGGGATAAGTAGTACCCGGGTAAGTATAATTTTTGGAAGCAATACCTGTTGTTGTATTATACGTGGTGGTTTGGTCTACAAGTTGAACTTTTAATTTCGTAAGAGCTTCCGATGCCATATATATATCAAACGAAAGTGATTGCCATTTTGATAAATCATAATATTTATCTAAAACATTGGTTGTGAATGCAATACTTCCAAAATTCCCGGCACCATTGTTTTTTATCCATTTCCAACATGACCCGCTACTGTTTACTGCATCCGATTTTGGATTAGCTGGTCGGGCAATTGCTGTTCCAGCCCAATTGGTACCTGCAAGAATTGCAGGGGCATTAAAGCCATGCGAAGTTATTGAGCCACTTGCTTCAAAATCAAGTAAAGTCCATACTAATCCTGTACCGGAAGGTATGGGAACTTCCACTTCAGCTGCATAAGTTGAACTAATAGCAAAAACATTCAAAAGAATGAATAATGTGAATAATGTAATTTTTTTCATGATAATAATTGTTTTAAATTGTGAGGATATTAATAGTTGATTTTATAAAATCGTTATTTTTTTATGAATTTTACAATAGTGGTGTTCGTTTGCAAGCAATAGATGCCATTTTTCAACATACTTACATTAATTGATTTATCTGAGTTTAATTGCTTTGTTAAAATGAGACTTCCTGTTATATCGTAGATTTTGATTTCAATATTGGGTTCAAGTTCTTTTATGGTGATAAAATCATTTACGATGGTTGGCATAACATTTATTGAACTGCTTTTGCTTAAAGTTACCATTTCGGTAGTTTTAAATGCCGGTGCCATTGGAGCTCGTCGGGTACTACCACCACCACCTATCGAAGTCGCTGTATTATTATCAACTACATGTAAGTTCATAAAAATTTTATCCATATCTCTGCTCCAAGGATGGGTTTTACTACTCTGTGACATAGAAAATCCCCAATTTGTTTGAAAATCAGTTTTGAATCGACCATCAGGTCCCCATTCAATAAGAATTGCATATACATCCCATGCTGTATCGTCAACCACATAAGCACCATAATCCTGAAAAGCTTTTGCCAGAATTTTAGCTGGTTCTGTTTCTAAAGCTAAAGATGTAATATTCAAGGTTGCAGGAAGTGCTAACAATGCACCCATTCTACAGGCATTGACTATTGGATTTGTTCGTAGTGAATAATAATTGGAAGAGGCATAACTATCTGATTTAGTTGCAGGCCAGCGAAAACCTCTTGTAGTTGCATCATAAAATAAATTCTTTTTACCATACAAATTTATCTTTAATGCATGTCGGATTGGGCCCGAAGTGGGTGTAAGCTCTCCTACACGTAATGTACCTCCAATGGCTGAAAGCCCTGAACCTCCATGTATACCGGTTATACCTGCACCGTAAATGTCCTGATCTGCTACTATGTATTGTGAAGTTGCATCTCCACCTTCAGTACAATGTGCAAAAGGTTGGTTTTGATGAATTGTTCGCTTATCGGGCATCAATACCGCAATACCGGAATTTGGAGTAGTTCCAGCCCATGTTGTCGGACTCACAATGAAATCCTGAGGAATCGGCAATGAAATTAATTTTGCTCCGGTTATATCGCATCTCGACCGCGAGGTACTCCAACCTGCATTTGAATAATAGACATTCATCATGGGTGCATCAGGGGTCATCACAATATAATCTTCATCAATAGTCATACCATAAGCTGTCGCACTTTCAATATGTGCATTAACATATACAGCACCACTTCCAATAGGTGTATTCCAAATAGAAGTATCTGAAAATGGCCATTTTAATGGATCTCGATCTATTGGACTTGGATAATATCCTTGACTCAAAGCAAAATTTAAAGAGCAAAGAGCAATGAACTTAAGAATTATTTTTACTTTCATGGTTTTATTTTTTTCAGTTTCGGTGCTTTTAACTTTGGTGCTAATGGTGCTCTTGGAATACCACCACCGCCTATTGAAGTTGCACTGTTATTATCAACCACGTGTAATTTTGCGAAAATTTTCTCTATATCTCTGCTCCATGGATGATCTATGCTTTGATGACTCATTTTAAATCCCCAGTTTTTTTCAAACTCTTCACTAAACCGTCCATTTGGTCCCCATTCGGTCGCTATTGCATTTACATCCCAAAATGTATCATCAACAATATATGCACCATAATCCTGAAAAGCTTTAGCTAATATTTTTGCCGGTTCTGTTTCCAGCTTTAAGGAGTCAATATTTAATTTAGCTGGCAATGCCAACAATGCACCCATCCTACAAGCTTTCACAATAGGATATGTACGTTCTTTGTAATAATATTTTTCAGCATAATCATCTGATTTGCAGGCAGGCCATCTATATCCTTTTGTTTCGCAATCGTAATATATATTTTTACTGCCAAATAAATTGATTTTCAACGCATGTCTGATTGGACCTGAAGTCGGCGTTAATTCGCCAACCCGTAAAGTTCCCCCAATGGCCGATAGTCCCGAACCTCCATGTGCTCCATATAAACCATTTCCATAGATATCCTGATCTTCAAAAAGATAGCCTGTTGTAGCATAGTTAACATCCTCACAATGAGCAAATGGTTGATTTTGTTTAATAGTTCTGCCATCGGGCATCAAAACTGCAATTCCGGCATTTGGCGTAGCTCCATTCCAAGTTTTGGGGCTGACAATAAAATTCTGTGGTATTGGTACTGAATATAACAAATCGCCGGTTTTTTCGCATCTCGATTTTTTTCTACTCCAACCCGCATCCGATTTGTATATTTCCATTAACTGTTCATTGGGTGTCATAACAATATAATCTTCATCAACAGTCATGTTAGAAATCAATGCAGGTTGCAATTTTGCATCTACATAAACTGCTTTACTCCCTATAGGCATATTCCAAATTGATTTTGTAGAGAAAGGCCATTCCAAAGGATTTCGATCGTTTTTATTTTTATAAGCTGTTTGAGAATTTAAAGCTAATTGAAAAAGAAAAAGGAAAGTGATTAAGAATTTTGTTGATTTTTTCATTCGAAGTTTATTTATTGATTAATTCATCTTCATAAATGGAGGTGCTAACGCTTTACGAGGTATGCCACCACCGCCTATAAATGATTCAGAGTTATTATCAACAACATGTAATGCTGCCATTATCTTTTTTAAGTCTTTACCCCAGGCATTTGACCCATCGGTAGTAAATGTGAATCCCCAGTTTTTCTCAAATTCTACTTTAAACCTACCATCTGGTCCCCACTCGGTAATGAATGCATTTACATCCCATGCAGTATCATCAACAATATATGCTCCATAATCCTGTAAAGCTTGTGCAAGTATCTTAGCAGGTTGAGTTTCAAGATTAAGAGTATTTATATCAATTGTGTTGGGAATTGCTAACAAGGCACCCATTCTACATGCTTTTACAGAAGGAGTAGTTCGTAATTTACCATAAACACTAGATGCATTGCTATCAGCAGTTTTGGCAGGCCATCGAAATCCTTTGGTAGTTTCATCATAATACAAATTTTTGGCAGCATAAACATTCATTTTCAACACATGTCGAATTGGACCGGATGTAGTAGTTAGCTCATCATATCTTAATGCTCCACCTACTGCCGATAAACCGGAACCTCCATGTGCACCATACAATCCATCTCCATAAATATCCTGATCTGGAAAAGAATAGGTTGAGGTTGCATCTCCTCCAATCGTACAGTGTGCAAAAGGTTGTGTTTGTTTTATTGTACGTTTATCGGTCATCAATACAGCTAAACCAGCATTCGGTGTTGTTCCGTCCCAGGTATTTCTGCTAACTTCCCAACTTTGTGGAATTGGTGCTTCAAACAATAATGGTCCTGTAGCTACACATCGATCACCGCTTCCCCAGCCTACATTACTGGTGTAAATTTTCATTAATGGCTCAGTGGGAGTCATTACAATATAGTCTTCATCTACTGTCATTCGTGAAGCTGGTTCTAAATTTGCGGCAACGTAAACTGCCTTACTCCCAATGGGCATATTCCATATAGATGACTCTGAGAATGGCCAACGATAAGGGTTTCGCCTTTCGGTAGTTACACTATCGGTTGGTGGTTTTTTAGTATCATCGATTGGAGTTTTGGTACAACTAATAAGCGATAATAGTGTCAAAATATAAAAAATTGTCTTCATGTGATTAGTTTATATATACATTTCTCTCTACAATTCGATAATGTGTTCCAGGTATCATTTTAGTAATGATTTTCAATGATGTGTCAAGACTTTCATCTTCCGAAAAATGAACAGTTAGCCTTTTATTTGCAAAACGTCCATCCTCATAATTTACAACTACATTATATTTTTGTTCGAGTGCTTTTACTATATTCTTAAAAGTTTCAGATTGAAAAGTCAATCCACCTCTATTTTCTTGTTCTAATTGACGTGAGTTAACCACATTTTTCACATAACTTTCAGTATTGTCATTGTAAATAATTTGCTCATTAGGTAAAAGTATCTCATTAACATTGTTGTTTTCAGTTGTTTTAACTTTAACCTTACCCTCTTCTAATATGGTCGAAACTACTTTCGAATCGGGAAATGCACTTACATTAAAAATAGTTCCCAAAGCCGTTACACCTAAATATTTAGTTTTAACTGTAAATGGCTTCTCAGGATTCTTTGCAACATTGAACTTTGCTTCACCAGTCAATATAACATCTCTTTTGGCTCCATTAAATACTGTTGGATACAGTAGCAAAGTACCCTCTTTCAGTGTTACTTCCGTATCGTCAGATAGCAAAACCTGTTTAGTTTGTCCTATTGGAACGTAGGTTTCTACTATATCTATTTCAACTATATTAGAGTGTTTATCAAACAGAATGTAGGTAACAATTGAACCAACAATTGGTAAAATAAAAATGGCTGCAACCCTTAATATTATAGCATATAAATGAAAAACCGGTACTTTGTCATCTGACTTCATTTTCAATTGTACTTCTTTCAATCTTTCAAATATATCTTCTTCGGTTTCAGAAGGTGTATTTTCCCAAAGTTCGAGCATCATATCTTCTTTAGTTTTCCCAAACGATGTTGATCCCACAAACCAATGATAAAATTGAAGCCGCAGTTCCTTTGAAACATCATTCTCAAAAAAACTTTTAATCATATTTTTTACCTTAACATCACTCATTTTTTTACCCTTTTATTATAAGACAGTTTATTCTATTAAACACGCAATCAGAAATAAATTTTTCCAACAAATAAAATAAAAACAGCTAAAATACCTCTCAGATCAGATAGCGCTAATGAAATATGACTTTCAACGGTACGTTTACTTATATTTAAACGGATAGATATTTCTTCATTTGAAAGCCCTTCCTTTCTGCTTAGTGTAAATATTTTTCTACGTTGCTCTGGCATTTTTTCAATAGCAAGTTCTATCATTAAACTAAGTTCCTTTGCATATAATTCACTCTCTATTAAGTTACTATATGTCGGTAGATTTTGTAATTTAGAGGCATAGTTTTCTTTTACTAATATATGTTCGAAATAATTATAAACAGTATTTCGAGCCATACTGAATAAATACGCCTGAAAGAAATTTACCTCTGAAACCGATGCTCTGTTTATCCATATCTTTACAAATATATCTTGAGCCAAATCATTTGCGTCTGCACTATTCTTTAAAAATCCTTGCAAATAATTCTTAACCTTGGGATAATACTGTAAAAATAAAGTATTAAATGCCTCATGATTACCTGAGCCTAATTGTTTAAGCAATTTTATTTCTTCGTTTTTATCCATAAAGTAATCTTAAATTGTTGAGCACAAATATAGTTATATTATTACTTCTCTCTCTATTCTTTTTTGATTAGTTGAATAGCAAATCCACCACCCGAAGCCATTTTAATTTCCAACGACTTTATGGTTAAAGGAAATGTAAAGCGTTTATAATCACTAGCTATTCGATTAGCATTTACACCATCTGTAAACATCACGACTTCATATTTACCCGCAGGTAAAAACGAAAAATCAACTTTCAATGTCCTTATATTCCAATTTGTAAGTCCACCTACAAACCAGTTATTCCCTTTTCTTCGAGCTGTAACTATGTATTCACCTATTTGAGCTGAAAGTATTTTTGTTTCATCCCAAACAGTTGGAACTGAAGCAATAAATGTTATGCTTTCTTTTTCTTTTAAATAATTTGTTGGATTGTCACACAACATAGAAAGAGGCGATTCAAATACAATATATTGAGCTAACTGCCTGCATCTTGTACCCTGACTCATTGGTTCACTATAAATTGCTCTAAAATTTTCTTTTATTGCATTTCGCATTGCGCCTTGAGTATAATCCATTGGTCCAGCTAACATACGAATAAATGGTACAGTAACATCATAATCTACCATACCGGTCAGATTTTTTGTCCACTTCATTTGCTCCATTCCATAAACACCTTCTATATTAAGTACATTCGGATAGGTTCGTTGCAAACCTGTAGGTTTATAAGCTCCATGAAAATCAAGTATCAATTTATGTTTAGCTGCAATTTCTGAAAGTCGGTAAATATAATTTACCATCCATTGGTCATCTCTATCCAAAAAATCAACCTTAAATCCTTTTACTCCTAGTGTGGCATAGTATTTACATATTCCCTCCATATCTTTTTCAATAGCATACATTCCAGCCCATAGTATGATGCCAACTCCTTTTTTTGAAGCATAATCGCAAAGTTCTTTAATATTTATTTCAGGAACAACATGCATCAAATCTGCTTTTAGATTTACTGCCCAACCTTCGTCTAATATTACATACTCTAAACCAAAAGCAGCAGCAAAATCAATATAATATTTGTATGTATTATTATTTATTCCTGACTCAAAATCCACACCTGATATATTCCAGTCATTCCACCAATCCCATGCTACTTTTCCGGGTTTTATCCACGATATATCTTTAATTCTTGATGAAGAAGCAAGTCTATAAACCAAATCATTATTCGCAAGACCATTATCATTTGTTACGGCAACACATCTCCAAGGGAAACTACGCGTTCCTTTAGTTTTGGCAATAAACATTTCCCGCTCACTAACCAATAATTGCAATTTGTTATGTCCACCTTGCTCTACAATTTTTGGATAAGCAGCAAAAACGCCAGTTAAGATATTATTTCCATTTTGATTTTGTAAATACATACCGGGATAATCTTCCAAATCAGCTTCTGTAATACAAAGATTTATTCCACCTTCTGCCACTGCCATTAATGGCAAAAAAGCTAACCGCTTCACATTCATTTTAGATAGCGGTATTTTTGTATATGTACTTTCGAAGGAATTAAAAAATTGAGCATTTAAATTTAATGTGTCAGTTGCTCTGACCCAAGGAATATAAGCCATATTAATGTTGTTGAGATTAAATTCCGCAATCTCATTTTTAATTACTAGCTCTCCTTTTCTAATTGTTTCAAAACGGTATGCCATCCCATCATTATAAAGTCGAAACACTAGCGAATAGTTATTTTTAAATTTTAATTGAATTGAATTGAAATTATCAATTACTTTATTTTTCTTGTAAAAGGGAGAAGATATTGTGTCTCGATTAGTTACCTTATTTATTGATGATATTGAGGAATTTTTTCCAAGAATCTCATTTGTTGCCAATGTCATTGCAATTCTTGAGTCCGAAATTAATAATGTGTCGTTTCGCATCAATGACCATTTTATATCATTGCCAACTAAAATTTTAACCTTCAATTGTCCATCAGGCGATTGACAATTTATTTGCTTTTGTGAGTAAACTGTTGAGGTTAAGATACATATTAACCCTAAAAATAAGGAACTGTGTTTGTTCATTTTGAAATAGATGAGTTTATATTAGATTCACAGGAAATTTTGTCATTATTATGACAGCTCTCAATACCAATACACGCAATCAAAAGAAAAATCATTTTAAAACTCTATATAATTTTCGAACTACTACAAACTCTGAATTAGTCCATATTGTCCTCAAAGTTCTTTTTAAAAACTACACAAATCAGAATATTACATACCAGCGAACCTTACAATTGAATCATTAGTATTTAATACTGTGCACTTATTAGTTTTTCATGACGTGTATCTATTAGTATTTCGTGCAGTAAAGTGTATTTCTTTTCCACCAAATGGCTAAATGTTCATAATCCCAGCGGGCTTGAAAAAATTTACCGTTTTATAGATACGCAAAAAATATTTTATACATGTATTATGTTTAATCAGAAAAATAGTACATTTGCAAACCACTACGAATTATGTAGTGGTTTGCAAATACAAATATGTCGGAATTACTAGAAAAGAACAAAAATGCAAGTTGGGACAGATTTCTTGTTGAACTACAGGAAAAAGGTCGGTATGCTTTCACATTCGACGATTTACGCAACTATTTTGATTTATCAGAAGAATCACTTTTACAAGGTCTTTTCAGGTATAAACAAAAGAAACAGGTAGCACAAATTCGGAAAGGTTTCTATGCTATAATTACTCCTGAATATTCTAAACAAGGAATGCTCCCTTACCACTTGTTCATTGATGATTTGATGAAGTTCCTGAACAAGCCTTATTATGTGGCATTGCTATCCGCTTCAGCTTTATACGGAGCAGCTCATCAGCAACCCATGGAGTATTTTGTAATCGCTCAAACACCGGCACCACGAAGTATTAATAGCAAGAAATTAAAGATTTCACTTCTGTCAAAAAACACATGGGAACAAGATGATATTATTCAAAAAACATCCGATGCAGGTTATATAAATGTATCCTCACCCGAATTAACCGCATTAGATTTATAGGTATAAGCGGTTAGACCGCCCAATTATTTCACTGTATTTAAACGCTTTGGTTCATATTGAACCATCCTTTTCATAAGGGTATCAAAGATTATATCCATATTATTTCGTCTATTATA
>Ga0247840_10002813_pt1 | contig 30361 bp, 20 predicted proteins | sample LaCruzMarch2015__FD_192404 | JGI IMG/M metagenome (GOLD analysis project Ga0247840, IMG submission 192404) | Freshwater microbial communities from meromictic Lake La Cruz, Castile-La Mancha, Spain - LaCruzMarch2015_17m | ecosystem: Environmental > Aquatic > Freshwater > Lake | place: Spain...
AGATCCAGTTCGTCATGACAGTCGGCGATACCGGCCAGGTCGCGTTCCTGGAGGATGGCGGTCGCGAAGCGCGGCTCGGCGAAGATCATCACCCCGGCGGCGGACTGGAGCAGGTGGGCGCAGGTGCGTGAGCCGACCACCAGGAAGAAGGTGTCGTGCATCTTGCGGTGCAGCCAGACGATGCTGCTGAGCCCGCAGAAGACCTCGCACTGGCCGGACTCGCGCAGGATCTGCGGTAAGGCGGCGCCGCGGGCGCCGGGCGACGTGGGCACGGCGCCGCTCACAGGGCCGTCTCCGCCTGCCCGATGGGCGCGGGGCCGCCTGGGGCCGCGGCGGATTCGCGGGCCTGTTGGAGGCGCGCCGCCCGCAGCTTGAGCAGGAACTGGGTGGCGTTGATCACATAGGTCGCATAGGCGGCCAGGGCCAGCCACATCAGGTCGCGGACGGACAGCAGGTCGAAGGCCAGCGCGACCAGGTAGGCCGTGTGCAGGGCCAGCACCAGCATGCTGAACACGTCTTCCCAGAAAAAGGCGGGGGCGAACAGGTAACGGCCGAAGACCACCTTCTCCCAGATCGACCCGGTGATCATGATCAGGTACAGGACCAGGGTCTTGACGACGATGGAGATGGTCGCGGCCTGGGCCCCCTCGCCGGTGGCGAGATAGCGCAGGACCAGCCCCAGGCTGATCAGAAATACAATGAATTGGAGGGGGGCGAGGATGCCCTGGACCAGGGTCCAGGGGGATGCATCGCGGCGCTTGCGCTCCTCCGGCGTGTAAAGGGGCATGCTCTGGCGGTACCTGAAATCAAATGATTGGTTTCTTGGCGAACTACGCCGCGCGGACCGGCCGTGACCGCAGTTTGGTCGGCGGGTCCGGGGACGGGGGCGCGGTCGGGGCCGAAGCCGTTGCCACGGCGCACAATCTAGCCTTGTGGTGGGCGAGTGTCAATGCAAGTTGACGTAGTGGAAACTTGACATTCCCGGCCGAGTAGACAGACTTGGGATACCCTTAAGAGCCGATGCGGACCTTTCCGCACTGGTCCTGCGGGTGCGACCCGGTCATCTTATCTCAAGTCTGCGCGAGGGTAGTCACTGTGATGCGCTCTGTCCCCCCGGTTGCCCTCGCCGGCTTCGTGCGGTCCCGCTTGGGCCCGGTTGCGTCCGGTGCGCGTCCCGTGTGCCGCCCTGAGGCCGGGCGGGCGGGTCGGCTGTGAACGCCCCGGGCGCCCTGGCCGAGCGCATCGACGGCAAGGTCGCGGTCGACCTGCTGCGCACCGTCGGCGATATCTCACTGGTGCTCGACGCCAAGGGCACCATCCTCGACTGCGCCATCGGTAACGAGGCCCTGTCGCAAGAACTGGGCGGCGACCTGCGGGGCCGCCCCTGGCTGGACACCGTCACCAGCGACAGCCGTCCGCGGGTCGCGGCCATCCTGCGCGAGGCCCGCGCCGAGTGGCCGGGGGAGTGGCGCCAGGTCAGCCAGTTGGGGCGCCCGGGCCGCGAGGTGCCGGTCCAGTATCGCGCCATCCGCTTCGGCAAGCACGGGCAGATCCTGGCCGTCGGGCGGGAGCTGCAGGCGGTGGCCTCGCTCCAGCAGCAATTGGTCGACGCCCAGCAGGCCCTGGAACGCGACTACTGGCGCTTCCGCCAGATGGAGACCCGCTACCGCCTGCTGTTCCAGAGCGTCTCCGAGGCGGTGCTGATCGTCGATGCGGGCCTGCGCCGGGTGGTGGAGGCGAATCCCGCGGCGGCCCTGCTGCTGGGCGACAGCGCCAGCCGGGTGGTGGGGCGGCCCTTCCCCGAGGGCTTCGACCCCGAGAGCACCCGCGCCATCGAGGCCCTGCTCGGCAGCGTCTTCGCCAGCGGCAAGGTGGACAGCGTGAGCGTGCGCCGCCGCGACGCGGCCGGGGAGATCGTCGTCTCCGCTTCCCTGTTGCGCCAGGACGACACGACCCTGTTCGTGGTCCGGATCTGCCCGCTGCCGACCGACCCCGGGGCCGCCGTGCTCCCCGACAACGAGGCCAAACTGCTCAAGGCCGTCGCGGCGGCGCCCGACTCCATCCTGATCACCGACGCCGAGGGCCGCATCCTGGCCGCCAATCGCGCCTTCCTGAATCAGGTCGAACTGGCCAACGAGCACCTGCTGCGCGGCCAATCACTCGACCGCTGGCTGGGCCGCGCCGGGATCGACCTCAACGTCCTCCTGAGCACACTGCGCCAGCACGGCACCCTGCGGCTCTTCAAGACCACGCTGCGCGGTCAATACGGCACCACCGCCGATGTCGAGATCTCGGGCGCTGCCATCGAACACGGACCCTTGCCCTGCTTCGGCTTCTTCATCCGCGACGTCGGCCGGCGGCTGGGCAACGGCGAGCAGACCAGCGCCGGCCTGCCGGTGTGGGTCGCCCAATTCACCGACCGCGTCGGCAGCGCCCCGCTCAAAGACCTGGTGCGCGAATCCACCGACCTCATCGAGCGGTTGTGCATCGAGGCGGCGTTGAAGCTCACCGGCGGCAATCGTGCCTCGGCGGCGGAATTGCTGGGCTTAAGCCGGCAGAGCCTTTATGTCAAGCTGGCGCGGTATGGGATCGGGGGGGAGGTGGTGGCGGAGGCGGAGTGATCTTGCAAGGCGCTTGCCCAGACTCCCGCGCCGGACGGGGCATTCGCCCCGTCCATGACGTTTTCTTTGAACCTACGGACCTGTGGTAAACATCGGCGACGGAATAAACGTTCGGGACGGGGCGAATGCCCCGTCCCGCCGCGAGAGGCCGGCGCACGGCTTGCAGTGCCCGGACATTGCAACTGTGGCAGGCAACCTCTTTCAGCGCGAACAATTCCTCGCCCTGAATCAGGACGAGGCATTTTTTATCTCGTTTTCCTGGCTTGATACTCATTGGGTACGGTGGTTGAGTGTTTGACGAACCGGCCGTCGGGATACCCCCTCAAGGCTCGATGCCCAGAGCGCGGAGCCGCTCGGCCAAGCGATCTGCGCGCTCGCGCTCCTGCTGCGCCTGCGCCCGCTCCCGGTCTGCCCGTGCGGCCTCCTGCCGCATGCGCTCCGCAAGCTCGACTGAACTCAAGAACCGCTGCCCTTGAGGATGGAAGATCTCCAGACCCTCGCCGGTCGAGGCAAAGCGGATGCCCAGTCGCGGGCTGGTCCAGCCCTTGATGTGCGCCATCCGGCGCAACCGACCGTCCTGGCGCAGCCAGACCTCCAAGAGGTTGCCGGGTGGATCGTAGACGTAGTACTCTTCGACCCCGAAACTGTCGTAGAAGCCGAGCTTATCGGCCATCTCCTTGGCGCTGTTGGAGGGCGAGAGGATCTCGAAGACCACCTGCGGGGCGATCCCGCCTTCTTCCCACTGCTTGTAGCAGCCGCGCCGCCCCTTCGGCCGACCGATTGCGACCATCACGTCCGGGGCCACCGGCCCCGCTACGCGCCGGTCGGGGACCGGGTACCACAGCAGGTCGGCGGCGACGAAGACCTGCGGGTCCTGGGCGAACAGGATCTCCAGGTTCTCCTTGATCTTGACCATCCAGTCGTACTGTTCGGTGTTGTCCGCCATCGGCTGGCCGTCGCTCTCGGGATAGGGGTCGTCGGGATCGAAGTGGGCGAGAGGATTCATGGCGCTGGGCGTCCTCTTGTAAGTCAAAGTGGCAGCATACCGAAATGACTCCGAGCGCGGTAGGACCGCGGACTGTGTGCGGTGGGCGGGGCGGGGGGGCGAACTCGTTGGTTCGCGCAGCGGACCCGGGCCCGACGGTGCATTCGCCCCGTTCAGGACGTTTTTCCGGGCCGACGGGCCTGTGGTAAGCCCCGGCGGCCCGGGCTGGACGGGGCATTCGCCCCGTCCATGACGTTTTCTCCGGACCTGCGGACTCGCGGCAAACATCCGCGACGGAATGAACGTCCGGGACGGGGCGAATGCCCCGTCCCGCCGCGAGGGCTCTGCGCGATACTGAGAATTCCGTCCAGACCAGAACCTGGAACGGTGGAGGACTGACCGGTGAGTTCCGCAAGGCAGAGATACGGAAGGCCCGAGGCGGGATTGCGCCTGCGGCTGCACACGATCATCTTCGAGGCCGACACGCGCGCCGGCCGGGCCTTCGACCTGGCCCTGCTCGTCGCGATCCTGGTCAGCGTGTCGGTCGTGATCATGGACAGTGTCGAGCGCATCGCCGCGCGCTATGGCGACCTGCTCGAGGCGCTGGAGTGGTTTTTCACTCTCTTGTTCACGGTGGAATATGCCGCCCGCCTGTGGTGCGTGCGGCAACCGGGCCGCTATGCGCGCAGCTTCTTCGGCATCGTCGACCTGCTCGCGTTCCTGCCCAGCTACCTGGTGCTACTGTTTCCCCATGCGGTGGCATTTCAGGGGATACGCGTCCTGCGTTTGCTGCGTGTCTTTCGGATTCTGAAGCTCGGCGCCTACATTACCGAGTACCGTGCCTTGGGACGGGCACTGCGCGGCAGCGCGCGCAAGATTCTGATCTTTCTCTCCGTCGTGTTGATGGCCGTGCTGCTGCTCGGGACCGCCATGTACGTGGTCGAGGGCCCCGAGCACGGCTATACCAGCATCCCGACCGCCGTGTATTGGGCCATCGTGACCATGACCACGGTGGGTTATGGGGACCTGACGCCCCACACGGACCTTGGAAAACTGATCGCCTCGGTGATGATGCTGCTCGGTTGGGGCATCCTGGCCGTTCCCACCGGTATTGTCACCGCCGAGATGACCGCACGGCGCTTCAACCGCCCGCCGACGACCCGCACCTGTCACGAATGCCTGAGCGAAGGGCATGAGCCGGATGCCAGGTTCTGCAAGGACTGCGGGGCCTCGTTACCCGCGTACACGCATGACTGATGAGCGGGGTTCTTCCGGGGCGGACACGCTCGGCGACGCAATGAACGTTCGGGACGGGGCGAATGCCCCGTCCCGCCGCAGGTCGTCGTTGTCGTAATCGTGGTCGGATTATTCGATTACGACAACGACAACGACAACGACAACGACAGCGTACCCGGGATCTCGGTCACCACATCGGTTCCGATCGCACCCGCATTACCTGTTGGACTTGCATCATCTCAGCGCTGCGCCGTGTTGCTCTTGAGAGCAAAGCCGGGCGGTGTCTTCTGCCAGGGGTAGCCCTTGGCGGCCATCTCGTAGCCCCGGGCAAAGAGCTTGCGCATATACTGGGTATCGAAATCCTCCTTGCGCTGCGCCGTGAAACTGTCCGGGATATAGGCCAGGTTGAAATCGACACCATCGCGCTGGGTGGTGAGATAAATGCGAAAGAGATCGCCGATCCCTTGGGTCTGGATCAGCGAGGAGATCGCCCGCCCGGCGATGGTCATGGTGCTGCGGTCCACCTGCGCCCATTCCGGGTCCAGCCGGCTGTTGCGGATGATATAGGCCCGCCGTTCACGCTGCGCGGTGCCGAGTTTGCGCGCCCCCGCCTTGATGTCGAGCGAGGGGGGGTAGACGAACACCTGTGCCGTGGCACCGCCGTCCACATGCATCTCCTGATAGCGGCGGCCGTCCACCTCGACATCGATCATGGTCGGGGGAAAGGCGCCGGGGATGGCGGCGGAGGCCACCATCAGGGTGCGAAACAGTTCCAGTGCCTTGGGATCGCGGCTCACCGCCAGTTTGCTCAGGTTCCAGATGACCCCGCGGCGCGCATCGAGATCCGTGGTCCCGACCAGGAGTAGGCGACCCTTGGCATATTCGCCGGCGATGACATCCAGGAACGCGCGATCGACATGTTTGGCAATCAGCTTCCACAGAGGGGCATTGTCGGCCATGGCGTCGCCGGTCAGCGCCACGATGAGGTTGCGCGGTTGGGCGATGTCCTTGGCGGAGATCGTCGTATAAACCTGCTTCAGCGTGGCGTCGTAGGCCGGCCCCGCAAAGGCGAAGGGGGCGGTCAGTGCCCCGGTGCTGATGCCGGTGACCAACTTGAACGCGGGCCGGTTGCCGGCGACGGACCAACCATTGAGCAGTCCGGCACCGAAGGCGCCGTCGTCACCGCCGCCGGAGATCGCGAGGAAGACGGCCGGCGGCAGCGGGCCGCGGTGACCCTGACTGGCCAGGTAGGCTTGCTCGCGCGTGACGGACTCCGCCGCTTCGCGGGCCATCGCCGCCTGATCCAGCGGGTTGCCGATGCGGTACCGGATATTCGCCATTCCCGGAATCTGCGCCTGAGCCTGCAACCCTGGCGGAACGGCCGGTTGGCGGGTCAAGGTGGTGCAACCCTGGACGCATAGCAGGACGAGCAGCCCGATCAGGGTCGTGATCGTCGTGCGCGGGTTCGGTGCTGTCAGTCTCATGACGATGTGCTCAGCTTAGGGGTTGGTGGAGGTCGCTCACGCGCCGCCTGTCATTGTACCGGAAGCCATCGCGCCAGGTACCGCGCGGGCCGCCATGATCATCGTTGCGGCCTGCTGCCACCTGCTGGAGTCCAAGGCTTCAGCCTTACCGTGAACGTCGCGCCGGGGGCGCGCTCCAATTCGCCCTCCCCCTCTGGGAGAGGGCGGGGTGAGGGAACGCCCATGGCGACCGCAACGTTCATCTTTCGGGTGGCGCGGGCGCCATTGCCGTTCGCCGGTGTTTGCCTGATTTCGAATTCATGCAATCGGCTCCTGGGACTGGCCCGACGCGCCCGTCTGCGCGCGGTAACGCGCCACGGCCGTCGGTAGATTGACGAGCATCCGTTCGCGACCGAGTGTCGCGCCGAGCGGCGAGCGCTGGACCATACCGAGCGCCTGCGGATTGAGCGCCACCAACCAGAGCAGGCCGCCGCGGCTGCGCAGCCGCTCCTCGCCCTCGCTGAGCATCTTGAGCGCCGAGTACTCGATGTCGGGCACCGCGCTGAAGTCGAGCGCCACGACCCGCGGCGCGGTGGCATCGATGAGTGCCCACAGCTGCTCGCCGATGCGCTGGGCATTGGCGAAGAAGATCTGTCCCTCGGGGCGCACGATCAGTAGTCCGGGGATGTCCTCATCCTCTGGATGCTCGTCGGACCTTGGACGAAACACCTCGGTACCGGGCTTGCGGCCGAGGACGTAGAGACGGGGGTGGGCGGCCTGATAGGCCAGGGCGACCAATGAGACGATGATCGCCACCAGGATCCCTTTGAGCGTCCCGAGCAGCACCACCCCGACACAGGCCGTCAGCGCCCAGAGAAACTCCATGCGCCTGATCCGCAGGATGTCACGGAACTCCGCCGGCTGGATCAGGCCGATCGAGTACACGATCACCACGGCCGCCAGGGTCGCCTGGGGCATCAGCCCCATCAGCGGTGCGAGCAGGATCAGGGTCGCGACGGCGACCGCGGCCGTCGTGAGTCCCGCGACCTGGGTGCGGGCCCCGGCGCGCCGATTCACCGCCGTCTGCGAGGTGCCGCCGCCCGCGGGCATGCAGCTGAAGAAACCGCCGACGACATTGCCGAGGCCCGTGGCCAGCAACTCCCGGTTCGGCGCGGGGCGGGGCTCGCCGCGCCCCGCGAAGGCCCGCGCCGCGGCGATGGACTCGGTGAAGCTCATCAGGGCGATGCCGAGCGCGCCGGGCCAGAGCTGTTCGACCAGCCCCAGGCTCGGCGCGGTGAAGGACGGCAGCCCTTGGGGGATGTGGCCCACCGTCTCTACGCCAAGACTCTGCAGCGCGAGCAGGCCCGAGGCGGCAATACCGAGTGCGACGGCGACCAGCGGAGCCGGGGCGCGCGGGGCCAGCCGCTCGAGCCCTACCAGGACGGCCAGCATCGCGGCGCCGACCGCGAGCGTCGCGAGCGAGGTCTCGGGCAGATGGTGAACGAGCGCCAGCAGGTTTTGCAGGAAGGAGCCCTTGTCGAAATGGATGCCGAGCAGCTTCGGCACCTGATCCAGCACGATGATGAGCCCCACCCCCGCCTTGAAGCCGGTCAGCACCGGCTCGGAGATGAAGCTGGCAACGACCCCCAGGCGCAGGATCGCGGCCAGGATCAGCATGACCCCGACCAGGAGGGCAAGGGTCGCGGAGGCGGTCAGCAGCCCCGCCGCATCCCCGCCCGGCACCACCAGCGCGAGTTGGGTCCCGGTCAGGATCGCCAGCGTCGTGGTGGTGCTGACGCTCAATGGCCGCGAGGTCCCCAGGATCGCGTAGATCACCATGGGGATGAAGGCGGTGTAGAGCCCCACCTCGACCGGCAGCCCGGCGACCGTGGCATAGGCCATGGCCTTGGGGACGACCACCGCCGCGGTGCTCAAACCGGCGACGAGATCGGGGCGCAGCCACTCGCCGCGGTAACCGCGGATCCAGTCGAGGACGGGAAGGCCGCCTTGTGAAGCGTTAGCACCCACCGCATGCACTCCTCACTGTTTGGTCAACCGAGTTCTCGCCCCGACCCTGCCGTTGGTGGGCGCAGTGATCGGAGCCGCGAGCAGCCGCGATACGAGGGCGAAGACCATCGCGCTCGACCGCTCAGCGCCCGTTGAGCGCCTCATCCGGCCAGTAGCGGGAACCGGTCAGCTCGGCCGCGACCATCCATCCCTTCCCGGTCAACACGAACACCGCCTTGCCGTCGGTGAAGCGCAGCCCGACCTGCTTCTTTTCATCGCCCGCCATGGCGCCCACCGCGGCCGATGCGTCCAGGCCCTCGGCAACGAATGAATCGAAGCTGGCGCGGTCCTCGAACAGGATCACGAGCTGGGAGGCGAAGCCGCCGAGTCCAACGCTCAAGCCCGCGCCGGTGGTCGCCATCTTCATGTAAACACGCGAGCCGGACTTGGCGTTGACCGCAACTCCGCGCCCGTAGCCCGCGACGACATAGAAGCTCGCCTCCCGTTTGTCGAACACCGCGTAGCCGGCGCTGCGATCGAACAAGGCGCGGCTGCCCCGCTCCTGCGCAAACAGTCGCCGCAGCGTCGTCTTGGCCATCGTATCGAGCTTGGCCCGGGTCGCCGCGGGCGTGGCCTCGTCGCTCAGGCTCTTCTTGGTCGAATCCACGGTGCCCTTGACTGCGCCGGCGGCCTTGCCCGCCGCCTCCCCGGCGGTATCCACCGCACCCTTGGCCGTATCGCCGACCGCTTTCGCGGCCTTCGCCGTGCCCTCTTTCAGGCTGTCGAAGAGCTCGGCGCTCGCGAGCGGGGGTGCGAGCACGAGCAACAGTGCGACAAGAGAATGGATTTTCATCTGTCTAAAGACTCCGATTCAATGCCCGCCGAAGACCAGCACCTGCATCGGCAGCAGCAGTGCCTGGATGCGCAGGATCATCGCGTGCACGAGGCCGACCGTATCGATGGCGTGCAGCCCGAAGCGGTGCAGCGCGCCGATATCGCTGGACTGCAGCGCCTCGTGATTGCTGGTATAGGCGTTGGCGATACAACTGCCGCCCTGCGGCAGGGCGTCGAGCTGGCCCGGGTAGAGCGGCTCCATGATGACCGTAATGGTGCCGGGGACGGCCATCTGCTGGACATCGAGCAATTGGTCGGTCTGGCGCACCTGGCCGGAGGCGATGACATTCTGGACCTCGGTCACGACCACCGGGACGATCTTCCAGGGCATGGCGATACAGGTGACCTCCCCGATCATACCCACCTTCATCACCTGCGCCTCGATCTGCCCGAAACCGGCCACCAGGCCCGTGGCGCGGCGCTCCGGTACCAGGATGCCGGCCGGCTTTATCATCGGGTTGACCACATCGCCCGGCCGCAGTGCGAACTGTTGCAGGACCCCGTCGGTCCCGGCCACGACCAGGGTCTTTTTGAGGTCGACCCGGGCCTCCTGGAGCGCCGCCTCGGCGCTCGCCTTCTCGGCTGGGAGCTCGACCTCGAGCGCCGACAGGGTGCCGGTGCGGGCCGCCAGGGCGGCCTCGACGACCCCCTTTTGGGTGTCGACCTGTACGCGCAACCGTTCGATATCGCGCACCGCGACCGAACCGGGGCTGCGGCGCTGCACCTGCTCCCGGGCCGCGAGTTCATCGACGACCTGCTTGAGCGCCGCGCGCGCCTGCACGACCCGGGCGTCCGCCTCCGCCAACTGGGACTTGGCCCCGCCCATGGCGGCCTCGACCTCCGCGATCTTGCGCTGGGCCGTGGCCGCCGCCGCCTCCTGTTCGGTGCTGTCCAGCCGGAACAGGGGTTGCCCGGCCGTCACCCGTTGATTGAGCTCGACGAAGGTCTCGGCCACCCGGCCGACCTTCTCCGGCATGATGGTCACGGTGCGGAACATCGAGTTGGCGGCCTTGGTGGCGGGATGAAAGTAGAAGATCGTCGTGATCAGGCTCAAGGTGAGGAGCAGGCAGAGGGTGATCCCCCAGCGCAGTTCATACCAGACCGTAAACAGGGTGATCTCGCGTCCCAGCCGCTTGCCTTGCACGAAGCGGCGAAAGAGGAAGTCCGGCAGGATCGTCAGCATCGAACACAGTAACAGCTCGACCATGGCTCAGCCCCCACCCTGCTCGGTGGGCTGAGCCTCGGCCGACACCGGCGCCTCCCGGGCCGCCGGCACCGCCGCCGGCGGGGGCTCGGCGCCGGCAGCGATCCGCTCGAGCGAGCGGGCCATCGATGACAACGGCGTCATGAAGTCCGGCAAGGGCACCAGGGCAAGCAGCAGTCCGGCGATCCAGAAGGCGTGGTTGTGGGTGAAGAGGGCCAGCAGCGCCAGCACCGCGACGAGCTCGAACTGCACCTTCTGGCCGCGATGCGCCATCTGCTCCGGAAGCGCATGGAGCTTGAAATAGAAGATGCCGATGCCGATCACGGCGAGCAGCACGAACATGGTCATCACCACGAACAGCACATCGGTCTCCCCCGGCGCCGTGACGAAGGCGGGCAAGTGGTGCGTTGCGGCCGGGTGTAGCGGCTCCGCCATCAGTGTATCTCCAACTCGGACGTGTTTAGGCCGGGACCGGGTTTCATACCGGTCCTTGGGGTCCTCGAGGTCCCGGTAGAGCCGGCCAGCGGTGCAATCGAGCAAAAGCCCCATCCCCGGCGGCCATCCTACCGACTGATCGGCAGGTCGCCGGGCAGGATCTCGGCGGCGACCATCCCGGCGCAGTTGACCGGGACCTTGGGACCTTAGCGGTGCCGGACGGGGGGAGCGTAGCACACTTCGGCCTCGTCGAGATCGTCGCCGGCTGCGCCCAGGCTGGGTTGACCCGCAGGGGCTCGCGGGTGTCCAGGGTGCCTGCGACCTCGGCCGCTCTCGCCCTGTTGTGATAACCTGACCAGGGCTCGCAATGAACCAACCTGCTGCCGCAGGCCGAGCGGGAAGGCGCGGACCCGGAGCATCCGCGTCCGCGCAACGCCTGATCTACCGCTTCGACCCGGCGGCGCTACTGATCCAGCCTAAGCAGGATGGGGGAGCCGCGGCCCTGGATGAGGCTCCATCCGCCTGCTGTCGACCCTGTATCGCGCAAGGATCTATCATGAATAATCCCTCTCTTGGGCGTGCGTTGCGGGTGCCCCTCGGCCGCGTCGCGCTGCTGCTGTGTCTTGGCGGTGCCGCGACCGTCGTGGCCCGGACCCTGGAGGTGGGGCCTGACAAGCCATTCCAACTGCCCTCCGCCGCGGCCGCGCAGGCGCAGGATGGCGACCTGATCCGGATCGCGCCGGGCCGGTATGTCGACTGCGCGGTGTGGAAGGCGAATAACCTGGTCATCACGGGGACGGGACCTGCGCAGGACACGGTCATCGCCGACCAGTCCTGCGGCGGCAAAGGGCTGTTCCTCACGGATGGCGCCGGCATCACGGTGCGTAACCTGACCCTGACCGGCGCCCGGGTGCCGAGCAGGAATGGGGCTGGTATCCGTATGCAGGCCGACAATCTCACCGTCGAGGGGGTGCGCTTCATCGACAATGAGAACGGGATCCTGGTCAATACGGATGTGCACGGCCGGCTGCTGGTGCGCGACAGCGAATTCGTCCACAACGGCGTCTGCTCGCCGTGCGGGCACGGGATCTATGCCGGCCCCATCGACCTGGTGCGGGTCGAGCGCTCCCGGTTCTTCCAAACGCGCGAGGCACACCATATCAAGTCGCGCGCGCTGCGCACGGAGGTGATCGACAGCGACCTTCAGGACGGACCCGATGGCACCTCGAGCTACCAGATCGAGGCACCCAACGGCGGGGCGGTGCTGGTGCGCGGCTGTACCATCGAGAAGGGTCCGAAGAGTGAGAACCACACCGGCGCGATCGTCATCGGCAAGGAGGGCGTGAAGCATCCGACGCCCGAGATCCTGGTCGAGAACAACCGCTTTCGGGTCGATGGGGACTATCATTCGTTCCTGGTCGTCAACGAGTCCGTGACCGGCGCCGTGCTCAAGGGCAACCATCTCTCGGGTTCGGCCAAGGCGCTGCTTGGCAATGGGGAGGTCCACTGAACTCGACGCGTGCGTGTCTTAATGTGTGGGCAAGCGATGGGTTTCGCTGCGCTCTACCCATCCTACGGCGCATGCGATGCCGCACGTAGCGCTCCGCCGCCCGCATCGGCATGAGAGATGATGGATTTCGACACCCTCGACACCCTGCGTACCCACCACCCCGGCTGGCGGCTGTTGCGCTCTGACCATGCCGCGCTGGTGGCGAGCTTTCTGGCGCGTGTGTTCATCGCCCCGAACGTGCGGGTGATGGCAGCCGCCGACCTGGCCGAGGCGCTCGAGGACGCGCTGTATGACCTGCGCGAGCGCCTGGGCGCGGACGCCTTCCCGAAGTCCGCGCTCAGCTACCTGAACGACTGGGCCAGTCCGGACAAGGGCTGGCTGCGCAAGTTCTACGCCCAAGGCTCGGACGAGCCGCAATTCGACCTGACACCGGCGACCGAGAAGGCCATCGCCTGGCTTGGTACCCTGACCGAGCGCGCCTTCGTCGGCACCGAGTCGCGCCTGTTGACGCTCTTTGCCCTACTCAAGCAGATGTCCGAGGGGAGCGAGTCGGACCCGGCCAAGCGCATCGCCGACCTGCATCAGCGACGCGACGCGCTCGACGCCGAGATCGCCCGGGTCGCGGCGGGTGATCTGCCGCTCTTGGACGACACCGCGGTCAAGGATCGCTTCCAGCAGTTCACCCAACTGGCCCGCGACCTGCTGAGCGACTTTCGTGAGGTAGAATACAACTTCCGCCTGCTGGATCGGCGGGTGCGCGAGCGGATTGCGCTCTGGGAGGGTGCCAAGGGGGCGCTGCTGGAGGAGATCATGGGTGAGCGCGATGCGATTGCCGACTCCGACCAGGGGCGCAGCTTCCGGGCCTTCTGGGACTTTCTGATGTCCAGCAGCCGGCAGGAGGAGTTGACCGACCTGTTGGCCCGGGTCCTGGACCTGCCGCCGGTGGCACAATTGAAGCCGGACCCGCGCACCAGGCGGGTCCACTACGACTGGCTTGAGGCCGGCGAGCATACCCAACGCACCGTGGCGCAGCTCTCGCAGCAACTACGGCGCTTTCTGGACGATCAGGCCTGGCTTGAGAACCGCCGCATCATGGACATCCTGCACGGCATCGAGGCCAAGGCCCTGGCGCTGCGCGACACCCCGCCGCCGGGCGAAGTGATGAGTATCGCGGAATCCGCCGCCACGGTCGAATTGCCCCTGGAGCGGCCCCTGTTCACCCCCGCCCGGCGGCCGCTGATCGCGGATATCGTCCTGGAGGCGGGCGATTCCGATTGCGATGCGGCCGGGCTTTACGATCAAATCGTGGTCGACCCTGCCCGGCTTGCCCGCCATATCCGCCACGCCTTGCAGGATCGCGCACAAGTCACGCTGCGCGAGTTGACGCGAACTCAACCCTTGCAGCAGGGCCTGGCGGAATTGGTCGCCTATCTGCAGTTGGGCAGCGAGTCATTCAAGATCGCGGTCGATGAGGACACCCAGGAACTGATCGTCTGGCAGGCCGTAACGAGCGGCGGCGAACCGGTTGAAAGGCGCGCCCGGCTGCCGCGCGTCATCTTTGTGAGGTGAGGCGATGGAAGAACCAACCCCGGTCGGTACCGGCGCGGACCTGTCGGCGCTCGCGATCACCCTGCTCAAGGGGGTGATCTACCGCGAGGGCGACGAGCGCCTGTGGGGCGGCCTGCTCAACCTGCAGGCCCGGGTGCGCGACTATGTTGCGATCCTGGGCCTCGACCTGGTGCTCGACGAGGCCGAGGGCTATGCCTTCCTGAAGAGCCGCCCCGAGACGGCCGAGGACGAGGCCGCGGTGAAACTGCCCCGCCTGGTCGCGCGGCGGCCCCTGTCATTCCCCGTCAGTCTGTTGCTGGCCCTGCTGCGCAAGAAGCTCGCCGAGTCCGATGCCGGTGGGGGCGATACCAGGCTGGTGCTGACGCGCGAGGACATCGTCGAACTGGTGCGGGTGTTCCTGCCCGACAGCAGCAACGAGGCCAGGCTCATCGACCAGATCGATACGCACCTGAACAAGGTCATCGAGCTGGGATTCGTGCGCCGCCTGAAGGCGACCGGCGGCCCGTCCGGCTTCGAGGTGCGGCGCATCCTCAAGGCCTTTGTCGATGCCCAATGGCTGGCCGACTTCGACGCGCGGCTGGCCGCCTATCAGGCCCAGCTCGCGGGGGCGGCGGACGCCGCGGGCGCTACCGACGATGAATGAGCCCTTGACCCTGGACCTGGATTTCGTCGCTGACGATACCCTGGCGGGTTTTCGCCTCCAGCGGCTCGAGGTCTTCAACTGGGGCACCTTCGACGAACGCCTGTGGACCCTGCACCTCGACGGCAAGAACTGCCTGCTGACCGGCGATATCGGCTCCGGTAAATCGACCCTGGTGGACGCCATCACCACCCTGCTGGTGCCGGTGCAGCGCATCGCCTTCAACAAGGCTGCCGGGGCGGACAGCAAGGAGCGAACCCTACGCTCCTATGTGCTGGGGCACTACAAGTCGGAGCGCAACGAGGTGACCGGAACGGCCAAGCCGGTGGCGCTGCGCGATCACAACAGCTATTCGGTCATTCTGGGTGTCTTCCACAATGCGGGCTATGACCAGACGGTGACCCTGGCCCAGGTGTTCTGGATGAAGGACGCGCAGGGTCAGCCGGCGCGCTTCTTCGTCGCCGCGGAGCGCGACCTGTCGATTGCCACGGATTTTACGCGGTTCGGGACCGACATCGCCCAATTGCGTAAGAAGCTGCGCCGCCTGGGCGCCGAGATCGAGGACGGTTTTCCCAAGTACGGGGCCTGGTTCAGGCGCCGTTTCGGCATCGACAACGAACAGGCCCTGGACCTCTTTCTCCAGACCGTCTCGATGAAGTCGGTCGGCAACCTCACCGACTTCGTGCGCAGCCACATGCTGGAACCCTTCGACGTGGGCCCCCGCATCGCGGCCCTGATCGCCCACTTCGACGACCTCAACCGGGCGCACGAGGCGGTGCTCAAGGCCAAGCATCAGGTGGAACTGCTCACCCCCCTGGTCGCCGATTGCGACCGCCACCGCGTGCAGGCGGCCGAACTCGAGGACCTGCGCGCCTGTCGCGAGGCCCTGCGACCCTATTTCGCCGAATTGAAACTCGAACTCCTGGACCGGCGGCTGCAACTGCTGGCCGAGGATCAGGCGCGCCTCACGGCGCAGCAGACGCGGCGCGCCGAGCAACGCGATCAGGAGCGTGCCGAACTGGATCGGCTCAAGGGTGCGGTCGCGGACAACGGCGGTGAGCGCCTGGAGCAGTTGGCCATCCAGTGCCGGGACCAGGAACGCGAGCGTGACCGCCGCCGACAACGTGCCCAGCGCCATGCCGAACTGCTCGCGGCCATCGGTGAGTCACCGACCGCCGATGAGGCTGCCTTCGCGACCCAGCGGCAGCGGTTGGCGCAACGGCGCGAGGACCTGAGCGGGCAGGAAAGCGACCTGCAGAACCAACTCACCGAATGGGGCGTGTCGCTGCGCGAGGGCCGCCGTGAGCACCAGACGCTCATCGATGAGATTGCCAGCCTCAAGGCCCGGCAGAGCAATATCCCGTCCTCGCAGGTGGCGATGCGCTCGGCCATCTGCACTGCACTGGGGCTCGACGCGCAGGCCATGCCCTTTGCCGGTGAACTGCTCCAGGTGCGCGAGGAGGCGCGCGACTGGGAAGGCGCCATCGAACGCGTTCTGCACAACTTCGCCCTGTCGCTCCTGGTGCCGGATGCGCAGTATCCGCAGGTCGCCGACTGGGTGGATCGCACCCATCTGGCGGGCCGTCTGGTGTATTTTCGGGTGCGTCCCGGCAGAGGCGCCGACGGCCAGCCATTGCACCGCGATTCACTGGTCCGCCGACTCGCCATTCGCACCGATTCGGCCTTCTATGACTGGCTGGAGCCTGAACTCGCGCGGCGCTTCGACTATGCCTGTTGCGCCACCCCGGAACAGTTTCTCCGCGAGACCCGCGCCCTGACCCGCAGCGGTCAGGTCAAGGCGCCGGGGGAACGTCACGAGAAGGACGATCGTCACCGGCTCGACGACCGGGGCCGCTATGTGCTGGGTTGGAGCAACGCGGCCAAGATCGCGGTACTTCAGGTGCAGCAGCGCGCGCTCGAGACACGGCTCGCCGGGATCGGGGCCTCCATTGCCAAGGCGCAGGCCGAACAGTCGCAGTTACGGCGGCTGCTCGAGACCCTGGCGGCGCTGCATGAATTCGACACCTTTCGTGATCTCGACTGGCCGAGTTGCGCGGCGACCATCGCGCGCCTGCAAGACGAGCGGGCGCGCCTGGAGGCGGCCAGCGACCTCCTGCGCGAACTCGCGTCCCAACTTGCCGCGGCCCAGGCGGCCTTGAGTACGAGCGAGGCCGCCTTGTCGGCGCTGGACAAGGAATTGGGCAGTGTCGAGACCCGCCAAGAGACCGCCGCAGCGCTGCGTTTACAGACCGCCGCACTGGCCGCCGGGATTGACGAGGCGCTGCGTCCGCGGCTGGCGGAACTGCGGGCGCAGGTCTTGGGCGAGCACCAGCTTGCCATTGAGTCGTGCGACAACCGTGAGCGTGACCTGCGTGACGGCCTGCAGCAGCGCATGGACACCGAGGCCCGCGCGCTCTCCCGGCTGGCCGAGCGGATCATCAAGGCGATGTCCGCCTTCAAGGACGCCTACCGGCTCGAGACCGCCGAATTCGATGCCAGTCTGGAGGCCGCATTCGAGTATCGCAAGCTCCTGGATCAATTGGGCCGGGACGATCTGCCGCGTTTCGAGGAACGCTTCAAGGAGCTCCTGAACGTCAATACGATCAACGAGATCGCCAACTTCAACGCGCAGCTCGCCCGCGAACGCGAGACCATCCGCGAACGCCTGGCCCGCATCAATGAGTCGCTCACCCAGATCGACTACAACCCGGGGCGCTTCATCGTGCTGGAATCCCAGATCAGCCCGGATACCGAGATCCGGGACTTTCAGGGCGACCTGCGCGCCTGCACCGAAGGGGCACTGACGGGCTCCGAGGATGCGCAGTATTCGGAGGCCAAGTTCCTGCAGGTCAAGGCGATCATCGACCGCTTCCGCGGACGCGAGGGCACCTCGGAACAGGACCGGCGCTGGACCGCCAAGGTAACCGATGTGCGCAACTGGTTCCTGTTCGCCGCCAGCGAGCGCTGGCGCGAGGACGGGGCCGAGCACGAGCACTATTCGGACTCCGGCGGCAAGTCCGGCGGCCAGAAGGAAAAGCTCGCCTATACCATCCTGGCGGCGAGCCTGGCCTATCAGTTCGGCTTGGAGTGGGGGGCGGTGCGTTCGCGCTCCTTCCGTTTCGTGGTCATCGACGAGGCCTTCGGCCGGGGTTCGGACGAATCGACCCAGTATGGGCTCAAGCTCTTTCAACAACTCAACCTGCAACTGCTGATCGTCACCCCGCTGCAGAAGATCCACATCATCGAGCCCTATGTCGCCAGCGTGGGCTTCGTCCACAACGAGGGCGGCCGGGCCTCCAAGCTGCGCAACCTGTCGATTGCCCAGTACCGGGCGCGCAAGGCCGAACTCGCGGTATGAACTGGACGACGCCGAGCGACCTGAAGGCGCAACTGCGCCGCCTCTGGGAGCGCGGCGAACTGCTGCGTCCGCTCATCACCGGCGAGCCGCGGTTCCCGCTGCGGCTGATCCTGAAGGGCCCCGGCTCGACCGAGCTGGCCGAACGCTTCGAGTCAGTGCGCACCTGGATTGCCGAGCTGATCGCCGTCCCCCAGTGCCGAATCGAGTGGCGCGAGGTCAACCATCGGGTCCTGGGGTCCCAGCGCCTGCCCCAGTCCATCTGGATCGACACACTCGACGCCGCCCTGGCCCTGATCGGCAGGCGCAGCGAGGCCGATCGTTTCGCCGAGTTGCTGGCGCTCACGCGCGCCCGGCAGCCGCGCCTGCTGGAATGGGTCGGCAAACGGCCCCTGCATGCCATCGAACTGGCCGGGCAGTGGCGGCACCTGCTCGCCGTGGTGGATTGGGTGGCCGCGCATCCCCGTCCCGCCATCTATCTGCGGCAGGTGGACATCGTGGGGGTTCACAGCAAGTTCATCGAGGCGCACCGCGGCGTCCTCACCGAGTTGCTCGACCTGGTATTGCCGCCGGAGGCCATCGCCGCCGAGCGAACCGGCATCGGTCAATTCGCCGCGCGCTATGGTTTTCGCGACAAGCCGGCCCGTATCCGCTTTCGCGTGCTCGATCCACGGCTCGCCCTGCTGCCGGGCCCGACCCTGCCGGATGTGACGCTCGATGCCGAGAGCTTCGCACGGTTGGAGGTGCCGGTACGGCGCCTGTTCATCACTGAGAACGAGACCAACTTTCTGGCCTTCCCGCCCGCCGCGGACTCACTCGTCATCTTCGGTGCCGGCTATGGCTGGGAGGCGCTCGCCGGGGCCGACTGGCTCGCCCGCTGTGCCATCCACTATTGGGGCGACATCGACACCCACGGCTTCGCCATCCTCGATCAGTTGCGCAGCCGCTTTGCCCAGGTGGCCTCCTTCCTGATGGATCGCCCAACCCTGATGGCGCACGAGGCACTGTGGGGCGAGGAGGGCGACCAGGTCAGTCATGACCTGCCGCGACTCACCGACACGGAGACGGCCTTGTTCAATGACCTGCGGGACAACCGCATCCGCCAAGGCCTGCGGTTGGAGCAGGAGCGGGTCGGGTTCCGGTGGGTGCTGGCGGCATTGGATGCCCAAGCCGCAACAAGGCGTCATGACGGCGGACGCGATGCGGCTGACGTCGTCGTACGGCAATGCCATTAGGTTGAGCTATTCCGGCTCCCACGCTCCTGCGTGGGAGCAAGTGCGGGCGCTCCGCGTCCGGCGCCAAGACCGGACGCGGAGCGCCCGCCCGGCATTCCCACGCGGAGCGTGGGAACGAGAAACCGCGAGCCGTTGCCGCTTGCGCCGCGCAGCCTCGGAATTTTCGCCGCCGGCCGGAACGAGGATCGACGCCGCGAATGGTATCGGGATCTGCGCTTCGCGGTACCAGGGACTCGCGGCCCCGGGGTGCTGGCGTGAGTCTTGCCGTCGCTCTGGACGATCCGTCGTCTGCCCTGTTCCTCCCAGGTCGGGGTCCGCGATCAGCCGACCGGGAGAGAGAGCCAAGCGCATGACGCAACCCTTCAGTCCAGCAGTCCAAACGGGTCCGCGGCCCTGGCGCTCGGCCCAAACTCGATGCGCCTGCCCGCTCGGGGACGCGCTGCGCAGCGCCGCGGGTGCCGGGCGCCGCCTGACCCTCCTGCTCCTCACCCTGACCCTCGCAACCGGCGTCGAGGCCGCGGAATTCACGCTGCGCATCGGCCTGATCGACCAGTCACCCGCCGCGGTGCCCCCCCTGTCCGCCCTGTTGCCGCCGATCGTCGATGACGGCCTGGAGGGCGCGCGTCAGGGCCTCCGCGACAACGCCACCACCGGACGCTTCACCGGCCAGGCGTTCGAGCTGGTGCCGACGCGGGTCGCGCCCGGGACCCCGGCCGCCGCGGCCTTTCGCGACCTGCACGGCCAGGGCCTGCGGGTCTTTTCTCTCGTTCCCACGCTCCAGCGTTCTCTCGTTCCCACGCTCCAGCGTTCTCTCGTTCCCACGCTCCAGCGTGGGAATGCCGTGCGGGCGCTCCGCGTCCGGTCTGGACGCGGAGCGACCGCTCTGGCTCCCCTGCATTCGCGTAGGAGCCGGCAGCGCTTAACTTAACGGCATTCGATACCAGCCTGAAGGCGGCACTTTGGGAAATCTCCTGGGGGTGAACGGCGCCGGCAAGACCACGCTCTTCTCACTCATCACCCGGCTCTTTCTGTGCCGCACCGGGTCCATCCGCATCCTGGGCCAGGATCTCAGCCGACAGGGCGCCCGCGCCCTGGCCGCGCTGGGCGTGGTCTTCCAGCAGCCGACCCTGGATCTCGATCTCACCCTGCGGCAGAACCTGCGATCGGGGGACCGCGGCACGGTTCCTGACCGATACCGGGTCGACGTCCGTGCATCAGGCCTTCAACCGTCTCACCGGCGCGGAGGTGTCGGCGTGAGCCCGCGCCAATACCTGCTCGTCCTCATCGGCATCCTCGCCCGCGAGGGGCTGCGCTTCCTGCACCAGCGCGAACGCTTCCTCGGTGCCCTGGTCCGCCCCCTGGTCTGGCTCTTCATCTTCGCGGCCGGGTTCCGCGCGGCCTTGATCATGATTCCGGCCACCGGGAGCGCCGCACCCCAGTGCGGCGCGGCCTATCCGCAGAACGCACCGCTGCGCTCGCGCGCGAGGCCGCGCCGCACTGGGGTGCGGCGCTCCCAGCGTCCGCGCGGGCTTACGCGCGCGCTTTCGCCGGTGCGGCTTGGCCGGGGTTTTGATCAAGGCCGAAGATGGCGCTATAGACAGTTCCTGATGGAATTGTTTAACTTATTTATGAACCGTTCCTCAGCCATTGCCGAGACCGCACCGGATGCCAAACAACGACGCGAGCCCCATCCGCCTCCTGCACCTGTCCGACATCCACTTTCGCGCCGGCACGGCCTGGGACTCGGACCCGGTGCTGCGCGCCCTGGCACAGCGCATCGGTGCAGATGTCCGGGGCGGACTGGCGCCCGATCTGGTCGCCATCACCGGGGACCTGGCCTTTGCCGGCAAGGCCGCGGACTATGGTCTCGCCGCTGACTGGTTGGGCCGGGCGCTCTGGCCGGTACTCCCCGCCGGCCTGCCCCGGGACCGTCTGCTGCTGGTGCCCGGGAACCATGACGCGGATCGGGGCCGGGTCGGGAGGGGCGTGCGGCATATCCAGGACGGTCTGCTGGCAGAGCAATCCCAAGACGCCATCGCCGAACTCCTGGGTGACGATGCGGAGCGCGATATCGTGCTCAAGCGCCACGCCGACTATCTCGCGTTCTACCGCGATTGGCTCGGTGAGCCCCAGCCGTTGCCCTGGTGGCAGCGGACCCTGGAGATCCGCGGTCAGCGCCTGCACCTCGCCGGACTCGACTCCGCCTGGATGGCCTGCGGCGATACGGACCGCGGGCGCCTGCTGCTCGGCCGCCGGCAGCTCAACCAAACCGTGTTGCACCCGGACGGGGAGGGCGCCGACTGGCGCCTCGCCCTGCTGCACCACCCCTGGGACTACCTGGCCGAATTCGACACCCACGAGGCGCGCCAGACCATCCATCTGAAGTGCGATTTGCTATTGCGCGGCCACCTGCACGCGGGCGAGGCGTCCTTCGTCCGCCCCCCGGACCCGGCCCGCGCCTGCCTGGAACTGGCCGCCGGCTGCGTCTACGACGGCAGCCGCCACCCCAACGCCTTCCAATGGATCGAACTCTGGCCGGAGACCCCGGCCGCACCGCGGCGGGTGCGGGTCTTGTTCCGCCACTGGTACAAGGGCGCCTGGGACCTCGACCGCAACCAGCCCGGCTGCCCGGACGGCACGGCCGAATTCCCGCTCGCGCCGCCCGCCGAGGCGGGCGTGCGGCCCACTGTCCGCCAGGCGCCGGCCGTCCCCCCCGACTATCTCGCCTGGCTGCGCCGCACCCACGGCGGTGTCGACCTGCTGGGTCAGGACGCCCAGCAAGGCCAGTCCGTGACCCTCAGCCAAGTCTATTGCCCCGCCGTCACCACCCCGGTGCCCCCCACGGAACCGCCGGACGCCGACCGCAAGGACCCGCCGCCCGCCCTGCTGCTCGCGCGCATCGACCAGGAATCGCTCTATTGCCCCGCCCCGCCCGGGGCCGGCAAGTCCACCTTCTGCCGCTGGGCCGCGCTCCAGAGTATCCCCGGCAGCGCCCCCGCCCATCCGGTGCCGCCGCCGGAGGGATTCGCCGAGCCCCCGCCCGCCAACCTGCGCACCCGCCTGCCGCTTCTGGTCCCGCTGCGCGAATTCTGGCGGACCATGGACTGCGGCCAGGGCTGCCTGACCTGGTGCCGCACCGCGTTGGAACAGGCCCTGGCCGGCTGGATCGACCGGGCCCCGCCCGAGGGCCTGACCGGCGCCCTGCTCAAGGCGCACCTGGCGGCCGGCAGTGCCTTCCTGCTGCTCGACGGACTGGACGAGGTCCCGGTCTCCCAACCCCGCGACGGCATCACCCTCTACCCCCGGGCGCTCCTGCTCTCGGGCCTCGCGGACGCGCTGCCGACCTGGGAGCCGGCCGGCAACCGCACCCTGCTCACCAGCCGCCCCTATGGCCTGGACGAGGCGGGCCTGCTCAAACTCGGCCTGCCGCGCGCCCCCCTGGAGCCCCTGCCCGAGCCGCTCCAGCACCTGTTCGTCACCCGCTGGTTCCATACCCTGGACCAACCCGACCTGGCCGCCGGCCTCATCGCCACCATCCAGGGCCGCGACGACCTGAGCGGGCTCGCCGGCAACCCCATGCTGCTCACCGCGCTCTGTGTCATCTACGGCAACGGCCGGCGCCTGCCCCAGGACCGCTATCACCTCTACCAGAAGATCATCGACAACGTGCTCTACAACCGTTACCCGGGCGACGCCCGGCAACGCGAGCCCGTCAAGGCCCGGCTCGAGGCCATCGCCCATGGGATGCACACCGGCGCGGACCTGGACGAAGACCGCCAGACCCCGAGCCCCGAGGCCAGCGACACCGAGATCGAGCGCCTGCTGCGCGCCTTTGCCCGGCTCGAGCCCGCCTACGAGCAGGGCCGCGTCGCGCCCGCCGTCCAGCGCGAGGAACTGCTGACCCGCTCCGGCCTGCTGCTGCCCCGCCCCGGCCGGCGCGCCGCCTTCTATCACCTGAGCTTCCAGGAGTTCCTGGCCGCCGAGCGGATCAGCCGCACCAGCGAGGACCGCGCCGCGCTGGAGTCGGTCTTCCGCCGCCGCGGTCCCGTTGCGGAGTGGCGCCCGACGCTCCTCTTCCTGTTCGCCGCCGGGGTCTTCAATTACCGCAGCGCCCAGTGGGGCCTGGATCTGCTGACCCAACTCGCCGCCGACCTGGGGCGCGCCGGGGTCAAGGCCAATCCGGCCCCCGCCGTACTGGTCGCCGAGTGCCTGGACCTGTGTCTGGCCAAGGGCTATGCGGTCCCGGACCGGCTCGCCGGGGCATTCCGGCAGACCTGCCTGGACGCCATTGCCGATGAGATCGCCATCCCCGCCCGCCAGGCCCTGGGGCTCTGTCTGGGGCGGCTCGGGGACCCGCGCATCTTGGAACTCCGCGACCCGGCCGCCTATGTCGAGGTCCGGGCCGGCGACTATGTCTACGGCGACAAGAACGAACCGATCCGCATCGAGACACCCTTCCGGCTCGCCCGCTACCCGACGACCAACGGCCAATACCGCGCCTTTATGGAGGACGGCGGCTATGCGAACCGCGACTGGTGGTCCGACGAGGGCTGGGAATGGCTGCAACAGGAAGGCGTCACCGAGCCGGGATTGTGGCAAGACCGCCGCTGGAACGCCCCCAATCAGCCGGTGGTCGGCGTTTCCTTCTGGGAGGCGCAGGCCTGCTGCCGCTGGGCCGACGGCCGACTGCCGGGCGAGCGCGAATGGGAGGCCGCCGCCCGCGGTCCGGACGGGTGCGAATACCCCTGGTGCGGCGAGTGGGAGCACGGCATCTGCAACAGCGGTGAGGCGGGGCTCGGGGTCACTTCTCCGGTCGGGATTTTCCCCCGTTCGGCGCAGGTACCGCTTGGTCTGGAGGACCTGGCCGGCAACTGCTGGGAGTGGTGCGACGACGTCTATTCTGAGGACAAGCGGGCGGTCGGGTCGTCGCGCGTGCTGCGCGGCGGTGCCTTCGACCGCGGGGCCGGGGACCTGCGCTCCTCGTACCGGAGCTGGTTCGTGCCCAGGTTCCGGTTCCAGGCCATCGGGTTCCGCTGCGTCCTGGCCGCGCCCCGCCAGCCTTGACCCTTCGATCCTTTGACCCTTTCTTCGTCTTCCAACGGACCGCGGAGCGGTCCGTTTGCGTTTGACACTGACTGACATTTTGTCAGTGTCAGTGTCAGTGTCAGTGTGAATGACACTGACAACGCCTCCCGCCGCTGTGCACCCGGCGTAGGGTCCGCCGTGCGGACCGGGGACCCGCGTGACCAACCCGAGCCGCGGAACCCGCCGTGGCGCTGGGGCGCTGGGGCGCTGCGGCGCTGCGGGCGGCGGTCCGCACAGCGGACCCTACGGGATCAGGCCGCGTCGAGGTCTGGAGGATGGGCACGCTGCGCTTTGCCCATCCTACAAGCGACGCTCAAGCCGACCCACATCGATTTCGATCGCACCCGGGCAGGCGTGGTCGTCCCGGCATGATCGACCTGGTCGTATTATCATTGCCCTAACCGACACCAGCCCCGCCCGCGGAGTGACCCAGACGATGGCACTGACGATCAGCCATGATGAGACGGAACGCCTGGCGCAAGAGCTTGCGCGGGAAACCGGGGAGCCGGTCGCCCAGGTGATCCTGGAGGCACTGCAACAGCGGGCCTGCCGGTTGCGCGGGCAACGGGCCAGGGCGCTTGCACTCGCCCGAATCCAGGCCGCCGCGCACCGCTGCGCCGCCCTCCCGGACCTCGACCCCAGCGCCCCCGACGCGACCCTGGGCTATGGCCCTGACGGGACCTTCGAGGACTTGAAGATATTTCACGCGGAGACGCAGAGACGCGGAGAAGGAAGGAGAATTCTCTGCGTCTCTGCGTCTCTGCGTGAGATTTCTTAAGAGGTCGCACGCAGAGGCGCAGAGACGCAGAGGCGGTGACCCGCGACGCTTGGGTAACCCGCGACGCCTCGTCGCGGCTGAAGCCGCTCCCACAGCGTCGCTGCGCGACTTTCACGGTAAAGCCTCGACCTCCGGTTGCGGACGGGCCGGCTGGCCGGAACGATGATCAAGACCGCATTTCAGCGCATGCTGACCCAGGCACCGGAGACGCAGATGACCCAATTGACCCTGGAAATACCGGAATCGGCGTTTTCCACGCTGCATCAGGCCCCCGCGGAATTCGCGCAGGAGATGCGCGTGGCCGCGGCGGTCAAATGGTATGAGTTGGAGCGCCTCTCTCAGGGCCGGGCGGCCGAGATCGCCGGCCTGACCCGCGCGGCCTTTATCGATGCCCTGTCGCGCTATCGGGTCAGCCCCTTCCAATACAGCGAAGAGGACCTGATCGAGGAATTGCGCGACGTGGATTGATGCGGCCTTGATCACAATTCCGGCCACCGGGAGCGCCGCACCCCAGTGCGGCGCGGCCTATCCGCAGAACGCAACGCTGCGGTCGCTCGCGAGGCCGCGCCGCACTGGGGTGCGGCGCTCCCAGCGTCCGAGCGGGCTTACGCGCGTGCGCTCGCCGGTGCGGCTTGGCCGAGGTTATGATCAAGGCCGATTGATGCGGTCGGCATCAACGCATCAACCTAAATCCGGCATCCGGTGCCAAGACCGGACGCGGAGCGCCCGCGCGGCATTCCCCTGCTTGCGCGTCACTGCCATTAAGTTAAGGCGCAACGGCTACTGGGAGCGCCGCACCCCAGTGCGGCGCGGTCTCTGCTCAAGCCGCACCGCCGCGGTTATCCGCGAGATCGCGCCGCACTGGGGTGCGGCGCTCCCAGGCCGGGCCGGACTGGAAGTGAGGCTTGACTTGACGCCAGCGCTGCTTGCGCGTGGGAACGAGAAGGCCGCGGCGGCGATCAGCCGGCGCCCGCCGGTCTTGGCGGCGGGCAGGACACCGCTCTGGATCAGGTAGCGCACCTGGCGGACGGACTGGCCCAGCCGGTCCGCGGCTTGTTCAAGGTTGAGTTGCATGGCCGGACTGACAGCCCGTGTCAGTGTGATTGACAGTGACACTTACACTGACAAAGTGTCATTCCATGGTCAATCGCGAACGGACCGCTGCGCGGTCCGTGTGAAGAAAGGGTCGAAGGGTCAAAGGGTCAAGGCTGGCGGGGCGCGGCCAGGACGCAGCGGAACCCGATGGTCTGGCCCCGGCCCCAGGGCTCGAACCAGTTCCGGAACGAGGAGCGCAGGTACCCGGCCACGAGGTCGAAGGCACCGCCGCGCAGCACGCGCGACGACCCGCCGTCGCCGTGGGCCACCGGGTCGGCCTGCGCCCCTTGGCGGTGACACTCGGCGTAGAAGTCGCCGCGATAGGCGTCCAGGCACCACTCCCAGACATTGCCGGCCAGGTCCAGCACGCCGTCCGGGGTGCAATCGCCGGGGAAGATGCCGACCGGGGTCGCGTGCCCGACATTGGTTTTGCTGTAATTGGCGCGCTGTGCGTCGGGCGGCGCGTCGCCCCAGGGATAGCGCCGGCCGGACTCGCCGCGGGCGGCGTATTCCCACTCCGCTTCGGTCGGTAACCGCACCACGAGACTCGGGGGCAACCAGAGGGTGCCCTTGGCGCCTTGGGGTCGGGCCAGCTTGTCGCTGAGCCAGGCGCAGAAGGCCATGGCCTGGTGCCAGGAGCAATGGACCACCGGCCGGCTCGGGTAGTCCCGCTGGGACTCCCAGTTGTCGGGCTCGGGGGCCTGGTCCGCCCCGCCGGCCTGCCACCAACTGGGGTCGGCGTGGTCCTCGTCGTCCAGAAACTCGGCAAACTCCTGGACGGTCACCGGGAAGCGGCTGATCCGGAAGCCGGTGAGGGTCACGCTGTGAACCGGGGCCTCGTCGTCGTCTGCCTCGGGATCGTAGCCCGGCGCCGCCCGGTCCTGGTTCTGCGCACCCATCGCGAAGCGCCCGCCTGGCAGTGCCACCCAGCGCCCCGGCTGGGTCCAGCCCAGCCGCGGATCACCCGCCTGGGCGAGCGCATCGGCGGCGGCGATGCGGTCCGCCAGCGGGATGGCCGGGGCTTGAATGGGGTCGAAGACGGCCAGGGCGGCGTCGAGGACCTGACCATAGCGGGCGTCGGCGGGGCGGTAGCCGAAGGGGCTGAGGTCCCGCACCAGGGCGCCCAGCAGACCGGCGGCGCGCGCCTGTTGGGCCAGCGTGGGCGCGGGACCCAGCCGGTCGAGGACGGCGGCGATCAGGCACTCCACCTTGTCCTCGCCCTGCAGGTAGAGCACGCCGGCGAGCAGGAGGACGGTCTCGCGCCATTCCGGCCGATAGAGTGCGGCGCCATTGTCGCCGGCGACGGATAGGAGCAACGCGGCACGCTCGGCGTCCGGCCGGCCGGCCAGGGCCTGGGCGGCGAGGTATTCCTGGAAGGTCAGGTGCCAGAAGCGCAGTTGGTGGCCGCGGCGCACCAGGATGCCGCTGTCGATCTCCTCGGCGGCCAGGAAGCACTCGGCGCGCTCGATGGGGTCCCCGGCCGGGTCGCCGGCCTGGCCCCGGTCGCAACGGGGTGCGATCCGCTCGGCCGCCCAGCGGCGGGTGACCTGGACCTGGCGGCCCTTGGGGTCGGTCTGCATGGCGAGCGCCAGGTCCGCCAGGAGTTGGCGGCAGCGCTGGGCGCGCTCCCGGCCGGGGCGCTGTTCGCGCGCCTCGATCAGCCAGCGGACGATGGACTCGTAGAGTTCGGCGCGCTGCTCGGGCAGGCGTTTGTCGTTCCAGTGGACGACGGCGAGCGCGGTCAGCATGACGGTGTTGCGGGCGAGCTGGCGGATCTCCCGGCGGGAGGCGAGGGCGGCGGCCAGCTCCCGGTGGTGGGCGGCGGCCCGGTCCGGGCGCTCGGGGAAGAGTGCGCGGCCCCAGCGGGCGAGGAAGCCGTCGATGGCGGCGGCGTCCAGGGCCTCGATGGTCGTGTGGGCGAAACCGGCGAGTACGGCCTTGTCCTGGTAGGCGGCCGGGCGGCTGGTGACGACCAAGGGGCAGTTCGGCCAGGCCTGGGCCAGGCGTTCGATGCGCCGCACGGCGCGCTCGCGCTGGAGCCGGTCGGGGGCCTCGTCCAGGCCGTCGAGCAGGATCAGGGCCTGGCCGTCGTCGAGCAGGCGGCGGAAGTCGTCCGCGCCGAGGGCCTGGTTGGCGTCGCCGGCACGCGCGCCGAGATAGGCGGGGAGCCAGGCGGCGCCGTTGGGCAGGGTCGGACCCGCCTTCTGGGCCTTGGTGCGCTCGATGTAGTCGAGCCAGTCGGCGATGGGGATCAGGAGCGGCAGGCGCGGCCCGGCCGCGCCCGGGGCGAGACCGAGCCGGCGGACGGCGGCCCCGGGGTCGCGCCCAAGCCGGTCCGCGGCCAGGCAGTGGGCGACCCAGCGCAGGAAGGTGGTCTTGCCGCAGCCGGGGTCGCCGACGATGACGAGGCGCGGGTTGACCAGGGCCTCGCGCAGCAGGGTGGCGCGGGGGTGGGTGCGGTCGGCGCCGGTCTGGTCCGCCGCCGCGGCCCCGGCGCCGCTCGCCTGGAGTTCGATATAAAGCTCGGCGATGGGGAAGCGGTGGGCCTCGGGACGGCCGGTGACCAGGCCGCGGATGTCGATCGAGCCGGTGTCGGTGGCGAGGTCTTCCAGGTATTTGCGCGGGTCGGCGGGGGGCGGCGGCCGCTTGCCCGGCGCGGCGGCGGGCCGGTCGAGGTCGAATTCGGCGTGGCCGTCCGGGCAGCCCGGTTGATTGCGGTCGGGCTGCCAGGCGCCTTTGACCCAGGCGCGGAAGAGGACCCGCACGCGTCTGGGGGCCTTGCGCGGGGCGGCGTCGCGGCCGGGGGCCGCTCCGACGGGAGGGTCCGCGTAGAGTTCGATCCATTGGAAGGCGTTGGGATAGCGGCTGCCGTCATAGACGCAGCCGGCGGCCAGTTCCAGGCAGGCGCGGGCCGGGTCGGGCGAGAGCACCCGGAAGGCCTCGGTCTCGTGGCGGTGGCCGCGCAGGATCAGGTCGCGGTGCAGGTGGATGGCCTGGCGGGCCGCGCTGCCGTCGAAGGGGGCCAGATGGTCCCAGGGGTGGTGCAGCAGGGCGATCCGCCAGTCGGCACCGGCGGCGGCGCGGACATCGACGGTCTGGTTGATCTGATAATGGCTGAGCAAGAGGCGGCCATAGTCCTGGTCGTCACAGGCCATCCAGGCGGAGTCGAGCCCGGCGAGGTGCAGGCTCTGGCCGCGGATCTCGATGCTGCGCTGCCACCAGGGCAGAGGTTGATCCGTTTCCAGCCAGGCGCCGTAGAAGGCGAGGTAGGCGGCGTGACGCTTGAACAGCACTGAGCCTTGGTTGGGATCGGCCAGCACGGTAGCGATCTGGTTCTGATCCGCGGCGGCCAGCAGCCCTTGCTGGACCATGCGGGCGACCGCATCGACCTGGCGGCGGTCGGCGTCGTGATTGCCGGGTACCAGCAGCAGACGCTCGCGCGGCAGAGGCCGCGCCGGGTCGGGCGCGAGGGCCGGCCACAGCGCATCCGTCAGCCAGTCCCAGGCGGTGCAGTGCGGGCGGTCGTCCGGCTGGTCCGGGTCGCGGCGGTACTCGTCCGCCTTGCCCGAGAAGGCCAGGTCGCCGGTGATGGCTACCAGGTCCGGCACCAGACCTTGTCGGACCTCGTCGGCGATGAAGCGGGCCAGGTCGCGCAGTACCGGGTCCGCGTCCCAGGCGCGGTCGGCGCGAAAGTGCAGGTCCGAGAGGTGCAGGATGCGGATGGGCTGGTCGGTGCTGGGCTGGGTCACGCGGGGGTCCGTCCTTCGGGGTTGATTGGCAGCCATCCTAAGCAATGGGGCGGGCGGATGGCAACGGCTTGGCCTGGGATGGGCCGGCGCCCCGGACAGCAGGTCACGCGGATCATGCAGGCCCACGCGGGCAGTGCCGGAGGCACTGCGAACCCGCTTGAGCGGACCGGCGGTGGCGAACGAAGAAACGAAGAGTACCCGGCCTGGCGCTCGTCCGGCGTGGGACCGGCAAACAGGCAGCGTAACGCCGTCGTTGCCGCCGCCGCGGTGCGGGGTACGGTGCGGATGACCGCAAACACCACCGGCGAGCGCCGCACCGCGGTTGTTCGGCTTGCATCGGCGCGGCCGTCTGGCCAGAATCGCCCAATGGCTAACCGCGAACCCACGCCCATGACGACCCTGAGCTGCCGGTGATGTCACGGACCCTCGCCCTGCTGCACCGCCTGTTCACGACGCGGTATCGGCCGCTGCCGCTGCTGCGCGGCTTTCTGTCGCGGGCC